>MDSX01042755.1_pt1 | contig 10389 bp, 7 predicted proteins | sample 811141 | NCBI WGS metagenome assembly MDSX01 (sample SAMN05326642, study PRJNA326480) | marine metagenome | isolation source: seawater | place: Atlantic Ocean: South East | collected 2010
GGAGCAAGCGGGAGTTCGGGACGGATCGCATGATCCGAGCCCACGCGTTTCGAACGTCGGGAGTGACCTTGGCGAGGGTGTTGAAGCACCCGAAGGTGACGTAGCCGCTGCCCAGGCACGGCGCGGGTGCCACTGGGCCAGCCTCCGTACTGGGTGTATAACTCAGGAAACACCCCGAAAGCCGAGCCAGGTTCTCGGTGAACGTCTGAGCGGTATCAACCGGGTCGCACACGGCGTCCGTGACGCGATAATCGATCGTGGGTAGGCCTGTGCTGTTCGGGTACCCGATCCACGTCACCTGCACCGGCGCCGGCTTGAGCGCCATCGTTCCCAAACGGTTATTCGCGGTGTGACCAGTCAATTCGACCAAGACGTCGACGCCGTCGGCTCGAACCGCGTCTGCCAGCTGGCGCTCCGACAAGTTCACGACGTCGCGCCACGTGCCGTCTATGGCGGCGACCCGATCCTTCAGCATCTGCGTCTGAGCGTCGGACCGCGGGGTGGCGCTGTACACGATCACCTTGACCCGCGACGGGTCGTGGTGCGACAGCGGCGCCGCGGCGAAGTAGGACACGGAGTGCGCGTACATGTCGGGGGTGACGTACCCGACCACCAGCCGCCTCTTCGTTCGGCTGGACCCTTTCTTCGTAACCGTTTTTTGTAACGTATCGGCGCCGTTCGTGTCCGTGTTGGTGTTTGCGTTCGTGTGTGGGTTGGCGTCGTTCGATTCGCCTTTCGCCTCGGCGCCGTCGTCGACGCTCTCGTCCGTTTCAGAGTTTGAATCGTCGGTGTCCGAGTCGACGAGCCCGAAGCTCCGGATGGATTCGGACCTTACAACTCGCTCCCCCGCGCGCCAGTCGCTCTCACGCAGCCGCCTCGGGGGCAATGGCCCGCCGTTCTGAGCCACGAACGTCTCCACGAACCGAACTCCCCAGTCCGCGTGCGCCGCGCAAACCTCCGTTCGTTCACCCGGCAACACGTAGTTTAGGCCTAAGAGGTAATTTTGTTCCGCGTTTCTGTGATCCGGGGACTGACGCGCGCACTCGTTGTACGCCTCGAGCGCCTCCGGGATGTCCCCGGTGTCGCGTAGGAGCACGCCGAGGTTGTTGTGCGAGACGGCGTACGTCGGCGCGGACGCCACCGCCCGTTGCAACGCCTCGAGCGCTAACCTCGCCTGCCCTTGCATCGTGTGAACCACTCCGAGGTTGTTGAGGGGCTGCGCGAAGGATGGGTTGATGGCGATGGCGCGCTGGTAGCACTCCATCGCGCGCTCCACGTTGTTCCGCTCGCGGTGCAGGACGCCGAGGTTATTCCAAGCCTCGGCGCAGTGCGGCCGCAGGCGCAGCGTGTTCTCATACGCGATGGTGGCTCGATCGAGTTCACCGATTTCAGCCTGCGCCACGCCCAGGTTGTACGTAGCCTCGGCGCTGTTCGGGTCCAGCGTGAGCGCGCGTTCGTACGTGCGTATCGCGAGCTCGACGTCCCCGGTAGCCTTGAGCTCGGTGGCCTTGTCCCCGAGCGCGATCGATAGGTTCCCGCGGCCAAGCGCGTGGTTGGGGTCGACGGCCAGACACTTTTCGTAAGCGTCGATCGCCCCTGCGAGATCCCCGCGGTACTTCTTGATCACCCCGACGTTGCAGTGCGCCTCCGCGTGTGCCGGGTTAACTTCGAGCGTCCGCGCGTAACACTCCAGCGCCTCGTCGTGCCGCCCGAGCTCGGACATCACCACGCCGAGGTTATAAAACGCGGGTGAGTATTTAGAGTCGACCGCCGCTGCGTCGCGGTAGTGTCCCACGGCTTGACCGGGGGCACCCACGAGCTTGACCCTGGTGCCGAGGTCGGTCAACGTCGCCGCGAGCCGTTCGCGCGTGGGGGCATCGTCCGGTTCGCTCGAGAGAGATCGCCGGAAGGCATCCGCCGCTTCCGGAAGCATGCCGTGCGTCTGTAAACAAAACACGACGTCACTCTAATTGCCCATACGATAATTAAAATTAGCTCACCTGAAATAAAGTTCCGAGCGCTCGACACGCCAGCGGATGATTCGGCTCGTGTCGAATGACCGAGTCGTAGGCGTTGTACGCGTCGTGCAGCGCGCCGAGGGACTGGAAGCACAGGCCGTGTTTAGTGATAGCGTTCAGGTCGTTCGGACGCAGTCGCAGCGCGGCGTCGACGGCGGCGAGCGCTTCTTTCGTCCTGCCTGTGAGAGTTGAACAAAACACGACGTCAGTATCTAATTGACCATACGAAAAGTAAAATAAACTTGCCTCCGGTTTGAAGCATCTCCGCGACTCGCATGAGCCGCGTCGCCTCCGCGTCAGCCTCCCGCGTGATGCCCGGTGATGACGGTGCGGTGGGAGCGGCCGGGACGTCGACGTTTTGTGGCGGCGACGGCGTCTGGAGTTCGGTCGCGACGGCAGTGGGATGCGGTTGTAGTTTGGTGAGGTGGTAATCGCTGAGATCTTTGCTCTCGCGCTCTTGTTTCTCGTCCGGGGTCGGGCCGGACATGTGGACGCAGCTGGCGGTCGGGTTGGCGAGTCCCGCGGGGGATCCCACGGAGAGGGTCTCGAGCGCGTAGACGTCCCGCACCCTCGGCGGGGGCGAGGCGGACACATCCCTGGTAGATCGGCGCGGCGAGCGAGAGCCATCGCAGCCGGCGCCTCCTTTCAATCTCCGAGCGGTGGACGCGGCGCGCGCGCGGTCGCCGCCGCCGGTGCTGCGACGCGGTCGACCACGGCGGACCCTCCCCTGGGAGGTATCTCCCGTGGGCGTCGACGGCGCCGACCGGGGCGCCCCATGCATCGCGCCGTCGTCTTCGTCTACATGCGGCTCGTCATCATCTTTTGGCGCCAGGGTCGAGCCGCGACCGCCTGTTCGCGCCGGTCCGGCTCGCGCCGCGGAGGACACGCCGGGCTCGCCCACGGCTCGCCCCTTCATCGCGTGCGGACTTCGTTCCACTCAGGTGCACCCGGTGCACGTCCCGCGGCTCGTCGCCTGAGTGGAGGCCCGAGAGGGAGTCCGGCCGCACTTTAGACGACGCACGTCGGTCGTCGAGGAACATTTGATTTGTCGATCCTGGTTGCATTTCCGATGACAAATTAACTCAAGACGAGGGTCTAAAATGTTTTGCACTCGGGCCCTAGTGCTACTCTTACTTATCACCCACAATTTCGCCTCGGCTCTTCCGATAGAATGCGGGGTGAAATCTCACGAGGGGACTCTTCCCCGGCGCCTTCCCCACAGCTCGAGGCGAGCGCGACGAGTGACCGGGTCGTCAGTTTCGTCACGACCGAACTCGCGTCTCCTCTCACCGACTTCATCCCGGCGCCCCGAGCGACACCGGGACCATGACCCGAACGGCCGGGACCTCGAGCATGCTGGAGGAAATCCACGCCGCGACTCCTCCCCAGGCAAAATCCGCGGGGGTCAGCGGGGGCAAGAAGCGGGCGGCGCCCGGCGCGGACGCCGAGGACCACGTGGACCCACTGGCCGTCGCCCAGCGCACTCCCCCGGCCGCCGCCCACGCGCGCACTCCCGCCGAGGAGATCACCCCGACCCCGACCAAGAAGCGGCGCAACGCCAAGCCCTTTCGCATCGAGATCGGCCCGCCCAAAGAGGGCGAGGAGCGCGAGCACGTCAACAAGCCGAACGGCCGCTACAACAAGAACGGCGTGTGCTTCCACAAAGCCTCGGGGAAATGGCGCGCCATCGTGTACGTGGGAAAAAGGCAGGTCAACCTCGGGTACTTCACCTCCCAGGAGCAAGCCGAGGGTACCATCGAGAACGCGCGGACGTACGGGCTCCCGAAGGGTTTCACCGGACTGAGGGCGCTGCAGCAGCCCAAGCAATCGAATCACGCGGGAGTCAACTGGGACAAACACACCAAGAAGTGGCTCGCGCGCGTGTACGAACCCTCCAAGCCGGGTGGCAAAGGGAAGGAGCACAAGGTCGGGTATTACCTGGACGAGGACGAGGCGGTCAAGGCGATCGAGGTACGGAGGAAAGCCATGGGTCTCCCGCCGTCCAAGCGGGGGCGAAAGAAGGAGGTCACCGCCGAAGAGCCGGACGTGAGTGGATTCGACTTGTCGGATCCGACGCCGTTCGGGCGTTCGGGTGGTACCATGGCGTTCGGGCCCTCCGGCAGGGGTGTCCTGGACATGGGATCGCCCGGGGGTCCCGCGGCGAGCGTGGCGTCGTCCATGCCGCGGCTGGGTACCAAAGGACGGCTCGCGTGATTGGAGCAATCTCACAATCTGACATTTCCCCCGATTCTTCTCCCCGCTGCGCCATGGACCCAGCGCTGAAAAGCGTGTGGGACCCACGACGCGGCCTCTATTCACGGTGCATCACCCACGACGCCCAACGAATTGTGCATTAACGCTAGCATCATAACGCAACGACGAAACGTACTTGTGTGTAACAAACGATACATGATATTCATCACGATGTCTCACTAAAGTTAATACTCGGTTCTAACAACCTCGGCTCGTCGACTTGAGGTCTTCAACACTCAGAGCTCCGTTTTCTTCGAAGGCACGCTGAAGCTCTTCCCCCGTACGATCCCGGGAGTGTCACCACCCGTGTCAACACCATCCGCCACGGCTTTGCAACGAATGTGCGTCGTCTCCTTGGTTGGCGCCCGGAACTCGCTTCGCTTGCACAGCTCGGGCGTCTGAAACGTGAACACGTACCGGCACGTGCTGGGCTCCTCGATGCTCGCGATGACGTTCACGCCGTTTGGCGCGCACGTGAGCCGCACCTCCGTCTGCCGTTTGAGGTCCGTGAGGTCGCACGGCGTGCCCTCGGTGAACACGTGCGCGTGGTACGGCGGAGCCCCGGGAGTGGCACTCTCATCCTTTCGTCTCGATTCTGCAATCAATTCCGTCTCTTCCGCGTGGAACACCCCTAGGTTGTACTCGTTCGTCACCTTCTTGTCCTCCTGGTGGTACTGCCGGATCTTTTTCATGTGACACAGCTCATACGTCCACCATCCCTCGATCCTGTAGAAGCACCGGTTCGTCAGTGGTTTGAGCACGTCGTCGACGGTGGCTTCTTGTTCGATCTCGGATGCGTTGCGAGCGCCGGTCCCATCTCCCGCGCCACCACTCGCGGACCCCCCGTCGGCGTCTCTGGATTGCCTCGGGAGCGCGCAGAAGTACCGTTGGCCGTCGTGCGCGGTCATCATCACCGCGGACGGGTCGTCGCCCGCCAACGCCGCGTGTTCCCCAGCGGACAACGGGACCGCGGCGACGTTGGATCCGAGCGCCACGACGAAGGCGTCGTTGAGCTCGTCGGAGAATGAGAACTCCTTCGCGACGATGGGCTCGGGTTTGGAGACGCCGGCGTGCGCGCTGCACGCGACGTACGACAGCGCCAGCGCCACGGCCAGCCACCGCGTCGCACCCGCGCCTGACATCACCCCGACCGTCTCTCTCGGAGGGGGCGCCCTAGATTAATGTAATGTTGAGACGACGCGACGCTTCGAGAAATACATTTACAATGTGGAAGCCGACGAACGGACTAACGTTAACGTCCTCAACTAACAACACATCGCGTCACAAAAAGGCGTCTCATCAATCAATAGACAACTCTAGTAAGGCACCACATCTTTCTCCGTCTCCTCCAGGTACTGTCTCAGCTTGGCGCACTGCTCCAGCACGCTTCGCCTGGACGACCCGCCCTCCGTGTCCCTGCTCTCCGCGCTCTTCTCGTAGCTCCAGATGTCCGACACGTCCGCCTCGAACTTATCGTTGAGCGGGAGTAGGTCATCGAGGGTGAGGTCGGACAACGCGCACTTCTTGTCCTCCGCGAGCTTGACCGCCGCGCCGCTGATGTGGTGCGTCTCGCGGAAAGGGACACCCTTGCGCACGAGATACTCAGCGAGATCGGTGGCGAGCATATCCGCGCTGAGCCCCGCCTTCATGGCGTCCGCGTCGATGCGTAGGGTGGCGAGGCACCCGGCCGCGATCTGCAGGCAATCCGACATGGTATCCACGGTATCGAACAAACCCTCCCACGCCTCCTGGAAGTCCTTGTTGTACGTCGTCGGAGTTCCTTTCATCACCGCCAGGAAACCCGTCAGGGTGCCGAGGATCCGGCCCGACTTACCGCGGAGGAGTTCGAGGGCGTCGGGGTTCTTCTTCTGGGGCATCAAGGACGACCCGGTGGAGTACGCGTCGGAGAGATTCACCATCCCGAACTGCCCGCTGCTGTAGATGATCAGATCCTCGGACCAGCGCGAGAGGTGGATCATCGTGGCGGTGGCCCAGAACATAGTCTCGGCGACATAGTCGCGATCGGACACGGCATCCATCGAGTTTGGACACACGCGCTCGAACGCAAGGTCTGCGGCTAAAGCCTGCCTGTCCACGCCGAAGGGGTTACCGGCGAGCGCGCCGGACCCGAGGGGCAGGGTGTTGACGCGCGGCATGAGATCCGCGATGCGCATGTCGTCCCTCTGCCACGCCGCGGCGTGCGATAGGAGCCAGTGCGACCATCGGACGGTCTGCGCGGACTGGAGGTGTGTGAATCCCGGCATGACGACGTCGACCTCGCGCTCGGCGCGTTCGACCGCGACGGCGATGAGCTGGCGGAGGTGTCCGCGGAGGAGGACGAGTTGATCCCTGAGCCACATGCGGGTGTCGGTGGCGACCTGGTCGTTTCGTGATCGGCCGGTGTGGAGTTTACCCGCGACGGGGCCGATGAGCTCGCCGAGCCTGCGCTCGTTGGCGGTGTGGATGTCCTCGTCCCCGGACACGACGACGAAGGCGTCGGCGGCCCATTCCTTCGCGACCTTCCCGAGGCCCTCGATGAGCGCATCGCGTTCGTCGTCGGTGATGATGCCCGTCTTGGCGAGTGCCTTGGCGTAGCCCTTGCTGCCTCGGATGTCCTCCTGCGCCATCCTGCGGTCGAAGGAGAGGGACTCGTTGAACTTCTCCATGAGCGGGTCGATGTCCTCGGAGAACCGCCCGCCCCACAGCTTCTTCTTCTCGCCCGTCGCGCCCTCGGATTTCGCGGCCATCGGCACGACGGCGGTCCTCTTAGATGTCCCGACGGCGGTGCGTCTCACGGCGCGGGGTCTGGCGACGCGGTTGGACGCGGTGGGCGCGAAGACGACGGACGCGGCGGGAACAGCCACGGACATCGTTACGTGAGGTTTGTGAAAACGCGTGCGTCTGAGGGGAAGCCTGTCGCTTCGCTCTGCCAGTCGCGCGCGTTGTCTGCGGTGTGGAGGTGGAAAGCAGCAATCGGGGAGGCTTTCAGGTTGTAGGGCTTGGCTCGGAAAAGTTCAATCTCGACTGCCAAAAACTCACAAACCTGTCTGTTCTCCCGTACCCCTCCCATTATCTAACGCGGGAAAAAGGGCTGTATGACTATTCACCCAGAACGGGGGTTGCCGAGCTGAAAATATCTGGGTTTTAAACTGCAAACTCGGAATCGGTCCGCACCGTTGGACACCGACAAAAAAAGATTCTTTTTCTGTTTCTCCCGAACCCCCTCTTTGAAAAAGTTTTCCCGTCCTTTTTCAATCACGAAGCGCCGCCCTTTCAGTCAAAGCGTCGCGCGCCCCTCGGCACGCAGCACACACTCCCGGCGGCGAGACCCGCGCCGAGGAATATCACCCGAGGCTTCTTCGATCCGCCAAACGGTGTCGCCATGCCCAAGCAGGTGATAAAGGATGAGGCAATCAAGGAAGCCGTGGTTGGCTCGCAGTACCTCGCGGGCACCGGCGAGACGACTCACTTCGATCACCACCAGGTGCTACAGGAGTCCGACGACCTGATCCGCGCGCTGTTCTTCAGCATCGTCAAAGAGACCACCGGCACGGAATTCTTCCAGTCCCTCAAAGAGGTTTACGACCTGTCCGAGAAGTTCCACGAGTCGCAGGCGCAGTCCGATTTCGACGCGCTCACCACCAAGCTCGGATCGCTGACGAACGAGGAAACCATGATGCTCGCGTCCGCGTTCTCCAACGTGCTCAACCTGCACAACGTGAGCGAGCACGTCGCCAGCGCGATGGAGGAGAGGCACGCGAGGCTCGACGACATCCCCCGCGGACCCGCCAAGACCACCAACGGCGCCATCAAGGGCCTCGTCGCCAAAGGGATCTCGAAAGAGGCAATCTACAAAGCGATAACCGAACAAGAAGTCGACCTCGTCCTCACCGCGCATCCAACCCAGGCCTTACGCCGCTCCATGCTCAAGAACTTCGGCACCGTACGACAGAAGCTCCTCGACCTCCAGCGCGCGCGCCTCTCAGGGTACGAACGCGCAGAGCTCCTAGACGACATGGCGTCGGCCATTCAAGCCGCGTGGCGAACCGACGAGATTCGACGAACGCCGCCCAAGCCCCAGGATGAGATGCGCGCGGGCCTCTCCTACTTCAACGAGACCATCTTCGAGGGCCTGCCCAAGTTTGCACGGCGCATCGACTCCGCGCTCATCAACCAAGGCTTACCACGCATCCCCATGGAGCACTCCATCATGCGGTGAGTTTCTTCTTTTTATTTCCGTATGGGCAATTGGACTAACGTCGTGTTTTGTTTACAGATTCTCATCTTGGATGGGCGGCGATCGCGACGGTAACCCGTTTGTCACCGCCACCTGTACCCGCGACGTGGTGTACCTCGCGCGCATCACCGCCGTGAACCTCTACTTCAAGGCTATCCAGGACCTCATCTTCTCGTTGTCCATGTGGCGATGCACCGACAAGTTTCGGGAGCGAGCGCGGGTGCTGCACGAGAGGGAAACCGCCGATCACGTCTACGGTGAGTAGTGTCCCTCGAGTCCCATACTCATACTCAAATACCCAATCACTAACCGCAAACACTGACTGATCACCCCCTATCTATCCATCCCCGTATCCACTACAGAGATGCGTAAGCAGCGCAACTACGCGGACTTTTGGCGTTCTCTCCCGATGGAGGAGCCGTACCGCGTTGTTCTCGCCGAGGTTCGCGACAAGCTCTTCAACACCCGCGAGGCTCTCCAGGCTGTGATCATGGGCAAGGCTGAGGCGCTCGATCCCAACGACGATACCATCTTCCGGGACAAGGATCAGCTGCTGGAGCCGTTGATGGCGTGCCACCAGAGCCTGATCGAGGTTGGCGACGCGGCGGTCGCGGACGGTTACCTCATCGACCTGATCCGCCAGGTGAACTGCTTCGGCATGAGCTTGGTCAAGCTGGACATCAGGCAGGAGAGCGATCGCCACGCCGACGCCGTCGACGCCATCACTAAGCACATCGGCCTCGGCTCGTACCTCGAGTGGGACGAGGAGAAGAAGACGGAGTGGCTCGTGTCCGAGCTCAAGTCCAAACGCCCGCTCGTGGCGCCCGACCTGGAGTGCAGTGACGACGTGCGCGAGGTTCTCGACACCTTCAAGATGATCGCGCACCTGCAGGCTGTGTGCCCGGGGTCACTCGGGACGTACGTCATCTCCATGGCCACCGTCGCATCCGACGTCCTCGCCGTCGTGCTTCTCCAACGCGAGATGGGGGGTAAGATCGATCAGCTCCTCCGCGTGGCGCCGCTGTTCGAACGGCTCGATGACCTGGTCGAGGGCCCGAACCAGCTCCGACGGCTCTTCTCCATCCCGTGGTACCACGACCTCATCGACGGCCACCAGGAGGTCATGATCGGGTACTCAGATTCCGGTAAAGACGCGGGCCGCATGGCCGCAGCCTGGGCGTTGTACGAGGGACAGGAAAACGCCACGAAGGTTGGCGACGAGTTTGGCGTCAAGCTCACGCTGTTCCACGGCCGAGGAGGGACGGTGGGACGCGGCGGTGGGCCCTCGCACCTCGCCATCTTGTCGCAGCCCCCCGCGACGATCAACGGCCGCCTGCGGGTCACCGTGCAGGGCGAGGTCATCGAGCAAAACTTTGGCGAGCACGAGAACTGCTTCCACACGCTGGACCTCTACACCGCCGCGACTTTGGAGCACTCCCTATCGCCGCCCACCGCGCCCAGCGACGAGTGGCGGCACGCGATGGCCACCATGTCGGAGGTTTCCTGCGACCGGTACCGAGACGTCGTCTTCAAGACGCCCGAGTTCAACCCTTACTTTCTGCAAGCCACGCCGGGGCAGGAGCTCGGCGCGCTGAACATCGGCTCCAGGCCCGCGAAGCGCAAGAGCAACGCGGGCGTCACCGCGCTCCGCGCCATCCCGTGGATCTTCGCGTGGACCCAGTCCAGGTTCCACCTCCCCGTCTGGCTCGGCATCGCGGAGGGATTCCAAAAAGTCAAGGAGGAAGGTAAGCTCGAGACGCTCCGGGAGATGTACCGGACCTGGCCGTTCTTCCGCGTCACCATGGACCTCATCGAGATGGTCCTCGCCAAGGCGGACCCGACCGTCGCGCGGCTCTACGAGAAGGAGCTCGTCGAGGAGAA
>MDSX01036375.1_pt1 | contig 10388 bp, 1 predicted proteins | sample 811141 | NCBI WGS metagenome assembly MDSX01 (sample SAMN05326642, study PRJNA326480) | marine metagenome | isolation source: seawater | place: Atlantic Ocean: South East | collected 2010
ATATATATTAATTATAATAAATATATTATAGAATCATTTTTTGAATCTGGTATGTCTTCCAGTGATAATAATAATTTATTAACAACTCTTCAAAATACTATTAATCAATTTCCTAACACATTTGAAAATATTGCAAATACTTTATTTAATCAAAAACATACTAACGATAATCATTCACATTTAAATAATATTTATATTAAAAAAGAAAATAGTTCTAAACATATTCATCCTCAATATACTAATCCAAATTTAAATAATTATTTAACTATTTCAAAATTTAATCAAGATTCAGAGGATTTATCTGCATTAATTAAGACAAATGAAACAAATATTGATACAAATAAAAGAGATATTGATAATATTGATATAAATAGTATTAATACTGATATAACTGATATAAATACAAGATTAAGCAAAATTGAAGAAAGATTAGGTAGTGGACAAAATAAAAAATATTTTCCATTATATCGAGGTAATACTATTTATGGTAAATCAAGACGAAATGAAAATGGTTATGGTTATAATATTAAAATTTAATTAATATTACCTAAACTATATTTTATTATATTTTCATTTGATATAATATAATTATATAATCTAAAATCTTCAATATTTATTTCATAATTTTCAAAATTATTTAAACTATTATCAAATAATATAAATTTATTATTTTCAAAATTTATATTATTTAAATGTTTATAACTATTTAAATGATAACCATCTATAAATATTGATGAAATATTATTATTATAATTTAATATTATTGAATGCCATTCTAAATTATATTCTATACCTATATCACGAACAGAATTATTAATAGTTTCTGATATATTTATTTTTATATTATTTTGACTTATACTAAATATCAAATTATTAAATTTTAAAATATTATATTCTTCTAAACCATTTATTCTTATTTTTAACATTATTGTAAATTTAGATAAATTTTCAGTTATTATAGGTGTTTCTATTTTAAAATTTTTATTTAATATTTTTGTTGCCAAATAATTAGTATTTAATAATGGATAAACATTTTTATAAATATAATTACTATTATTTAACATTATTATATTATCATTAACTATATCCACTATATCTATTATAAAATACATGTTTTCATGATTTATACAAATACCATAATATCTACCTAAACTACTATTATTTGTATTCCATTCAATATAACCATTCGTTAATCCATTATTATATATTCCATTATATATTATATTTTCATATTTTATACTATCATTACCTATTCTAACCGGATTTATATCACTTTTAACTATTATAAATGGATGTGTATTATTTGTAAGTATATTTAATTTTAATAATTTTCCTTTTTTAACATTTATTATTTTTATATTATTATTATTTGAAATAGTATTTGTATAAATGTTATTATTATCATCAATACCTGATAATGTATAATTATTTGAATTTAATATTATATTAAATTCTATTAAATTATTATTTTGAATATTAATATTATATTTATTTTTATTTGAATCTTTAATAATATTATTAAATAATCCATTTTCAAAATCTTGAAATCTATACCATAATATTAAATTTGTTATCTCATTTTCTAAAATATGATTATCTTCATTATTATCACGTAATATATTTTCAATCATAAATTTTGGTATATATCTTGGAAATATTTTAAAATTACCTATTGATTTATTTATTAAACTTATTTCTTCATATTTATCTAAACCTATTGATATATAATTTGGTAATATATTATTATAAAAAGGTATAAAATTATTATTAATATTATTAATACTTTTAATAATTTTATAATTATTTCCAATATATATATCTGTTATCAATTTTGAACCATTATAATTTAATGAAAAAATATAATTATACCATTTATTTTTATCTAAATTTATATTATTTGTTATTATTATATTTGTTGTATTATTAAATAATTGTAAAGATATATTTTTATTTGCTATAAATTTTAAACAATTATCTATACTAAAATCTGAAACATTATTTTCAAAATTATCTTTTTTCCAAAATGAAATAGTAAATTCTATTTTATAAAATTTACTAAAAAAATCTAAATTAACATTAAAAATATTATTATAAATAATATAATTATTATTATAAATTAAATCATTTATTGTTGTTCCTGTATATATAGGTAAATATAATGATGTATTCCAACTATTATTTAAATTTGTATCATTATATCTTAATACTTTATAATTATTTTTTTCAATAAATAATTCATCATTTGTATAAATTAATTTATATATATCATTTGGATTTATAAATTTATTATATACTCTTATATCTGCAATTAATATTAAATCATTTCCTATTTTTAATTCACCATTTGATTTACTTATATTATAATCAAAATTATCATCTTCTAATAATGTATATATTATTGAACTTCCTATAAATGATTCTAAATTTCCTGTATAAGTATTATCATATAATCCAATACTTAATGAAATATGATTATCATTTAATCCTGCTGAAATTACAATTAAATACCATTTATTATTTAAAAAAGGTTTACTTGTTTTTGTTGTTATTTTTTTATTATTATCAATAATATTGAAATTAACTTCAATAAATCCATTTAATAAAGTTTTAACATTTAAAATTGTTTTATCATTTGTTATTATATTTAAATCATTACTTTCTACAATTGTATTTATTTTTTTCCAATATACTATACTTATTTCAAAACCAGTATAAAATGATTTAAATATATTATCATGATTATTTAAATTTATATAATCATTATCATTATTCCAATTATAAGCATTTGGACTAATAAATCCTTGTATTTTTTGTAATGTAGAAGGTACCGTTATTAAATCAATACTATTTCTAATAGTATTATAATTAAATTCTATATTATTTTCAATTATATTATAAGTTAAATTATTTATAATTTCATTTCTATATTTTATAATTATTATACCTGAACCACCATCACCACCTTTTTGTAATGTTCCACCATTACCACTTCTTGCTCCACCTCCTCCACCACCTGTATTTGATACTCCATTTTGACTTATTCCATTACTTGAACTTCCTCCACCACCTAAACCACCATTACTATAATTACTATCATCATTTCTATATCCACTTGAACCACCACCTGCAAAATAAACTTTATTATCTGTATAATGTTCTCCTATACCACTTCCTATATTAAAATATCTTTTAAAATCTACTCCATTTTCTTCTGATCTTCCTATACCACCATCACCATCATTTGTTCCATATGAATCTTTACCATTACCTCCAGCACCACCACCACCAGAAGAATAAGGTGATTCATATTGAACTGTTCCTGCATTGTATCCTTGTCTATAATTTGTAATTAAAACAGTTGTTTGATCAGCTAATAATATGTCACTAATAGTTCCCAATCCACCTGACATTGTTGAACTATTTCCATGAGATGAACCTCCACCAGAACCTCCTGTTTTACCTTGTGTATTATTATCATTTCTGTTTAATTGACCTGGATCATGATCAGTTCTTGAACCACCACCACCACCACCTATTGCTTCTGTATATAAATAACTAAATGAACTATTATAACCATTTTGTCCAGTTTTTTCCGTATTATCATTAAAATCATCACCTTTACCTCCTTTACCTACTTTTATTATATATGTTCCACTTGATACAGTTTGATTTTGTAAAAATATAACTCCACCACCACCACCACCACCACCTGTTCCTGAAGTATTTGTATATTCAACTGTTCCACCACCACCACCACCAGCTACTATTAAAATATCACAAATAGTATCTACAGCAAAATTTATTGTATATTCAGTTTGTCCTGTTAAACCTGGAGAATCAGTTGTATATATATATTCATTTTGAATATATTCAAATTCACTATTTACATATAATGAATTATCTGCATCCATTTTAAAATTATATAATATTGATGGACTAATATCACTTACATGATTTGCACCTATTCTAAAATAATTATTTTCTGATATATTTACTAATCTTTCAATTGTAAATTGATCAAATTCTTTATATATTCTAAAATCAGCTATTGATAATTCTTTTGAATTATTTGATTTAAAAATTGATAATAATAAATTATTTGTTGTAATAGTTTCAGTAATAATTTGTTGTTCAATAGATAAATCAATATTATTAATATAAATATATAAATAATTATTTTTTCTAATAAAAGTATAATGATACCATATATCGGGTGATGTTAATTTTGATTTTACATTACCATCTTTTAAATTAAATTCTATATCTCTTTCAAATTTAATATTTATTTCATTATCAAAAGTTATAGATGTAAAAGTATTATAACTAAATTTAAACCAAAACATTAACATAAAATCATTATTTAAAAAACTTGTATTATCAATATTTGTTGTAAAATAACTATTTTTAAATTTATATGAATAAGGTGTATTATAACCAATTGATGATTTTATATCAAAAAAATTAATATTTTTTTCTTTAATAAGAGTTAATGATTTATTATTAAAATCATATTTTTTATATTTAATTAAAATTACACCGGATCCTCCTGATCCTGATTTAATATATTGAGTAGAATTAGAATCATTTGATCCAGCACCACCTCCACCGCTACCAGTATGAGCTAAACCATTATTTGGATCTATAGCTGTATATGAATTATGATACGGTGTATTTAATGTTCTATATCCACCATAACCACCACCACCTAAACCACCTTGAGAATTTAATGGAGATTTATTAAAACTTTGATTTGTATGAGAACCACCTCCACCACCACCACCAAAACATCCATCTTCACCTACTTTATTACCAAAATAATTTGATAAATCTATTCCATTTCCACCATTATTTTTATTTCTTAAATTATTTGAATCTATATAACCATGTTTTCCATTTTCCATAGCACCACCACCACCACCTGCATGCCTTTGTGAATTTACTGAATTATAATAACCTCTTCCACCATTATTACCATATATTTTTACATTATTAAAAATTCCAGCCGTTTTACCCTTTATTTTATGACCAATATGTATATAAGGATCATTTGAATGAATATAAGCACCACCTCCACTTCCACCACTTTTTGCTATAGTTGTATTATATGAAGCACCTGCACCACCACCAATACTTTCAATTAAATCTATATTATTATTTTCTTTATAAATTATTATTTTATAAATTATTAATAATCCTAAATTACTTTCTTCTAATTTTAATATATCATTCTTATTAAAATTACCTTTCCATACTTTATATCTTAATTTTGTTGAATCAACTTGATTATTATTTATATATATTATACTTTCATCCCATTTATTTTGTTGATTTCCATAATGAATTTCTAATGTTCCATTATAATTTGGAAGTATTTTTTGAATATATGCTTTTGATGTACTTGCTTTTATTATACTTATTCCATAATTTATATCGGGAACAAATGCATTTTCACCTGAATATCTATAATATCCTGAATCATAATAATATGTAAATCCATTATTATTTAAAAAATTTTCAAATTCTGTTGATGTTGATAAATTATTAAAATTATATTCTATATAATTATTATTATCATTATAAATTATTGAATTTTCACCATTATTTCCATCTGGAGTTTCTACACCATTACCTCCATTTCCAACTAAAATATTATAATTTATATTTTTTGGTATAATTATATTTTTACCAAATATAACACTTCCTGAACCTCCACCACCTCCTATATTATTACCACCACCACCACTTCCACCACCACCTACTACTAAAATATCACATTCTTTATCTTCTGTAAAATAAAAATAATATTCATTTTTGATTATTTTATTTTTAAATTCTAAAATTTCATAAATACAATTATTATAATAATAATGTATAACATCATTTATATCAATATCTGATATTGCACTTTCATATATATTATATAAAATACCAGTTCCATTTATATTTATAGGATATGTAATAGGTATTTCAATATTATAAATAGTATATTTAATTAAAATAATACCATCTCCACCATTTCCACCAATACCGGAACCTCCACCACCTGCACCTCCACCACCACCTGTTCCATTAATACCTGGATTACTATTATTATATGGATTTGATCCATCACTACCACCACCTTTTCCTCCTTTTCCAGGTGTTCCATTATTTTGATTATTATGTATTCCACCACCACCACCACCTGCAAACCATCCATTATCTCCAATATTATTTCCAAAAATATCTGAAAAATCTTTACCTTCTCCTCCATCTCCTCCATGTGTTATTCTTGCTGGTTGATTTTGATCATTTATATAATTACCTGATGTATTACCTGATTTTCCTGCACCTCCTCCACCACCACCTGCACGAGTCCAACCACCTTGTTCATCTCCACGACCGATACCACCTACATTTCCATAACCTCTAAATATATTATTTTTTATATAATAATGAGTTTTTTGATTCGAATAACCACCTTCTTTATTTAAACTTGTTGATCCAGATGCTCCACCACCACCAGAACCACCATTTAATCCAATTTCTGCACCATAACCACCTGCACCACCACCTGATGCTATTATATTTATATTATTATAATTAATATATGATATTGTTCCATTATTAGTTATTGAATTTGCACTACTATTTTGAATTCCACCCTTACCTACATAAATATATATTGTTTCATTTTTATTTAAAATAATATCAGATCCATATATTAATCCACCTGCACCTCCACCTGCACCAGCATTAAATCCACCACTTCCTCCACCCGCTACTATTAATATATCTACTTTTACCATTTCATTAAAACTTAATATATATTCTGTTTGACCATAACTATTTTCATCATAATCTAAATATTTACAAATTATTATATTATCTATATATTGACTATAATTTTTATTTGTTAAATTATAATTTAAAATTTTTATATTTTCATTTAATTTTAATGGTAATGTATAATTCATTGGTAAAATATCAATATAATTATTAATTACAGTTCTAATAATAACTATTCCAGAACCACCTGATCCTGATATAGCATTTGGTGAATTTGTTGTTCTACCTACACCACCACCACCACCACCTGTATGATTACCACCATCACCACCTATATCTCCATTTAAACTTCCATCTTTTCCATTTGATAATCCTTTTTTACCACCAAATCCAATATTTTCTGATGATTGAGAACCTCCACCACCACCTCCACCACCTAATCCTCCATTACCTGCTTTTGTTCCAGAATATTGACCACCACCACCACCACCTCCCCTATAATAATTATTTCCATCAATATTTATTCTTATACCATTTCCTCCATTACCTGCTATATATTGATCAATATTAAGAGGAGCATTTTCACCAGCACCTCCACCACCGTTTGCACCTATTGATCCTGCAGAATTACCATTATATATCATTCCAGAAAAACCATTATTTCCATAATATAAATAATTATTTATTATTATTTCTGATAATGAAAAATCTGGTAATATTTTATTACCATTTAATCCAATATTATTTCCAGTATGAGCACTTCCTCCTCCACCACCACTACCACCATCTGATCCATTTTGACCATTATTTGTTGAAATTGAACTCCATCCACCAACACCTCCATATCCACCACCATATACTTTTATACCAAATATTTCACTTTTTTTTCCATTATTTTCTAAAGATGATATTACATTTCCTATTACACTATTACCACCATTACCTACTTTAATTGAATAATTTCCTTTTAATATATTTTGATTTTCTATATATAAAACACCACCACCACCACCACCACCACCTATATATGTTCCACCTGCACCACCACCACCAACAATTAATATATCACATAAAGTATTTTTATTAAAATTTATTGTATATTCCGTTTGTCCATTATTATCTTTTAAATTATTATATTTAAATAAAAATACTTTATATTTTTTATTTAAATCTGTATATTCATAAATATCTTCATTATTTAAAAATGTATCATCTGAATATTTTGTTATAATATCTGGTATTTCATAATTTAATGAATGAATTTCTAAAGGTATAAAATATGATTTATTATAATATTTTATTATAATTATTCCATCTATTCCATCTCCACCACCACTAAATCCTGATTCATTTGTTGTTGCTGCACAACCATATCCACCTGAACCATAACCTACATTTGTTGTATCATGATTATATTGCCATCCACCACTACCACCTGATGCAAAATATTCTTCTTCTCCTGATATATTTAAAGTTATTCCATTTGTTCTTGTTGAATAATTTTTTGGCATAGTACCATCTGATTTAATACCACTTAAACCTTTCATATCTGCACCACCACCACTTCCTCCTGATACAGATCCAGAATTTCCACTATATAAAGATCCAGCATTTCCACTATCATTACCATAACCATCAATATTATATTTTATTGATTTACCTCCAGAATAACTATGTGTTCGTCCAATACCTCCACCTGATCCACCATCTGTTGGTAACCACATATATGAATCATTTCTTTGTCCATAACCACCTCTTCCACCACCTTTTACATGATATAATATTTCATAGTTTTCATTTAATAATTCTGTATCTCTTCCTTCATTTGATGGAAGAAAATTTAAATTTTGACCTTCACCACCACTACCTATTTTTATATAATATTTTCCTTTTTTTAAATTTATATTTTTTTTATATAAAACTTCACCTGCACCACCACCACCACCTGCATTATATCCTTTTCTTGCACCACCACCACCACCACCAGCAACTAATAAAATATCACATGTTATATCACAATTTATATATAATGTTTCATAACTATATAATTGAATTATCTCATTTATATCAAGCACTTTATCATAAATACGAAAATCATTTAAATGTCCTTTCCAAAATCCATGAGTTCCTGTTGTTGAATGTCCTCCAAAATATGCATTTTTTAAAGTATGACCTGTTGGTATTGCTATTTTTGGATCTAAAATTCCATTTAATCCTGATATAAATGGTTCTAATCTTCCATTTAAATAAAATTTTGTCTCTACATCACCTTCTATTTTTCCACTATTTATTGTAAAAACACAATGATTCCATTTATCTTGTTTATTTGTTATTGATGCAAATAATTGAGTTGTTCCTGTTCCTGATGTATATTCTATTGACATTCTACTAAATATTGAATTTTGTCTAATATAAAAATATGTGGATGTTTGTGATGTTTTAAATATTGTTTTATTATTTAATTCACCACTATGATAAAACCAAAAACTAAATGATATTCCATTATTTTGTTGAATTAATCCTAAATCTATATCTTTTCCTTCTGATGTATCTGATACTTGTAAATAATCTGTATTAGTACCATTAAAATATACTGCATTTGTAATATTATTATTTATAAAATCATTATTACCTATTATATGATTATTATTACCACTACTATCTTTAAAATTATTATCAAATTTATACCATGCTATTAAATTTTCATTATCACATTCCAATTTTTGATATGATTTACTATTTTTTTTTAATTTTATCACATTATTATTTAAATTATGTTCAGTATATTCTGAAATTGTAATTAAATTATTATAATTATCAAAAGATAATTCTCCTAATCCAAATTTATAATTATCCATACTTATTATTATTTCTAATTAATTATTTATATATAAAACTTAATTTCTGATTTTTAATTTTATTTTTGATTTTTAATTTTTATTTTTAACTTTTTTTATGAACTCTATTCAGACATTTTTTATTATTGATAAAATTTTGCATCGATCATTTATTTTTATTTTCTGATAAATATAACATTCAGTATGATCATAATTATTCTGTTAAACTTACATAAATTTATAAATATGATCACAAAAGTATTATTTATCAATAAAATTATGATCATATTAAATGTTATATTTATGAAAAAAACATTTTTAATTTATCAAAAAAACATTTCCAATTTATAATTTCTAATTTAGATTTTTGATTTCTTAATTTCTAAAATAAACATTTGGATTTATAATTTATAATTTATAATTTCTAATTTTGATTTTAAATTTCTAATTTATATTTTAAATTTTAAATTTATAATTTTATTTTTATTTTTTATTTTAATTTTATTTCTGATTTTTAATTTTTATTTTTAACTTTTTTTATGAACTTTATTCAGACATATTTTATTTTAATTATTGATAAAATTAATCATCGATCATTTGAAATATTTTTCTGATAAATATAACATTTTATATGATCATAATTATTCTGTTAAACTTACAAAAAAATTAAAAAATAATCACAAAAGTATAATTTATCAATATAATTATGATCATATAAAATGTTATATTTATCAGAAAAATATTTCAAATGATCGATGCAAAATTTTATCAATAAATTATGAT
>MDSX01102333.1_pt1 | contig 10387 bp, 11 predicted proteins | sample 811141 | NCBI WGS metagenome assembly MDSX01 (sample SAMN05326642, study PRJNA326480) | marine metagenome | isolation source: seawater | place: Atlantic Ocean: South East | collected 2010
AATATTAATAAAAGAACTAAATTTTATGATTCATTAGAAAAAGCTCTTTATAATTATTTGAAAGCTAAACTTCAAATTGAAACTATTGATATTCAAAGAGAAATAATTATTGATTTATTAAAAACAAAGGGAGTTGAAGTAACTTTAATTGATGGGTTTATGAATATTTTAAATAACTGTGAAATGGCTAGATATTCTCCTATTACAGATCTTATGATGCAACACGACTATGAATTAGCTATTGATATTATTGAAAAAATTGATTATGAAATATAACATAAAAGCATCAATTTTTGTATTTGTAATGTTTTTAAACATTGGTTTTTCTCAAAATTTAGAAATTTTTTTTGAGAAAGGAAATGAGCTATACAATAAAGGTGAATACGAATTAGCAATAGTGGAATACAATAAAATTTTAAATGAAAACATGCACAGTAGTGAGTTGTATTTTAACATGGGGAATTCCTATTATAAATTAAATAGAATTGCTGAATGCAATTATTATTATGAAAAAGCATTAATACTATCCCCTAAAAATAAAGATATTTTAGAAAATTTATCCTATGCTAAAAACATGACTTTAGATTCAATTGAGGAACTCCCAAAAACACAATTTCAGGAAAAGGCAGATTCTATTATTTCATTTTTTTCCATATCCACATGGGCTTTTATTTCAATTGGTCTGATGTTTATGTTTTTAGTAATGGCTATGTTGTATTTGTTTTCCTTTAAGCCCTTGCTTAAAAGAGTATATTTTTCATTATCAATAATTTTACTTTTGATATCTTTTGTAATATCGACTTTTATTTGGTCAGAATCTAAAAAAATTGATGAAACAAAAATGGGGATTATATTTTCAAAAGAATTGTCAGTTTTTTCTGAGCCTAATAACAGGAATGAAGAAATTTTTATTTTACATGAAGGAACTAAGGTCCAAATACTTGATCAATTAACAGGTTGGGAAAAAATTAAATTGGCTAATGGATCCGAGGGATGGGTAATTAAAGATCAAATTAAAAAATTATAGATATTTCCAATCTTCGTTTTTATCTTGATTGTTAAAAGTTTTAAAAATAAATTCTCCAAAATTAGAAAGTGGATTGTAAAAAATTGATGATTTAATTTCATCACTTTTAAATTGGTCATTAATTTCTCTTAAAAAAAATAATTTATTTATAAGTAAAATAAAACTTGATACAATTATAATCCATTTTAAAAGTCCAAAGATTAAACCTGAAAGACTATTTATAATTCCTAAAATTGAAATGTTTAGTGCTTTTGTTAATAATTTTGCCAAGTAGGAAATAAAGTATATCGATGTAAAAAAAATAATTAGAATAGAAATTATATATGAAACAGTTTCGCCCATACCCATAAATAATTCAATCAAAACAGAAAGTTTAGTGGAAAAATGGTATACAAAAACAATGCTTGAAATTAATCCAAATAAACTTGCAATTTCACGTATCAGCCCTCTTCTATAACCTACTATTGATCCATAAATAAATAACACTGAAATAATCAAATCAATCCAATTAATATTCATTTTAAATAGTTTTTTTCAATTTAAGCATTCGTTAAAAAAGAAACTAAATTTGATATTAAAAATAATATGTCAACTAAATACAGCTGAAATAAATAATAGAATCAGTATTTTTACAAAATGATCCAAGAGATTAAGAAGTATTTTATTGAAGTAAAAGATTTTAAAACTCAGAATTTATCTGAATTAGAGTCATTTAGAATTAAGTACTCTGGAAAAAAAGGAGTTTTAAATAACCTTTTTTCTTCTTTTAGAAATATTTCAAATGAAGAAAAAAAAGAATTTGGAAAGGAATTGAATCTTTTGAAAGAGGCAGTTAATCAAAAAGTTCAATCAATTAAAAACTCAATAAATGCTGTTAAAGAAGAAGGAGAGAATGGAGATCTTTTTCGTCCTGGATATAAAATTAGCTCAGGAACACGTCACCCACTTTCTATAGTAAAGAATCGAATTATTTCAATTTTTTCTCAGATAGGATTCAAATTATCTCAAGGTCCAGAAATCGAGGATGATTGGCATAATTTTACAGCTTTAAATTTGCCAGAACATCATCCTGCAAGAGATATGCAAGACACATTTTTTATTCAAACCAATCCAGATATTTTACTTAGAACACATACTTCATCTGTTCAAGTAAGATATATGGAAAATAATAAGCCTCCAATTCGTATTCTTTCACCTGGTCGTGTTTTTAGAAATGAAGCTATTTCATCTAGATCTCATTGCATATTTCATCAAGTAGAGGGGTTGTATATAAATAATGAGGTTTCTTTTGCAGATTTAAAACAAACATTACAATACTTTACTAAAGAATTATTTGGAAAATCTATTATAAGATTAAGACCCTCTTATTTCCCTTTTACTGAACCAAGTGCTGAAGTTGACATATATTGGGGGCTGGATACAGAAACTGATAAAAGAATTACAAAAGGCACTGGTTGGTTAGAAATTATGGGATGTGGAATGGTAGATCCAAATGTTTTAAATAATTGTGGTATAAATTCTGAAGAATATTCGGGTTTTGCTTTTGGAATGGGAATAGAAAGAATTGCAATGCTTCTATATCAGGTTGGTGATATTAGAATGTTTTTTGAAAATGATCTGAGGTTTTTAAAACAATTTAAGGTGTCTTTTTAAATCAATTAATTGATTATATACAATCCAAATCCAATTCCATAAAAAATAATTATTCTTAAAAATTTTTTTTTACTTTTTTTCTGGCTATTATGAATTGACCAACCTAAAAAGATTAATAAAGCCGGAGTAATATTTTTCAAAATAGGTTTAAATAGATTATAGTTTATTTCATATGTTGTAAAATAATATATTAAGCCAATAAGTAATTGAATTACTGAAATAACCATAGCAAAAGTATTATATCTAAGGTTATTGAGATTATATTGGTTTTTAAAAAAAACACTTTTCAATGAAGAAATTAAAACCACAATCAAAATTATTTGTACAAAAATTTTCCAAAAATAAAATATAGTTTCAATCACTGATTACATTTAATTCCTTTGAAGTTATATTAAATATCAAATTTTATACCTTGAGCTAAAGGAAGATCTGAAGAATAATTTATAGTGTTTGTTTGCCTTCTCATATATATTTTCCATGCGTCTGAACCACTTTCTCTTCCTCCTCCAGTATCTTTTTCTCCACCAAAAGCTCCTCCTATTTCAGCTCCAGAAGTTCCAATATTTACATTTGCAATTCCACAATCACTCCCCCAATGAGAAAGAAAAGTCTCTGCTTCTTGCAGGTTTTGAGTCATGATCGCAGATGATAAACCTTGACTAACATTATTTTGAATATCAATTGCATTTTCAATACCCCCTGAGTATTTCATCACATATAGAAGAGGAGCAAATGTTTCAGTCTGAACTATTGAAGCATTAGCATCAATTTCAGCTATAGATGGAGAAACGTAACACCCACTTTCATAACCTTTACCAGATAAGGATTTTCCTTTGACTATCCATTTAGCTCCTTCTTTATCTGCTTGTTTAATAGCATTTAGATATTGATTTACAGAATCTTTATCAATTAGAGGTCCTATGTGATTTTTTATGTCTAAAGGATTTCCTATTTTAAGCTGGTTATATGCTTTTTTAATAGAATCCACTACCTTAGAGTATATATCTTCATGAATAATTAATCTTCTGGTAGAAGTGCATCTTTGACCACACGTACCGACCGCTCCGAAAACAGCCCCAATAATTGTCATTTTAATATCAGCATTTGGTGTAATTATAATTGCATTATTTCCTCCTAGCTCCAGAAGTGTTTTTCCTAATCGTTTTCCTACAACTTCACTTACTTTTCTTCCCATTTTAGTTGATCCTGTTGCAGAAATAAGAGGAATTCTTTTATCTTCAGTCATCCATTTTCCAACATTAGCATCACCATTAATTAGACAAGAAATTCCTTCAGGCATTTGATTATTTGTTAAAACTTTTTCTATTATTTTTTGGCATGCTATGCTGCATAAAGGAGTCTTCTCACTCGGTTTCCATATACAAACATCACCACATACCAATGCTAAAGCAATATTCCAGCTCCAAACAGCAACAGGAAAATTAAATGCTGAGATAATACCCACTATTCCAATTGGATGGTATTGTTCATACATTCTATGAAGAGGTCTCTCAGAATGCATAGTCAATCCATGTAATTGTCTTGATAATCCAACGGCGAATTCACAAATATCAATCATCTCTTGAACTTCTCCGAGTCCTTCTTGATAGGATTTACCCATTTCGTATGAAACTAACTTTCCTAGGTTTTCTTTTTGATTTCTTAGAGCATCTCCAAATTGTCTGACTAAATCACCACGTTTAGGAGAAGGTATTGTCCTGAAAATTTGAAATGCATTTTCTGCAGTTTCAATTGTCATCTCATAATCTTCTATGCTTGTCGATACTACATCAGAAATATTATTTCCATCAACAGGAGAGTTTGTTTTCATTATAATTCCAGATCCCATCCATTTAGTGCCTGTACTGCACCCTAATTGTTTATCCTTAATACCTAGAGCGGATAAAACATTTATAATTTCTTTATTCATTAAAACTGATTTATTAATAATTTTTAAAGGTAGCATTAATTAAAAAAACTTCATATTAAAAGAAAATTTATTACGTTTGAGAAAACAATTCAAAATCATATTTTTATGCGTTTCTATTTTGCTGTTATCTTACTCTTAGCTTTTTCATGTAAATCCCCAGAAAATGTAGATAAAAAAACTAATAATGCATTTTCAATTGTTATTCACGGAGGAGCTGGTACAATTCTAAAACAGAATATGACTAAAGAAATGGAAAGTAATTATAAACAAAAACTTAAAGAGGCAATTGAGACAGGATACAGCATTTTAGAAAATGGTGGTTCAAGTCAGGATGCTGTTGAGCAAACAATTCATGTAATGGAAAATTCCCCTCTTTTTAATGCAGGAAAAGGTGCTGTTTTGAACTTTAATGGTGATGTTGAATTAGATGCCTCGTTCATGAATGGATTAACTCTTGATGCAGGAGCAGTTTCTGGAGCCTCAAAAATCAAAAATCCTATTTCTGCAGCTATAGCTGTCATGAAAAATTCACCCCATGTTATGTTATCTGGAGAAGGGGCTGATGATTTTGCTTTAAGTCAAAAATTAGAATTAAAGCCAAATAGCTATTTTATTACAGAACGAAGATTAAATTCTTTAAGAAAGGTTAAATTAAATGATGCTTCTGTAATACATAAAGAAAACAAATACTTATTGAATCAAAAATATGGAACAGTTGGATGTGTTGCTTTAGATAAAAATGGAAATATTTCTTCAGGAACATCTACAGGAGGAATGACAAATAAAAAGTGGAATCGAATAGGAGATGCTCCAATAATCGGAGCAGGAACTTATGCAAATAATAAAACTTGTGGAGTTTCTGCTACTGGTTGGGGGGAGTTTTTTATTCGTTCAGTAGTTGCTCATGATATTTCAGCTTTAATGGAATATAAAGGCCTTTCAGTACAAGAAGCAGCTAGTATTGTAATACATAATAAAATGGCAAAATTAGGAGGAAATGGAGGAGTAATAGCTCTTGACAACCAAGGGAATGTTGCTATGGAAATGAATACAGAGGGCATGTATAGGGCCTATATGAATTCAAAAGGACATAGTATTATAAAAATATATGCCGAATAATAATAAGTCTTTGAATCTATAGTTTTTCAGTGCTTTATAATTACAAATTAGAGTTTAGACTTCAGAGACTCTTAATGTATTAACCATGCCTTTCGATTTAACTGGCATTGCGGTTAGATTAATAAGAAAATCACCCTTAGAAACATAATTAAACTTTTGGGCTATTTCATTGATTTGTTCAACTGTTTTATCAGTACTTTCATATGAGTCATAAAAAAAAGATTTTACTCCCCAAAGTAGGTTAAGCTGAGATAAAATTCTTTTATTAGAAGTAAAAACTAAAATATTAGATTTGGGCCTCCAAGCTGATATTTGAAAAGCAGTATATCCACTATTTGTTAGAGTACATATTGCTTTGGCACCAATTTCATTAGCCATTATTGATGCATGATAACATATTGATTTTGTAATATATCTTTTTGTTTTTATACTTGGAGGAAGATTAGGCACTTTAATTAGCTTTGATCCTTCAACACTCATTAAAATTGATGACATTGATTTAATTACTTCAACAGGAAATTTTCCAACTGAGGTTTCTGCTGATAGCATAACTGCATCTGCACCATCCATAACGGAGTTAGCAACATCATTAACTTCAGCACGAGTAGCTGTTCTGCTATCAATCATAGTTTCCATCATTTGAGTAGCGATAATAATGGGAATTCTTGCTTCCTTGGCTTTTAACACTAGTTTCTTTTGGATTAAGGGAACTTCGGCTGCTGGAATTTCAACACCCAGATCGCCCCTTGCAACCATTAATCCGTCACTATTATCTATGATTTCAGAGAGATTATCTAAAGCTTCAGGTTTTTCAATTTTTGAAATAATAGGAATTTTATGAGTTGAATTTTTTTCTATTAACTTTCTCAGTTCAATTAAATCTTGTTTTTTTCTAACAAAAGATAAAGCTATCCAATCGACTTCTTCTTTAATTGAAAAAATTGCATCCTCTAAATCTTTTTTAGTTAAAGCAGGTAATGATATTTTAGTATTTGGAAGATTAACTCCTTTATTTGATTGAATAGGACCTCCTTGAATAACTTTAGCTATTACATTATTATTTTTGTCAATATTTACTATTTCAAAAATTAATTTACCATCATCTAATAAAACTGTCTCACCAATTTTAACATCGGAGGCAAATTTTTTATAGTTTATAAATACTTTATTAGAATTTCCAATAAAAGGCTTAGAGCAAGAAAAAGTAATCAAATCATCTTCCTTAACTTGAGAATTTTCTTCAATTTGTCCAATTCTTAACTTTGGTCCTTGAAGATCAGCTAAAATTGAAACATGAATTTTAAGTTTAGCACTCAATTTTCTAATTAAAGAAATTTCTTTAGATGCATTTTCATAATTTGCATGAGAAAAATTAATTCTAAAAACATCTACGCCCTCTAAAATTAATTTTTCCATAATTTTTAAGGAATTTGATGAGGGACCTAGTGTTGCAATTATTTTAGTTTTTTTTGAGTTTGTCATTAATCAAATATTAAATTAAGTTTTGATTTAATTTCTTCGTCATCTAAAGTGTAAGATAAAATTATCTGAGGTAATTCATTTAAAATCATTAACGTAAAATTTAAATCTAACCCTTGCTTGATTTTTATTAGGTAATCAACTTTAGACATTGATTCAATCAAAGATACTTTTTTTGTTTCTGAAAGACTGAATAGTGAGTCAGTTTTAGTAATGATTTCAGAATTCATGTAATTTTTATTAGATATTAAGCTACAATTAATTCCATTTTTTAGATCCTCCCAATTAAAAAATTCGAAATTAGAATTCTTATATTTTATAGACTCATTAGCTCTTTCAAAATTTGCACCTAAACTTTTGTTCAATAAAAAGGCTAATGAAAAATCATCTAAATTACTATGAAGAGCAATTAAAGAATATTTATCAAAGATTTTATCTAAATGAAAATATTTTTTTTTCATTTTAAATTGATAAAATTAAGTTTAAGAGCGTGATAAGCTCTTTTAGCAACTTTTTCCTCAGCTTTTTTCTTTGAAATCTCTCCTGCTTTAGCAATTGAGTTATTATTCAAAAAAATAGTCGATGAAAAATTAATATCTGGGTTTAATCCATTGTATTTTTCTGTTTTAAAAATTATTTTTTGTTTATTTTTTTGAGACCACTCGATTAAAGCTCCTTTGAAACTTATTATTGAAGAATTTATTTTTTTAACATCTATGTGGTATTCTATTATTTTTTTTATGATAAAGTTTTTAGCAACCTTAAACCCACGATCTACATAAATTGCTCCAATTAGTGATTCTAAAATATTTCCATGAATATCATCCTTAGAGCTTTTGATTTCGAGGTTACTCTCCGTCAATTTAATTAATTCAAGAGAAAACCCTATAGAATTTAAATTTTCACGATTTACAATTTTTGATCTAAGTTTAGTTAAATCTCCTTCATCATAATTAGGGAAAGTCTTAAATAAGTATTCTGAAATAACAATCTGCAAAACCGAGTCACCAAGAAATTCTAATCTTTCATAATTGATTGATATTCCTTTTTTATCCTTAAGATTTTTAGATTTGTGTGTAAAAGCAGTTTTGAAAATTAGAATATGTTTTGGTTTAAAACCTAGTATTTTTTTTAAATTTCTAAAAAAAATATATTTAGGATCTTTGTTTTTATTAAAAAAGTGACCCAGATTAAACACAAATTATGATTTCAGTTTTTTAAATAAAATACAGGCATTATGACCGCCAAAACCAAAGGTGTTTGACATAGCAAAGCTTACTTCACGTTTTTGTGATTTGCCAAACGTGAAGTTTAATTTAGGATCAATATTTTCATCATTGTTTGAATGATTTATTGTTGGAGGAATAATTCCAGTTTTAATTGACATTATGCAAGCAATAGCTTCAACGGCTCCAGCGGCCCCCAGTAGATGACCTGTCATTGATTTTGTAGAATTAATATTAATATTGTATGAGTGTTCTTCAAAAACTTTTTTAACTGCCTTTGCCTCAGCAATATCACCCAGAGGAGTTGATGTGCCATGCACATTAATTAAATCTATATCAATTGTTTTGGCGTTTGAATCTTTTAAACAGTTATTCATTACTTTTATAGCTCCATGACCTTCTGGATGAGGAGCAGTTATATGATGAGCATCAGCTGATAATCCACCTCCAGCAAGTTCAGCATAAATTTTAGCTCCTCTTGATACAGCGTGTTCGTATTCTTCTAAGATTAATGACCCAGCTCCTTCACCTAAAACAAAACCATCTCTATCTCTATCAAATGGTCTGGAAGCTTTTGAGGGCTCGTCGTTTCTCTTTGAAAGTGCATGTAAAGAATTGAATCCACCAATCCCAGCAATTGTAACTCCTGCTTCGGATCCTCCTGCAATCATAACATCAGCATATCCAAGTCTTATATAATTAAGAGCATCAATAATAGCGTTTGAGGAGGAAGCACAGGCAGATACTGTAGCAAAATTAGGTCCTGTTAGGCCATATTTGATTGATATCGTTCCGGGAGCTATATCTGGAATAAATTTTGGAATAAAAAACGGATTAAACCGAGGAGTACCATCACCTTTTTGAAATTCAATTACCTCATTTTGAAATGTTTCTAGACCACCAATTCCTGAACCCCAAATTACTCCAATTCGATCTTTATCTTCCTTTGACAGATCAATGCCAGAATCAATTATTGCTTCATCAGTAGATACTAATGCATATTGAGTGAATCTATCATATTTTTTAACTTCTTTTCTATCAAAAAAATTAAGAGGATCAAAGGCTTTGAGCTCGCATGCAAAATGAGTTTTAAATTTTGAAGAATCAAAATATGTTATAGGAGCAGCACCGCTTTTACCATTAATTAATCCGTTCCAATACTCTTCAAGTGTATTACCAATAGGAGTTAGCGCACCTAGTCCAGTAATCACTACACGTCTTGGTTTCATTCAATACAAATTTAAGCCTGCTCTATGAATTGAATTGCTTGGGCAACTGTTGATATATTTTCAGCTTGATCATCAGGAATTTGAATATCAAATTCTTTTTCAAATTCCATTATAAGTTCAACAGTATCAAGGGAGTCAGCCCCCAAATCATTTGTGAAGTTAGCTTCAGCTACTACTTCATTTTCATCAACACCTAATTTGTCAACGATTATTGCTTTAACTCTAGAAGAAATGTCAGACATAATTAATTATTTTAAATTTGTTCAAGCAAAAATAAAAAACTTTAGTCTAATACTAGTTTTTAGTTAATAAATTATAATGGTTATACGTATTTTTCTTATAATCCGATTTTATTAAAACTATTTAATGATCAGATATTTATGAAAACAGAAATAAAAAAAGTTATACTTTTTGCATCAGGTAACGGATCGAACGTTCAAAATATTATTGAATATTTTACAAATAGTAATGAAGTAGAGATTGTTCTTGTTGCTGGAAATAACAGAAATGCATATGTTTTTCAAAGAGCTAAATCATTAAATATTAATACATTGGCTTTTGATAAAAATTTTTTTAACAAAAAATTTATTAACATAATTGAAAAATATAATGCAGATTTAATTGTTTTAGCAGGTTTTTTATGGAAAGTGCCCAGATTTTTAATTAATAAATTCCCTAACAGAATAATTAACATCCATCCTTCATTACTTCCAAAATATGGAGG
>MDSX01025812.1_pt1 | contig 10382 bp, 6 predicted proteins | sample 811141 | NCBI WGS metagenome assembly MDSX01 (sample SAMN05326642, study PRJNA326480) | marine metagenome | isolation source: seawater | place: Atlantic Ocean: South East | collected 2010
ATGCTTTCTGAAAGCGACTGCGCTTACGGCTTCCATGGACGAGATAGACCAGTTTGGAACGGAGTTTGGCTTCAGCATCTGACTTCGCTTTGTAGACTTGACTGATTCCTTCCTTGCGAGTAATCTTCTCATCGACGATAGGTTCTGGATAGTCTGTACCAATGATGCATGATGCTTCTCTTTGTTCATCAGTAGACATCAACCAAGGTTTGTGTATGTGTTCCAATGGCACATCCATCAATTCAGGAACCCATCGCTTGATGAATTCTCCTTCTGGGTCTTGGTCTTGTGATTGCTTCAGAATGGAGTACGCTCTCACTGAATTGATGCCGGTCACCCCGGATTGCATTTGGATTTGTGACCAATGAATGCCTGGCTCATAATCGAGAAACTGTCGAGCGAGGTGAGCTCCTGATGCTCTCCAAGGTAACGAAAGCGTGTAAGATGCAACCGATTGCAACATCGCTCGCATACGGAAGTTGATCCATCCAGTTGCTCTCAGTGAACGCATACATGCATCAAAGAAAGGCCAGCCGGTTGTTCCTTCCGCCCATGCTCGGAACCGTTCTTCATCGAATGGTCGCTTCAGGAGGGCATCCAATTCGGGATTCATAGCTTGTTCATCGAGTGTCGCTTCTGCTTCGAGACGTTGCATGAAATGACAATGCCATGCCAATCGACTTTGAAACGAAGAGAGACTACCACTCCAACCTCTGTTCTCCGCACTTCGTGGGTTTGTTTTGATCTGACGTTGTTTCCGTTTTGTATGATAGAAGATTTGTCGAATACTGATGCAACCTGAACTGAGATAGGGCGACAAGCGTGAGCACATTGATGCTCCTGATATTGGGCTTGACATGCCTTTTCTGTATCCGCGTCCACGCTCATCAAGAAAAGAAAACAGCGTTTCCATGGCTGCGGACTCCCCTGGTTCTGGACGATAGTGGAGGTCTCGAACGTCAAACCCGAGTTCAGATGCATGTGGTACCGTATCCGACTGAAGGCCTGATACAGATCGAATTCTTGAAGGCGCTTCAACAAGCGATGAGTCAATACGTCGGTCTCTCAGGGCTTTCCAGTCATCTCTCGACCGTAAACCACGAATGACGCCGTTTGATGGGAATTCTTCGAAGTTGATATTGTTCTCATCGCACCATCGTGCCACGGATTTGTCGCGCTCCCATGACCATTGGAGACCCGATTCCTCGTTTCCGTAAATGGTGTGTATGTTGTGTGCTACGTGGAGTTCCTTCAACGAATCAAGGACTTGTCCAAATCGGAACAAAAGAACACCCCCTCGATTCTCGATTTCCGATTTCAGACTGCTCAAACAATCCAATTCCCATTGGACATGAATGCCATCAACATCGTGTCGCCCCAAACGTTCAGAATCGAGGTGGAAAAAGAACAGAATTGGTCGGCCATCTGCTTTCGCTTGAGCAAGTGCAGGGTTATCTGCGAGACGTAGGTCTCTCCTCAGCCAAACCAACGAGACAGTCACGTCTTTTGCCCGAGCTAATGTTCTTTTAATTCCTGTATGAATTCAACCACAGTTTGACAAAGGTAGAGGTTCATGTGGCGTGTGAATGCGACCTTCAAAATCGACCATTTTACCCCCGCTTCAAGCGCTGTTGTTAATAGATAGAAGAGAAGGCTCGCCATATCAGGAAGTGTAGGGATGGGACCCAGTAGTTCTTCCAGTTCAGGTAACGCAAGGGCGGAGAGAAATATGCATGACAAGGCACTCGCAGATATGGTTGCTGGGCTTCGTGATGAAGCCATCAACCGTGGTGCTACAGCGCTCATGGATGATGATGTCTCAACCTTGGGCGTACCAAATCCTCGAATCTTGATCGTTGGCTGTGGCGGTTCAGGGAACAACACGCTGAATCGAATCACACACCTCGGAGTTGAAGGTGCTGTAACCGTTGCAATCAATACCGATAAGCAACATCTTGACAACACGCGCTCATTGCAGAAACTCTTGGTTGGACGTCACATTACACGTGGACTTGGCGCAGGTGGCGATCCATCGATGGGACGTCGATGTGCCGAAGCAGGTCGTGAGATGATCCGTAGAATTGTGAACGGTGCTGATTTGGTCTTCATTGCGAGTGGACTCGGAGGCGGCTCAGGAACTGGAATCTGTCCAATTGTGGCTGAAGAAGCAAAATCTGCTGGTGCGCTCGTTGTTGGCATCGTTACGACACCATTCCATGTTGAACGAAGACTTCGCATGAAGAAAGCACTCGAAGGCCTTGAGTCCCTTCGACGAGTTGCAGACGCAGTTCTCGTTCTCGATAACAATCGTTTGTTGCATTACGTTCCAAACCTTCCATTGGAAGAGGCCTTCTCAATCATGGATCAATTGGTCGCAGAGATTGTCAAAGGAATCGTCGAGACAATTACGCTCCCTTCGCTCATCAATCTTGATTTTGCAGACATTCGTGCCATTATGTCCAACGGCGGCGTTACGATGATGCTCTATGGTGAATCAGACCGCGGCCCGGAAGAAGTTGTGCATGAAGCTCTGAATCACCCGCTTCTCGATGTTGACATCACTGGAGCAACTGGCGTTCTTATTCACGTTACTGGGGGCCAATACATGACGCTTGAATCAGCATCACAAGTTGTCGATCTCATGACTGCTCGAGTCAGCGAAGATGCGAATGTCATTTGGGGTGCTCGGCAAGATCCAACCTTCGGTGACACCATCAAAGTCATGGCAATTATTACTGGCGTTGGCGGTGCTGATATGCGAACCGCAAGAATGGAGCCGAACAAACTCGGAGATGCTCTCAAACTCACACGGCAGACACAGCTCAATACGGGTGCAAACACAACAGGCAGCGTCGACATCCATCGATTTGACTAAATGGTGTAAAACAAACACCTGCTCAATAACCTCATATCTTTGTATGTCTACGGATAATCATGCGCAAAGTAGCATGTTTGGCCGTTTTCATGGCGTTGATGATGTTGGTACCAGTACAAGCTGGTGAGAATGTTAGCATTCAACAATCACAACCCCAAGACGACAACCGTCAACCCAGTGAGGAAAACAAAACACTGTACATGTTTTGGAATGATTCGAACACCAATGCATGGTCTCATTTCCAAAAGGTAGACAATTCAAGCCTCGAGGTTTACTCTGAAGAAGTCGAGAATGGGCTCATCGATATCGATCTTCGATTTGGAATGGAACCTACACTCGCAAAGCGGCTTTACATGGACCCTGATGGACTCTTCAGGGGTTCGTTCAACATTTACGTTGAAGGTGACTGGACCAACGATAATGAGCAAAACACTGCGTGTGGACAAAACGATTGTGAGGAATTAAACATCACGTTGTATGCCGGCCCCAACGTCATTGGAGAGCATCATGAAACTGGACTCGTCGTTGGTGACAATACTGTAACATTCAATTTAGTCATCGAAGAGGAGACAATAATCGATTGGAATGGTGATCAATTCAACCCTGAAGTTCGAGTGAAGATGAAACTCCGTGGAAACCGACAGACGACAAATTTCGGATTCACTCAGCAGGGTGAGCCTGCGAAATTTGAAATGAGTATGGGAGAGCAGTCCTACGTTGAACTCCCAGTTGATGATGCATCATGGGAAGAAGCATTCCAAGAAGGTGGCGACATTGATGGAAGCGGCTCGTCTGAAGACACGCCTGGATTCACACTTGTTGTTGCTTCAGCAGCGATTGCAATGGCTGCGTTTGTTAATGCTCGAAGAGACGAAGAATGAATCATCAAGCACTGAGTGCTGAGAGAATTGATTCTGTACTGAGAGCAACTGGAAGTTGCTCACCATCTGCAAGTCGCTTGACTGTGGCTTGACCTTGCTCAAGGTCTCTTGGACCTACCACGAGTGCGTAACTTGCACCAATGCTATCTGCCCAGCCCATGGCTTTGCCAATCTTTCTTGATCGCAATTCAATTTCGACACGGATTCCCGAATGTCGCAACTCTCGTACCAAATCAAGAACTTCCGATGCTTCAATGTTGAACGGAATCATGGCAAGGAATGGTGTTTCATCGTCTTCCCCGGGAACAATCTCATCTCGTCCTTCAGTAGCAGCCTGAGCCTCCAAAGCAAGAAGCACCCGGTCAAAGCCAAGACCAAACCCGCAACATGGGTCGAGGTCCGCAAGACCAAACAAGTGAAGCAATTTGTAAGAGCCTCCACCGAGAACTTGCCCTTCTCCTCCGAGTTCCGGGACATGAACTTCAAACACCGTTCCTGTGTAGTAATCGAGTCCTCGAGCGACCGTTAGGTTCACTGAAAGTGATGGCGGAGCAGGTGCAAGTTGTCCGATTGAATTGATGGTCGATTCAAGATCGTCCAATGCATCAAGGGACACACCCTCCATTGTCGATAAAAGCTCTCGAGCGGATGCAATCGTCTCCTGTCCCCCTTTCAATTCTGAGAGTTGTTGTAAAGGCGCTACAAAATCAATTGAGATGGATTGAGATTCAAGCAAGGTTCTCAACCCATCAAAGTCTGCTTTGTCGAGGAAGCGCATTGCAGATGCAAGTGGCGGTTCACCAGAAGCAGATGTTTCACTGAGTCCAATACCCGTCAGGACTTGTTTGAGAACTCCAACGTGACCGATACGTAATTCCCAATTCTTGAGACCTGCTTCTGTCAACATGTTGATGGCGAGAGCAATGACTTCAGCCTCAACGAGTGGCCCTGTCGCTCCAATCAGTTCAACGCCGTACTGATAGAATTCTCGATACCGTCCCTTCTTGAATTCCTCGTAACGAAAGCATTGTCCGAAATACGACAACCGGAGTGGTTTGGTTTCATTGCGAAGTTCTTCGGCAACCATGCGCATGACTGGTGCTGTCAATTCAGGTCGAAGTGTAAGATGACGTTCGCCTTTATCCTGAAACGCATACAGTTGCGAGACCACACCTGGACCTGATTTTGCGGTAAACAAATCAAGTGACTCAAACACTGGTGTTTGAACCCTTGAAAAACCATGACGGCGGGCTTGTTCTTCAAGGAGAGATTCGAACGCAAGTCGGCGTTTCATCTCAGCAGGTCCGAAATCTCGTGTACCTCTCGGACGTTGGACCATGGACGTTCGAGGAGCACTTCCCTCTAATGCCCTTCGCTTGAAATTGGATTGAGCCCCTCATCTACGTCGTTCCAACGACGGCTCATTCTTCAGAATCCTCTGAAGAAATGTCTGGTAAGTTCGGTGCATGTGGAAGTTCTGGGTGTGGAATTTCCTTTGCATCATCAGATCCAGCAATACGCTTGAGTCGATCTACAAGTTCCCAATCTGGCTCTTGTGGTTCATCTGATTCCTGCTCAGTTCCTTCTTGTGGGGTCGGAAGAGACGTCGTTCCTAACGATTCAAACGCCTTTGCAACCGTCTTCGCATCGGGCGAAGTTCCTGAGCTTGCAGCCACTTCTCGCCTGACTTGAAAGGCTGCTTTGCGTTCAGCCTCTTCCGCTTCACGACGCATTTGCATCTCAACAGATTCCCAAACTTCTCGTTCCTTCTTCTTCTCTTCTTGCTCTTTTTGCCATTCCAATGCCGCTTCACTTGGTTTGTCAAACCGCTTCCAAAACCAACGTGCAATAATGATGAACAACAAGGAAAGGATGAAGCCTCCGAGCAACCACTGAACGAGTGGTTCCATCGAACTTCACCTCAGTCGGCTACTTCTGCAACGAGTTCTGCCATTGGTGCATCTTCGCCAAGGATGGTAACCAATGGGTCATCTCCACCTGGTAGCAACGAAATATCGGCATCAGCACCTTCCGGAACGTTGCGATATAACGGTCGAGCGATGAGGAATTTGTTCAACGAAATGAAGACAATTGCCACGACCGACCAAAAGGCGAGAATGATTCCAAGACCTTTCGGATTCGCGGGATTCCAAACATCATCTGTGTTTGCGATCATGTCTCCAAAGTACGACAACATGAGGACGCTGAAGAGAATCGGGAACGCCAAGTAAAGACACAAGTCCCACCACCGTCCGACTTCAAGGTCATTGTCGCCAGTGTTGATGTAGTCATCACGGAACGCAGATACACCTACGCCGAGGTAACCTGCGAACCCTGGTGGAGCCTTCCCTAGTTCGACTTCCTTCTTCCACTTGATGTATCCATACTTCCAAATGGAGAATGCAATGAACAATCCACTGAACATCAATCCATAGCCCCAAATGTGATCTTGAACTTCAAGGAATTCAGGGAATGCGACTCCAGAAGCATCGAGTTTTATCCACATAATTGCAGAGGGCAAACCAAAGAAGAAAATTGCAATCGACGTGATGAGAACTGAACGTTGACGTTCATAGCCATGGTCAACAAAGTTACGAACACACAATTCAACGGTCGATATCATCGAGGTAATTGCTGCAAACGATAAGGCAAGGAAGAACCCGGCCATCATCACAAAGGCACCCACTGCACCGCCCGGGGCTTGGGCAAAGACTTCAGGCAATGCAAGGAAGGTAATTGCTGAGGACCCATTGGTAACGGTTGCAAGGGGATCAGCGCTGACAGCGAAGATAGCAGAAAGAACCGCTAATCCAGCAATAATCGAAATGCTGTTGTTGGCAAAGCCCATTGTGAAGGCGTTCAGGACAGTGTCCTCATCCTTTCGCATGTAGACAGCGTAGGTGATGGCCATACCCATTCCTGCTGAACAAGACCATGCAGATTGGGATAAACCGTTGATCCAAACCTCGGGTTCAGAAAGCATTGCAGGATCGACAGTAAACATGAACAATGCCCCATCAAGGCTACCGTCTGAAAGATCCATCCATAGAGAGAGTCCGAGCGTCATAAAGAGCAAAACGAAAAGAGACGTCATGAGGATGACATTGACTTTCTCGATGGCTTTTGCACCCTTCCAAATCGCAAGAAGCGTGATGGCGATAACAAGGAACTGGAAGGCAATGACTTGCATCGGATTCTGCAAAAAGGTGTTCCAGACTTCGGTTGTATCCACACCATCGCCTGTCAGTCCACCCGAAATACCGAGTTGGAAGTACTTGAGGCACCATCCAGCTACAATAGCGTAATAGAATCCGATTGCCGTTGAAATCCAAGCGGTCCACAACCCCATCCAAGCGAATTTCTTACCTGCAAAGATACGGAATGTACCGACAGTACCTGTCCGAGAACGCTTCCCCATTGCGAATTCTGCAATGACGAGTGGAATCGACCAAATGAAGAGAAAAATAACCCATGGAATGAGGAACGTTCCTCCGCCGTTTGCACCAACCATTCGGGGGAAGCGCCAAATGTTGCCTGTCCCGATTGCGGCACCAATTGAAGCAAAGATAAGGCCCAAACGGCCGGAAAACTGATCGCTCTGTCCCATAGTAATCCCCTCAAACAACCTCTGCATCGACCAATTGGCCTTCATCGCCAAGCATCAAGCGTAAACAAGCACCGAGGCCACCCCATACGGTTCCTGCAATAATCACAAACAAGAACAATGAACTTGCCAAATTCCCGTAGGCTGAACGATACTCTATGCCGAGTTCAAAGTATGAACCATCGGCAGGATAAATCGATTCTGAACCACTCAAGGTAGAGAGTTGTGCCTTGTAATGCAACTTTCCTGTCGCAGATTCTGATACAGGAATCTCTGCTCTCAGGATTGTACCGTTGCCATCCGCAGTTGTGCACGCCTCATCAACCCGTTCAATTTGCACGGATTCCCAAGGAGTTGTTGCCCATTCTCGAGGACCATAATCGGACTGGATTCGGCTTGGTTTCACCATTCTGTACTTGACGAAACTGTTGGCTTCGCTGTAAGGGAAATCATTTGAAACGCAAACATCGATTGGGATATCACCAGATTCTGGAACATCGACATCTGTTGGGTTAACAAGGTAATTTTGCTGAGAAATATTGTCCATTGCAAGGTTCGCACGCTCACGTGGGTTGTCAGCAATTTCGAGAACATAAAACGGAACGCCGACGTTTCGTACAGCGATATGATTGACATCCTCCGGTCGTTGATGGAACGCAGTTCCTATTTCCATGGTGTAACAATATGCATCATGCACACCGTATTGCCAATCACAGTAATCGCCCGTGGTAGGATACAGATCACTGCTCTGCATGTTCGTGTAATCGGTCATCTCGGCCATCTGGTCACCGTGATAGATGAGTTGTTGGTGGTCAGGCGTTTCACATCCTGTGCAATGACCCCACGGGTAGAGGACCAGTTCAGAGAAGGAGTGCCAAGAAAGTGTCATCTTGAAGTCAGAAGCGAGGTCGCTGTCATCATCGTTCATTTCAGTTAAGTCCTGTACGAAGAGTGTTTCTGGCTCACTGTTGCCACCTGCCCAATCTTCATCCAATTGTCCATCGTTGTCATCGTCTTCACCGTCGACGTTGTCTTCGTTGACAAGGCCATCGCCGTCGTTGTCAGTGGTATCGTACGGACCTGTGTAGACGTCGTTGTTGGTGATCCCAGCCCGCTCATCTTCTGCTGGAGTACACGTTCCAGGAACAAGAGGGACTGTAGCACCCAAAGGCCATCCCCATTCAAACTGGAAATTTCTATTCAAATCGACTCCATCGCAGTCTTCATCGACTTGCTCATTGAAGTCTGGAAGTGGTTGTGGGCCGTTGTTTCGTAGGTTCTTTCTCCACCCACCAGTCGGGCAGTTTTCCCATGCGTTTTCGCCACAAAACACCTCCCGGTCGTACCGATTTCCATCAACATTGAGCATCGGGACGAGGTAGATTTCTCGAGTGTTCACAAGATCAGTAAGTTGTTGTTCAGAGAAATCTTCATCCACGCCAAGGTCACCAGGGCCACATGGGTTTCCATCACCGTTGGAATCTTGGTGTTCTGCAGCAAGCGATAAGCAGTCGCCATCGTCATCAAGGATCCCATCGCCGTTTGAATCGCCCCATGGGTCTTCATCGACCAATCCGTCTCCATCGTTATCGATACCGACCGAACCGTAGTAATGGGCGAGCATTTCGAGGAACATCATTGGAACTTCGTACGACATCCACTCCCGAGCGTGGAAGTTTCCAACCATTTGGACATCAGGAATTTCCGCATAGTTTCCACAATCACCGACAAAGGCATTGCATTCGCCTCCATAGACGCCTTCAAGTTCTTCTCCGCCGCCTGTAATCTTCATCCATGGAGATGGGTGGCTGTAATGGTGGCCCTTGTAACTGTCAGCGGTCATTTCGACTCCACGTGCATTAGTGCCACCGTTGAGGCCCTCGTGAAACGACATGATTTCAACATCTTGTCCCTGATAGGAATATGATTGTTCAGCGAGTTGCATCATGCGTTGACGCATGCTATCATAGTCGTGGTACTGCTTGAATTGAATCCGGTCATCTCCACCCCAGGGGTGAACATGATTTGCATAGTCCGCACTCCAAATGCCTTCTGGCGTATTTCCAGACTCATTTTCATCAAACGATGTTGATACCGTTGATGACACCGAGGTCAGCATGATCGGCATCATAAGCAAAAATATTGCAATAAAGGCTGAGCGTTGACGACGTGCGAACGACATGCTATCGTTCCAGCCACTTGCTTCCCACACTTGAAACCCTCGCGCAAGCATTTTTCTCACAAAGGAAAAAACCTTGAAGAAAAGGTTACACGAAAGGACATGGGCCTGTACGATAATCTAACCTACAAAAGCGACGAACTCTTCGGCTTCTCACAATCCACATTGCTCATTCTTGCTGCAATTACCGTCATTTCGTTTGTTCTGCGAGCTATCGTCAGTAACGTATCACACGGTTTTTTTGGAGTCATCGTTCGCAACGATACGATTCGACAAAAGACTGTCAAGAAAGGTGACAAAGCCCTCGGTAGCGTGGCTGGTTACGCGTTCGCTTTTGGAATGATCAACATCCTTGTCAGTGAACAAGCTGAGAACTCAAACATCCTTCTACCGTCCTGGGCGGAGTACATCCCAGACGTTTTGCAATTCGTTCTGGTCCTTTCAATTGTCATCTGGGCCTTCCGATTGGTGAACCTCGTCTATGATGTTGTGAAGTATCTCGATACAGACGACGATCTTGACGGAACAGAAAAGACGTTGATTTCCGCACTCGAAAGTGTCCTTCGATTCGTCATTATTTTCGTTGGTGCAATCTTCATCGCCGATGCTCTTGGGTTTGAACTCACATCGCTACTTGCAGGTCTCGGAATTTCTGGACTGGCATTCGCTCTTGCTGCCAAAGATAGTATTTCGAACTTCTTCGGAGCCATTACGGTCTTGCTTGACCGACCCTTCAAAGTCGGTGATTGGGTTGTTATCGGTACCTCGGAAGGCGAAGTGATTGAAATCAATCTACGAACCACATTGGTGCGAACCTCAGTCGATACCGTCATCACAATTCCA
>MDSX01092042.1_pt1 | contig 10382 bp, 12 predicted proteins | sample 811141 | NCBI WGS metagenome assembly MDSX01 (sample SAMN05326642, study PRJNA326480) | marine metagenome | isolation source: seawater | place: Atlantic Ocean: South East | collected 2010
CGCAGCGTTAACCGCCATCTGGAGTTCATCTGTGGCGATATAGGTTTTGGTACTTGAGAATTTCATAACGTCCCTTACATCCTGATCAATATTAATTTTTAATTGCCCCGTACTTTAATTTGACTTCGCAAGCATAGCAAGCCTCGGCCCGGAGCCAACTTTCTAATTGCCCGGCGGCTCTGGCGCATTCGTTGTCGTCCTTTTATCTCCGGGACGGACGATTCCGAAAACGCCGATACCCACCAGCATGGCCAAGTACACCACCAGCAGAATCACGCCGCCCTGAAGCGTTGTCGCCGCCCCTCGCAGCAGTACGTCCATCCCCAACGTGAGTACCGCTGGCGCGTAGTGGCCTGGAAATTCCGCGATCTCGGCAGGCGTAAACGCCAAAACGATAAAATGACCTCGAATCATGGCTTTGGCGAAGAACGACCGCGCCGCCGTGACGGCAAACACCTGCGCCCCTAACAAGACCCCAAACCCAAGATAAACGACCCATGCAAGCAGATCCTCAAAACCACTACCCATTACTGCTCAACCCAATGAATAATGCGTTCTTCAAGCTCTTCCTCGTGCACAAACTCCTCTGAAACACACCGGCCGGTCACTGCAATGCCGGCTTCCTGCACCGATTCCGCGCGCCCAGATATCAACGGGTGCCAATCCTGAAGCGACTTACCCTCTGCGACCAAACGATAGGCGCAGGTTGTCGGCAACCAATGAAACGCGGCGACGTCGTTGGGCGTCAGCCAAACACAATTCGGCACCAAACGGTTCCGTTCTTGGTACTGCGTACACCGACACGCATCCTAATCTAAGTAACGGCACACCACGTCGGTATAAAACACCTCGTCGGTATCTTCATCCTCCAGCTTGTGCAAGCAACAGCGCGCACAGCCGTCGCACAACGACTCCCACTCAGCCCGATTCATTTCCTCAAGCCGTTTGGTCTCCCAAAAACGCACTACCCTACCACCGGCGGCATTTGTAGGTAGTACCCTCTATCTTGAACTGCCGCCATCACCTCTTCAGCGCACACCCGGGCCAATTTTTGCCCTGCTTCTAAATCAAGCGTCATAACCACGGACGGCTCACCGAACTGCGCCAGCAGCGCCGACGGTACTTTCTCGAGTCCGGATGCTTCGGAAACATACACGTACAAGTATTCCCGCGTTGAGGCTTTATAAACGGTTACTTTCATAATCGACCTATCGCCGCCAGCAGAGGGATCCCCACCACAGCTTCACGCCAACCCAACAGATGATCCGGCAGCATTGCCCTACCTTGATTATCTGACTTAATAATCGCCTCCAGGTCCCGCCGCCGGCTAAGGAGCTCAGGTGAGATGCCAAATTGCTTTGCTTGATCAGCCACGACTCGGCGCAAGCGATCTAATTTGTTTTTATTAATAGGTGCTGTGTCGTTCATCAAGCGCGCAGGCAACTCAGCAGTCGGTACCGCACTAGCGGCGATGCCAAGAGCGGCGAGCGCGTCGCCATGCCGACGGACCGCACGTCTGTCGATCCAATCGACACCTTTCATAGCAGCGACGTCTTGGACTTGATTCAGTGCCAGCGCAATCAATTCATCATTATCAACGACCCGATTTCGGGGTACGTTCCGAGTCTGAGCCTCGCGCTCACGAAAAGCGCAAAACGACCGCAGATATTGGAGTTGACGAGCATTTAACGACGAGACGCCCTTGAGCTTTAAATACGCCTCGTCGGGATCAATTTTAGTCGGCAGGTCTTGGGTTAACTTAAAAGACTCCGACAGCACCCAATCAACGCGACCTCGCTCTGCGAGTGATTCGGCCAGCATCGGGTATATTTCGAACAAATGAATAACGTCTTGCGCGGCATAATCCAATTGCGATTGACGCAGGGGTCTTGCCAGCCAATCTGACCGCGTTTCCCCTTTCGGGATATCAATGCTCAGAAAATGTGCAACCAACTTTTGATAACTCAAGGCATAACCGATCCCTAGCATTGCAGCCGCAATCTGGGTATCAAAAATGGGGGTCGGCACGCAGTCAAGCCAGTACTGGAACACTTCCATGTCCTCTGAACCCGAATGCACGACCTTTAAGGTGTCTGGGCATTTCATGAGCGCCTGCAAGCCACTAAGGTCTTTGATCGGCAACGGGTCGAGCAGGTAATTGTCATGACCCAACCCGATTTGAAGCAGGCCAATCATTGGGTAGTAGGTGTTGAACCGCGCAAATTCCGTGTCGAGGGCGATCACAGGCGCCGATGCACAGGCCTTTAGAAAAGTCTCAAGCCCAGCATCATCGTCAATGTAGTGATAATTCATTAGATTGGTTTTCTTCCCAGCATCGCGTGCGCCAAAGTACCGCCATCGACAAACTCAAGTTCACCGCCCATAGGAATCCCGTGGGCAATTCGGCTTACAACCACCCCGAGGGGCAGCAATCGATCGGAAAGGTAATGACTCGTCGCCTCGCCTTCGACCGTTGAATCCAGCGCGATCACCACCTCTTGCACCTCAGACTGACAGCGAGCGATCAATGCCTCCGCGCCAATTTCTTTTGGGCCAATACCATCGATCGGTGACAAGTTCCCTTTCGTCAAAAAATAATGCCCGTGAAAACTACCCGATTGCTCAAGCGCCATGACATCCGCTGGACTCTCAACAACACACAGCTGCGCCTTATCGCGTTTGGGGTCGGCACAAATCCGGCAGACTTGCGTTTCACAGAAGTTTCGACACCCCTGGCACTCACCGACTCGGGTCAGGGTCTCGTATAGAACCTTTGAAAGCGCTTCACCACCGGCACGATCCCGCTCAAGCAAGTGCCAGACCATGCGCTGGGCCGACTTTCGCCCAACACCGGGCAGACACCGAAAGGCATCAATCAATTGTTCAATCAACGCATCATTCATAACCGCGTGCTCGCCCTTCGCTTGATACTCTAAGCGCCAAAAGGAAACTTAAAGCCCGGCGGCAACGGCATCCCGCCCGTCAAACTCGACATCGAATCTTTTTGTTGCGCCTCGACTTTGCGAACCGCATCGTTCACTGCTGCGGCCAGCAAATCTTCCATCAATGATTTTTCTTCGGTCAGCACCGCTGCATCAATGTGTACGCGCTTAACATCATATCGGCCCGTCATGCGCACCGTAACCATCCCAGCACCCGATTCGCCCTGAACTTCCATGGATGCCATTTTGTCCTGCATCTCTTGAAACTTGCCTTGCATCTCCTGGGCCTGCTTCATCAAGCCTTCCATCCCACCCTTTAACATGGCTACCCTTCTCCTTTGGCGATTTTAGGCATAATGCTGCCCTCGACAATCTTTGCATCAAATCCCGCAATGAGGTGCTGCACGCCCGGATCGCAGGTGACCTCTTGCTCCGCAGCCTCAAGCGCAGCCGCTCGCGCGGCATCGATCAAGGCTGCTGGCGTCTTACCCTCAGCCAGCGCAATGGTGACGGCAACCGCCGTCTCTCGACCCAGCACGCCGCTGAGCAGCTCCGACAACCGAACAATTTGTCCTTCGTTAAACAAGCTCGAGTGCGCAGGGTCGAGACTCAGATGAAAACGGTCCTCGGCTTCATCGGTCAAAACACAATTACTGGCCATTGCGTACGCAATGCCTCCTAAATTGGTCTGCGTTAACAACTCGCTCCACCGGTTATCCCGCCCGGATTGACCGGGTTCGGCGGGGCTTACCGCCTGAGCGCTGACCGCTTCATTCGGCAATTCGATGACATTGCTCGGCTTTTGCGACCTTGCGGTAATCTCAGACCAAACTTCAGCACCTTCATCTTGGGTTTGACCCAGGCTTTCGGCCGCAACAATCTCCTGGACTAGCGATACTGCCTCCGTCTCAGGGTTACTGCGGCTGCCATGGTCGACTGACGCATTAGGGCTTTGCGCGCGCGCAATCGGCGATGGCGCAGCCAATCCGCGCGTTCGCACGTCACTGCCTGCACTCGGCGCTTGCTTTATAGCCGCAGGGGTCGCTTCATGCGCAGTAACCGTTGCTGACTTGGGGGTTGCGGTAACGGCTTGGGTTGATTGCGGCGGCCCACTCGTTAAAGCATCCCGAAGTCCCGCCAAGGGAGCGCTTGCAACCGGCTTAGGGATGCTGCGTTCAGCAGCCGGGGGCTTTGGGACCGCCACCGTTGCCTCTGGTGGCGAGTCATCGTCTATCTCGAACGCCAGCATTCGGATCAGGGTCATCTCAAAGCCCATCTTTCGATCCGGCGCGAGATTCAGATCACGCTTACCCATCAACGCAATCTGATAAAACAACTGGACCTGCTCAGCCAAAATGTGGGTCGCTAACTGACCTATTTTTTCCCGATCACCAAAGCTGTTATCCACGCCTTCAGGAACCACTTGAAAAACGGCGACCTTGTGCAGTACCGTTAACAGTTCGTCCAGCAATGCTGAAAAATCTGGCGCGAATTCAGCAACCTGATCAATCACTTCATAAACCTTAGCGCCGTCCCCTGCCGCCACCGCATCGATCAGACGATACACCTCTTGCCGGTCTACGGTGCCGAGCATGGTCGCCACTTCGGTCCCCAGTAATTTGCCGGAACCAAATGCGATGGCCTGGTCTGTCAAACTCAATGCATCGCGCATACTGCCGTCGGCGGCACGACCCAACTGCCAAAGCGCGCTGTCCTCAGCCTCGATACCTTCTTCAGCCAGCACCACTTTTAGATGATTGACCACCCGCTCTGGGGTCATATTCTTCAAATTAAACTGTAAGCACCGTGACAAAACCGTCACGGGCAGCTTTTTGGGATCGGTTGTTGCGAACAAAAACTTGACGTGCTCTGGGGGCTCTTCAAGGGTTTTCAACATGGCGTTGAAACTGCTCTTGGACAACATGTGCACTTCGTCGATCAAATACACTTTAAAGCGCGAGGCCGTCGGTAAATACTGGACGTTATCGAGCAAATCCCGCATGTCGTCGACCCCTGTTCGGGAGGCCGCGTCCACTTCAATGAGATCGACACTGCGGCCTTCACTGATTTCAACACACGAAGAACACGTGCCGCAGGGCTCTGAGGTCACGCCCTGTTCACAATTTAGACATTTCGCAAAAATTCTGGCGATCGTGGTCTTGCCCACCCCACGCGTTCCGGTAAACAAATAGGCATGGTGCAACCGATTTTGATCCAGCGCATTAATCAAGGCTTGGAGCACATGCCCCTGGCCTTCCATCGCCTTGAAATGGCCTGGTCGATACTTTCTTGCAAGAACCTGGTATGACATAGTACGCGCCTGTGAACCCACGATATTGTAGCCCATGCAGTGCGCTTGGGCGAATTTAACACCGATTCGTTAGTGCGGCACCCAACCTTTGCAAGGACATCCCATGATCATTATTGGCCACCGTGGTGCCAGCGGCAATTTCCCTGAAAACACACTTGCGGCGTTTCGACATGCTGCGACACTTGGCTGCCCCTGGGTCGAGCTTGATGTCCACCTATTAGAGGGAGAGCTCGTGGTCATCCACGACGAACAGCTGGACCGGACCACCAACGGTCATGGTCACCTTAAGACTGCGGGCCTAGCTGCTGTTCGGGCATTGGATGCCGGCAATGGCGAGCAGGTGCCGTTATTGTCCGAAGTCCTGACGGAACTCAATGGCCACGTTGCCATCAATGTTGAATTAAAAGGTGCAGGCACTGCCGAGCCCACCTCAAAACTGCTTCAAGCAGCTTGCGACGCAGGCATTTGGCGAGCCGATCAGTTCCTATTGAGTGCCTTTGATCATGCAGAATTACAACGGGCTGACCCAATTTTCGCGCGCGGGGTACTCTGGGGCCGTCCGGCCGATGACATGGTTGCGCGCACCCTAGCGATGGGCGGCCAGTGGATGAATATCGCCCTCCGAACAGCGACCGAGGCGCGGATAACCGCCGCTCATCAAGCCGGTTTAAAGGTCGCGATTTATACCGTCAACGAGCCTTGCGACCTAGCCGCCATGCGCGCACTCGGCGTTGATGCGGTATTTTGTGATTACCCAGAACGCGGGCTACAAGCGTGATGTCGCCGACCTGCAATGCGCGACGCTCTTTTTCAGGTCCTGGACCAAGCCCTTAGGCGGCTTGCAACTGCAAAGTGTCCAGGCCCAGCGCAAAACCCCTTTACGCGACCACCAATCAGAAGCAAGACACAGCGCCTATCGAGCAGCCCCGTCGGGCACTATGAGGGCAAACCCTTAGAGGCAACTCTGTAAAAGGGTCGCCCTGTCGATAATTTTATTTGCCTTTGAACTCTGGGGTTCGTTTCTCAAGAATCGCATCCACCGCCTCGACATGGTCTTCCATCTGGTGCGCCAAGGCCTGCAGACCCGCTGACATCTCGAGAATGCTGGGCAAATCCGCTTTACGAGATTCCTTTAGCAATTTTTTGGTCATGCGCAACGCATGCGGCGGATTGGCCGCGACCCGTTCTGCTAATTTCTGCGCCGCTGCCATTAAATCTTCCGGCGCAACAACGCTTGAGACCATTCCCCAGGACAGTGCTGTCTCGGCATTCACCGGCTCACCCGTAAAAGACATCTCATTGGCTCTGGCTTGACCGATCACCCGCGGCAAAAACCAAGCGCCGCCATCGCCAGGAATCAATCCGACCTTGACAAAACTCTCGGCAAAAACAGCCTTCTCGGACGCAACTCGCAGGTCACACATCATCGCAAGATCGCAACCCGCGCCGATCGCGGCACCGTTGACCGCGGCAATAATCGGCACTTCCAAAGCATCGACCGCCAAGGGAATGCGCTGGATACCTTGGCGATAACCATCTCGAATTTCAGCGGCGGTGCCGCCGAACATGCCGACTTTATCTTTCATATCTTTGACGTTGCCACCGCTGCTGAAAGCGGACCCTGCACCGGTAAGAATGACCACGCGCACACTGTCGTCTGCGTTGATTCGATCGCAAGCGGCAACGATTGCGTTCACCATGACATCTTCTGAAATCGCATTCCGCGTTTCATGCTTGTTCAAGGTCAGGGTCACAATAGCCCCACTCTGCTCATATAAAACGACATCACTCATAGTTGACTCCAAACTGTTCAAGCGGACGGTAACATGCAACAAACGATGTTACCATCGGCCCATGCGAACCCCCATTATCATCGGCTTGATCCTTCTAATGGCGTTGCTGCACCCAATGCCTGCGCACTCGAGTGACACCCTTTTTAAGGCAATCGGGGCGCGATTGGGGCACATGAAAGCTGTGGCACATTATAAATTTGTCTATCAGCGCTCCATTGAGGATTTATCGCGAGAAGCGGTTGTGATCCAGAACGCTGAACGCGCAGGACACGCGCTGGGCTTGCCCGCGGCGCCCACCAGGCAGTTTTTTGCCACCCAAATTACGGCCGCGAAAACCATTCAGCAATACTGGTTCAAGCAATGGCGGGCCAAACCGCCTTCGCCGAACCCGCCGAGCTTAACCCAAGACATTCGACCGAAACTGCTCCTCTTGGGCAACGAGATCATGGCCACGTTAACAAGCCCTGTTGACAACCGGGACAGGCAATCATTTTTGCAGCATACCCAAACCGAAGGCTTGCCGGAGGCGCTCCAAAACCAATTATTCGATGAACTTCGCAATCTCAGCACGTTTGGCAAAGATCTCCAGCGAATTCTGGCCGCCGGGGTGCTCAGGGTGGGCACGACCTTGGATTACCCGCCGTTTTCTAGCGGCACGTTGGATCAACCCGGCGGCATCGATATCACTTTGGCCAAGCGCCTTGGCGACTCCCTTGGGGTCCCTGTCCAGTTTGTGCAAACCAGCTGGCCGACCCTGACCCAGGATTTCACAGCTCGAGCCTTTGACCTGGCCCTCAGCGGTGTTTCGATCACGCCAAGCCGGACAGCGCTCGGCGCATTTTCTGCGCCGTACCATATTGGTGGTAAAACGCCGATCGGGCGCTGCCTAGATCAAGACCGATTCAAAGATTTTTTAACCATTGATCAGCCTGAAACCCGAGCGGTGTTCAACCCGGGGGGCACCAATGAGCGGTTTGCACGGCAGCATTTGCAACACGCACAGTTCATTATCTTTCCCGACAATCGTTATATTTTTCAAGAGCTCATGGCGGGACGGGCGGACGTGATGTTTACCGATGAAATCGAGGTCGCGCTCAAAACGCAGCAACATCGCCCATTGTGCGCGCTGATGCCGGGTCAACGCTTAACCTATCAAGAAAAAGCCATTTGGCTTCACAAAGACGATGCCCTTAAACAGTATATTGACGACTGGCTACAGACCATAATCGCTGATGGCAGCCTCAAAACCCTATTTGATGACGCCTTGGGACGATGACGTTACGGGTGATGCCGCGATAACCCATTCGGGCCTACTAATCGCAAACGGGCCGCCTTCACAAGGCTACCGCCAAGCGTCTTAAAAGCCCTTGCGCCACCTCAGTCTAACTTGGTTGTTGCAGCGGCGTTTACCAGGGTTTGATATTCCGGAACCGGCTCACCGGCGAGGAACGCCCCGAGCATGCTGTTAACCGCCTCAGGCGCGTCCTGTTGAACCCAATGCGAGATCCCGGCTAAGTACCGCAACGTTAGGTTCTCGACGTAGTTTTCAGTGCCGTAGGTCGTCTCGATAGATAATGCCATATCATCCTCGCCCCACAACATTAAGGTCGGCACCGAAATAATAGGCAGACCAAGGCGTTTTTGTCTCCGCATCCCTCCACCTCGAACCAGCCCCCTGTAGTAATTGATCATGGCCGTGACATTCTCTTTACGACGACCATTCTCGTTATACAGGGCGACAACCTTCTCAGAAAAGTTTTCCGGTGCTGCAGCCGTCGTTTGAATCATGGCACCCATCCCAGGGCTTTTGAGCAACATCCGTTCGGGCAGCCCAGGCAATTGAAAGAACAAGATGTACCAAGACTTTCTAAGCTGCCCCCAACTCATGGCGGCGGCAGCCGGCCCTGGATGCGGGACATTGCAAATCACCAACTGATCAATTTTGCGGATTTGATGCATCGCGAAGTGCCAGGCAATAACAGCGCCCCAATCGTGCGCCATCAGGGTGACCTTGGCGCAACCCGCTGCATCAATCAGCCCCCCAACATCATCCATCAGGTTTTCGAGGCTGTAGGCAGCAATACCACGAGGCGCCGAGGAGTTGCCGTAGCCTCTTAAATTCGGCGCCCAGACGCGGTAACCCAAGCGCGCCAAATAAGGCAGCTGAAATCGCCACGAAACACTGTGCTCAGGGAAACCATGCAAACAAATGATCAAGTGATCGCCATCGCCAATCATGTCGACCTCAAAATTAAGGCCATTGGCGGCAACCATTTCGGTTCGTATTTCTGGCAGAATATCAGCGGTGCGTTGCATGATTGCTCCTTAGGGGCCCGTTTACGTCAGCATACACGTCTTCCATTATTTTGGAGAAACGCATGATCAAAATCCGTCCAATCACAACAACCCCATGCGCCCTGGGCGAGGGCCCGCTTTGGGATGCCCAGCACCAACGATTGTTTTGGGTTGACAGTTACCTAGGCCACATGTTTTGTCGTGATTCAGGCGGCGCAATCAAGACTTGGCAAATGCCCTGCATGATCGGCAGCATTGCGGTCATCAATCTTGATGAGATTCTGGTGGCACTGCAGAGCGGCCTTCACCGCTTTAACCTCAGGACACACATTTTGCAGCTTATCCATGACCCTGAACCAGATTTGTCGACAACCCGGCTCAACGATGGCAAAACCGACAGGACCGGTCAGTTTCTATTTGCGTCCATGGGCATCACTGACCGGACTCAGGGCTGGGGCGCGCTATACCGGCTGCGCTGTGATGGTGTCGTGGAGCGTTTGCTTGATAACGTCATCGTCGGCAATGGACCGTGCTTCTCACCCGCCGGTGATACCCTGTACTTCAGCGATGGCCGAGGAGTGATATTGCAATTCGACTATGCCGCTGACCAGGGCTTAAGTGCGCCGAGGCCGTTTTTTAATGCAAAAGCAATAGGCGCCGCATGCGACGGCGCAACCGTGGATTCAAACGGAAACCTCTGGACAGCCCTCATTGGCGCTGGAAAAATTGGCTGCATCAGCCCAATGGGCGAGCTAAAGCTTACCGTCGATCTGCCGATACCCCTTGTCAGCTCTGTGATGTTCGGCGGCCCCAACTTGGATGTCTTATACGTGACCTCGATTAGTAACTCAGGTAACCGACAAGACTCACACCCCAAATCTGGGCTCGTCTTTGAGATATCAGGAATAGCCCATACAGGAATACCAGAGACTGCCTTCACTGGAAAAATTCCGCTATAAATCTGCGGGCCGACGAACGGCTTGATACCTGTCGCCATGACTAGGAAGGTTCTCTCGAGAATCATGTGGCAGCACGTTACCA
>MDSX01046701.1_pt1 | contig 10379 bp, 3 predicted proteins | sample 811141 | NCBI WGS metagenome assembly MDSX01 (sample SAMN05326642, study PRJNA326480) | marine metagenome | isolation source: seawater | place: Atlantic Ocean: South East | collected 2010
TTGTTCTTATTGTTGTTGTTGTTGTTGTTGTTTGCCGACTAATCCTAACTTCATGGCGACTTCACTCGCGCCGCCGTGGAATCGAAACGATTGGTAGATGTCCTCTCTCCCGTTTTCCATGAACACTCCTCGCGAGGGTAACTCGTCCAGAGGTAACTCTAAAGACTCTATGAACGATTCGAGCTCTACGCGCACGTTTTCCAAATCTCGCCAATAGCCTCTCGGTTTTGGCATGTTTTTATTCCATCCGAACTTTTCCGAGACTATTTTGTAGCCACCGAGCTCTCGGATGCGCTTTTCCAAATCCTCTCGACCGTATTCTCGCAAGAGAAGCTTTTGCGGTATTCTTTGTTGTTGTTGTTGTTGTTGTTGTTGCGTTTTGCCGTCCTCTTTCGATTTGAGTAGTAGCGTCGCGTTGAACGCTTCGATGTCCACTCTCAGCGCTTCAAATAGTTCTCTCTCTTCGTCTTCGTCGAACGATTTCATATCGTAAGTATTCTTCTTCTTCTTTCCGTTCTTCTCGGATAAGGAAGCGGACGCATTCGTGCTTTGTTTCATCGCCGCTTCGGTTAATCCGTACAGTTTTGCCCTTTGCGCGATGGTCAACTCGTCGTCGTCTCTGGAAATGGTCGCGTCGATGGAATCTTCTTGTTCCTCGTCTAATTTTGGGTTTAAACGCATAAACTCGGCGATCGTTTGGTTCGTCTGGTCCAATTCTGGAACGATGTTAAGTTTACGCACGGAGTTATCAAACGTAACCAACGGGATGACTTTCTCCAGCGATATCGCTTCAATGTGCGCCCGTAAAGTTGTCAAAAACTCGATCGTTTCGTCGACGACTTGTCGTTCATCTAGAGGCGGTTTGCGTGCTCTTCCGTTTTCGTAATTTGCCTTGGCGTTGATGCCTTCGATGGCAAATTTCAATATCGTCGCTTCCGCTTCTTCTGGCGCGTCGTTAAAGTCGTTAAAGTCGGCGCGGTCAAGTTTAGATACGCTGAATGTGCCATCGTACTTTTCGTCAAAGCTTCGCAGTGTTGCATTACTATCGATGTCATCGTCGTCGTCGATTGAATCGTTGGCTGGGACGACTAAAAATTTGCCTTGCAAAACGCCATCTCTTCTTTGATTTCTCGAAACGCGAAACTGTATTTCTCCTTCTTCGTCTTTTTGCGACAGGTCCACGCCGACGGATTCGTATATCGCGTGGCACAAGCAGTGTTTGAGAAACACAAATCGAAGGCGTTTCAAATTTTTACCTGTGCCTCCCGCGACTCCTCCGCCGGGAACGGCGACGCCCAGAGTTGCGTTTGGCAAGACTTCGCAGTGTACTAAATTCGGGGCAAATTTTGCCAACGACTCGTACGCCGTGAGCACTTTCCAGACTAAACTCGGTGGTGCTTCGATTCGCACCGCACTTAACGTTCGCCGGTGATAGACCGCCGGCGTGTCGTACCTTCTGTTGTGCACCTCAATCGATCCAGGCGCCGACGTCGACAAATCCTCGGCGGCGTCAGCGTCGACAATTTCATCGAACCATCGTCCGCCTTGCGCGCCAGATGTCGTGTTACCTTGCGCGGCTTGCCAGGAGAGGTTTTCAGCCGGCGGCATGACGTTTCGTCGCACGGTGGGAGGTCGGAAACGACCAGAAATGGACATCATTTTTTTCTTGGTGGTGGAGTTGTTGGTATTATTGGTGTTGGTACCTTCTCTATCGTTTTCGTCTCCTCCTTGCTGCACCAAAGGTACGCTCACTTCGCTCAAACCTAAATAGTTTTCCGGCTTCAACCCTACGTTCGCCAATCTTACATCTCTTCGTTTCTTTCTTCGACCGATGAAATACCCGTCGTCGTCAAACTTGTCCACATAATAAAACTCCTCGCTCGCTTCGTTCCAGTTCAAAGTTTCTAAATCTAAAAACGGCGAGTTCAATTTCGCTCTTTGAATCGAGCTCGCGCGTTGATTAATCGCCGTCGCAATCTCCTCAAACGATTGCCTCATTACCCTCGCTAACGCTCTTCTTAAAACTGGATACTTTGTCGGTCGAATTTCGCACTCGTACGACAACTCGCACGCGAACGAGGCTGATTTTAATCTCGCGACTTTAATCTTTCCGAAACACTCAAACTCTCCGTTTCGTCTGTCCACGTCTCGACTGGAAAACGAGAGCGTTCGGGAAATTGTCGGCGCCTCCGGTTGCTTCTTTCTCCTGTTCGCAAGGGTATCTTTCGAGTAAATCAACTGCGAAGAAGAAGAAGAAGAAGAAGAAGAAGAAGAAGAAGAAGAAGACATCGTCGCCTTCTCTGGTGGTAACAAAACAACCTCCAAGAAAATCTCGCCTCTCAACTCGTTGGCGCATAAAATCACCTCGTCTCTGCAGTCGCTCGCGAGACGATACGTGGACACGCCGCCGCTGCTCGAAAAACTCCGCAGAGACGTTCGCACGTTTGGTGCGAACGTGCTAAACAAACTCGCGTCGGAAACTGCTTCCCACGTGGCGTCCGGCGACGCGTCTATTCGCGCGCGGTATTTCGCTCTCGGCGTTACTAAAGTTTCAAAATCGTCTCCCTCCGCCCCCGCGTTAATGTCTGCTTTTGTTCTTCTTCTTCTTCTGGTTGTTCTTCCTAATGTCTCGTCCTCTTCCTCGTCGTCTTCTTCTTCTTCTTCTTCCTCGGTGTTGTCTTCCATCATCAAATCTCTCAAAAGTTCCAAATCCTCGTCTTTTCTCAACTCGTCGTCGTCCTTTTCTCTCTCGTATTCGTATCGCGTCTTCCTCGCTCGAAGAGGAGGAAAAGAACGAACAACGCCATCGTCACTATCATCATCATTTCTTCTTCTTCTTCTTCTTCTTCTTCTTCTTTTGTCTCTCCTCGTTCTCCCGGTCGTCCAAGAATTCGACGGCGACCAACGACTGCTGCTCACGCTGCTGGTCGACGCGAGCGCGCCGCTGAATATCCTCCTCCTCTGCAAAAAATGCCGCTCCCCGTTGTTACAATTCGCAGCAGCCGATGACGACGATGCAATCATCGTTTTTTGATGGTGTGAAATCTCTGAATCTATCGTTTCGTGTTCATCTTTCGTACGAAAAACCGCGAATTGCGCATATTTGTGTGCAGGTTTTCTCTGAAACTTTTGAGGCAAAACTCTGCTCTTTTTTTGCCTTTAAAAACAGCAAAAGCTTTTGCCTCAAAAAGCGCATCCTCGGATACACACCACACAAAAGCGCGAAGAAGAAGAAGAAGAAGAAGATTGTTCTCTCTTTCTCTGTCATCGGGGGTGTGGTTTAATAACACAGATTTATCCGAGCGAGTAGGTTTTTTTACATCGAGAGAGGTACGCGGCGTGGGTTTTTTTCGTTCGCGTCGAGCGCTTTTCACTCTCATCGGTCTTCTCCGCGCGTGGTCGCTCTTTTTCTGGGAATGCGGATTGGGAATAACTGTGTGACTCCGCTTTATTATATTCAATCGAGAATCTGTTGTCCTCGTTCGACGCGCGTTTTCGGTAGGTGTGCGCAGCGAAACGAACGAGAATTGAACGCAGTTGGAAGACTAAACATCTGTCTCGCAATTTCCCGCTATTTTTGGCAGGTTTTTCAATTCGCGAGACCGCTTTCAAGACGCGCACGTTTTCCTCGTGTGTGCGCGATGGGACGATGGCAAAGATTCTAACAACCACTCTCAAATAATCTCTCTTTTTATTTATACGACAGGTGTAAAAATGAGCGCGCATTCATCGCTCGTCCGAGCGTCGCTTGGTGGAGTTACCGGTCAAACAAAGAGGAGTTCGTGTGCGTATAATATATTCGTCCCGTATTCTCGATTTTAAACGCGCGCGAGACGTTCGCGTGTGCGCGCAAGGCGACCGCGAAGAGAGTTTACCTCGGGAGTTGCCGATGAAAGCCAGGCTGAGTCGGTTTTAAAATTCTATCCATTTTATCCATTTTTCTTGTGGGATATCGTTTTTCCTTCTCTTTCTTTCGCGCGCGCGCGCGAGCGACGTGTACAAATTTTTGTGCTGACTTTCCACTTTACTCATTCCTAAACAAACGAATACAGTTCTCGGCGATGGTAAAGGCTCCATGAGCGCGAGAGCGGCGGTGCGAAGACCGTCGACGGTGCAGAGCGCGTTTCCGGTGATCGTCCCGTCGCCGAGAGATTCGGCGTTGGCGGCGAGAAGAAAGGGTACGACTCCGAAAGCGGTGAGAGAGCCGGAGCAATCGTCCATGGCGTCTGCGTCGGATAAGTTGGCGGAGTACGTCGCGAACAAAGGCGGTAAGAGAGTGATTCGAAAAGTGCTCGTGGCGAACAACGGGATGGCGGCGACCAAGGCTATTTTGTCCATGCGAAGATGGGCGTACAACGAGTTGGGCGATGAGAATGCGATTAAGTTTGTCGTCATGGCCACGCCGGAAGATATCGGGGCGAACGCGGAGTTTATTCGTTACGCGGATGACTTTATTGAAGTTCCGGGCGGCAAGAACGTGAACAACTACGCGAATGTGGATTTGATCACGGAGATTGCCGTGAGAGAAGGCGTGGACGGCGTCTGGCCCGGTTGGGGTCACGCCTCCGAGAACCCGAAGTTGCCGACAGCTTTGAAGAATAATGGCATCCAGTTCATCGGTCCGACTGCACCGGTCATGTCCGTGCTTGGCGATAAGATTGCGGCGAATATTCTCGCGCAAACAGCGAAAGTTCCGTCGATCCCGTGGTCCGGCGACGGCTTGGTCGCAAACTTGACGCCGGAAGGTACAATTCCACAAGAAACGTTCGATAAAGCCATGGTAACGACAGTCGAAGAGTGCGTCGCCGCGGCGGACAGGATCGGTTTTCCGGTTATGTTGAAAGCTTCTGAAGGTGGCGGTGGTAAAGGTATCCGCATGTCCGCCAACAAGGAAGAGTTGATTGTTAACTTTGACCAAGTCAAGGCGGAAGTTCCGGGCTCACCGATGTTTATGATGCAGTTGTGCACGGAAGCGAGACACTTGGAAGTTCAAATCGTTGGCGATGAACACGGTAACGCCGTGGCCTTTAACGGTCGCGATTGCTCTACGCAAAGACGTTTCCAGAAGATTTTCGAAGAAGGTCCGCCAATCGTTGCCAAGCCGCATATTTTCCGCGAGATGGAAAAAGCTGCGCAGAGATTGACGCAAAACATCGGCTACATCGGTGCCGGTACGGTTGAATACCTTTACAACGCCGCGACGGATAAATACTTCTTTTTGGAGTTGAATCCGCGTTTGCAAGTTGAACACCCGGTGACGGAAGGCATCACCGGTGTCAACATGCCGGCGACGCAGTTGCAGGTCGCCATGGGTATCCCGCTTCATAGAATGCCAGATGTGAGACGATTCTACGGAAGAGACGTGGACGGCACGGACACCATCGACTTTTTGGAAGAAGAGTACAAGCCGATTGAAAATCACGTGATCGCGGCGAGAATTACGGCTGAAAACCCGGACGAAGGCTTTAAGCCGACTTCCGGCGGCATTGAAAGAGTGCACTTCCAATCGACCCCGACGGTTTGGGGTTACTTTTCTGTCGGCGCCAACGGTGGCGTCCACGAATTCGCGGATTCTCAGTTTGGTCACATTTTTGCATCGGGTAAGACGAGAGAAGAAGCGAGAAAAGCGTTGGTTTTGGCGTTGAAAGGTATGGTCGTTCGCGGGGAGATTCGCACGGCGGTTGAATACCTCGTCAAGCTTTTAGAAACACAAGCGTTCAAAGAGAACACCATCGATACCTCGTGGTTGGATGGCTTGATCAAAGAACGCTCGATCGCGTTGGTGAACGATCCGCACGCGATTTGTCTCGGTGCTGCACTCTTCAGAGCATTCAACCACTCGGAGCAAGAAGAGAAGACGTTTCTCTCCTCGTGGGAAAAAGGTCAAGTGTCGACGCAAGGCATCTCGAAGTTGACGTCGTTTCCGATTGAAATCGCCTACGAAGATACCAAGTACGAGTTCACGTGCACCAGAGTCGGTGCGGACGAATACGAGATGTCCATTGGCGGTAAGAGTATTTTGGCGAAGATGTTTCGACGCAACGACGGCACGCTAGTTGCCATTTACGGCGGCGTCACGCACGAGATTGACGGTTTGGAAGAACCGTTGGGTTTGCGCATGACTTTGGACAGCCAAACGTGGTTGTTGCCGACGTTATTTGACCCGTCTGAGTTGAGAACGGATGTCACCGGTAAACTTATCCGCTTTTTGCAAGAGGACGGCGCGGAAGTCCAAGCCGGGAAGCCGTACGCCGAAGCCGAGGCGATGAAGATGGTCATGCCGCTCATCGCGCAAGAATCCGGGAAGATCTCGCACGCGAAAACCGCCGGCGCGGTGATCGGTGCGGGTGATTTACTCGCGAACCTCACTTTGAAGGATCCGTCTAAAGTTAAGAAGATTATCAACTTTAACGGTGACTTCAGAATGTCTACGGTGGAGGAACCGGCGGCCGCTGCGGATGAGAAACTCACCTCGGCGGTTGACCGCGTGAACAATCTTCTCGATGGTTTTGGCGGTAATGTTGACGAAGCTCTCACCAACTTGTACGCAGCTTTCACGGAACAAAACGAAAGTGATGGACAATCTCGATGGGAAAAAGCCACTTCGATCATGGAAGGCATCGTGCAGCGATACTTGGACGTCGAGAGCGTCTTTGAATCCAAGTCCATGGATGCCGTCATGGCGACGTTGATCAAGGGTAAAACCGGAGATGCGTTGAATCCAGTGTTGGCGCAAGTTCGCGCCCACTCCAAGTTAAAGGAACGATCGAAACTCGTTTTGAACTTGCTCTTGCAAGCGCCAACTTTGCCACAAAGAGTCATCGCGAGAGGACCGATTTCGTGGGCGGACGATCACGCTCCGATCTCGGATTCGTTCCAAGCCACCATCAAGCGATTATCGAAGCTTCGAGGCGGTGATTACGGGGAAGTTGCGCTTTCTGCGAACGCCATCTTACAAGAGCGACGATTGCCGTCACTTGATAAGAGAGTCGCCGAGCTTCGCAAGCTTCTCGCCGGAAAGAAGAAGTTGTTGCGACCGTGGGGCGAGGCGGAATCTGGCGATTTGCAAGCGCTTGCGGAGTCGCCGACTTTAGCCGTCGATTTGTTGCCGTCCTTGTTTGAAGACGACGACGATAAGGTTCGCGAGAACGCGATGAGTACTTACGCGCGCCGTGTTTATCGCGCGCACAACATTCTCGAAGTTTCCAAAGGCGAAACGGGGAACTCTATGACGTGGAAGTTCAAGTTCCGCACGTATCCGGATGATTCTCCTGTTCGAACCGGTTTGCTCGTCACCGCGAAGAATATCTCCGAAGTCGAACAAAACTTTGGCTCGTATTTGGCGCAGTTGAAGGCTGCGCACGGTGACGCCAAGGGCCCGCCGGTGTTACATATTGCGCAAACCGAGCAGCCAGACGACGGCGATTGGTCGTTGAAGATGGACCAAGTCTGCGCAAAGCACAAGGAAGAATTGAAAGCCTTGAACGTGAAATTTGTCAACTGCTTGGTGTTTGAGAAGTTTGCGTTACCGGTCTACCGCACGTGGCACGTGAACAAGGACTACGCCGAAGATCCGCTCTACAGAGGCGAGCGTCCGACGGTGTTGCACTTGCTCGAGCTCGTTCGATTGGAGAACTACAAATTGACGAGAATACCGACGGTGAACAGAGACTTGCATATTTACGTGGGTGATTTGGCCGCCGGTACGAGAGCGAAAGACATGTTGTTGAGAAGACTCGCGCACAGCAAAGACACCATGTCTGGCGGTTTGGAAAGAACTTTGAATAAGGCTTTGGACGCGATCGATATCGCGAGAATGGATTCAAAAGCAAAAGGATGCAACTCCACTAGAATTTACATCAACTATTTATCTGAGGTTGAGGGCGACTTCACGAAGCAGGCGAACTTGTTGAAGGAGAAGTTTTCCGAATACATCGCCGCCAACTCCACTAGATTGTTAAACTTGTCCGTCGATGAGATTGAACTTCGATTCAGAGTGAGCAACGAATTGACGCCGATTCGCATCATGGGCACGTCCATGTCCGGCAACTGGTTGAAGGTTGACATGTACAGAGAGTACCTCGAACCGGTTTCTGGACGCGCCGAGCAATTCTGCTTGATTGGCGCGGATGGTAACGATGACGCGTGCTTCTTTGAGCCGTACCCGTCGGCGGGTCCGTTGCAAAACAAGAGAGCAATTGCGAGAGCTATCGGGACGACGTACATTTATGACTTCCTCGGCTTGATTGAAAAAGCGATGTTGTCCGCGTGGAGAAAGCAAATCGCCTCTTTCGGCGCCGGTTCTGTTCCGCAAAACTTCTTCCAAGCTGAAGAGGCGGTCTTTGACGAAAGCACGAAGGAGTTGACGTGGACGAAGGAAGGCGTCCCGGGTCAAAATAAAATCGGTATGGTTGCGTGGAGATGCACGATGAAGACGTGCGAATACCCGGAAGGAAGAGAAGTAGTGTTTGTCGGGAACGATTGCACCGTCATGTCTGGTTCGTTTGGCGTCAAGGAGGACGACTTCTACTTTGCCGTCTCTCAATACGCCAGAGATAATAACATTCCGAGAGTCTTCTTGGCATGTAACTCTGGCGCCCGAATCGGTTTAGTCGAAGAGTTGAAGCCGTATTTCAAAGTAGCGTGGATTGACGATGCCAACCCGGGTATGGGCTTCAAGTACCTCTACCTCACCGAGGCGGACTATAAGAACTTCGCGGAAGGCACGGTCAACGCGGAGAAAGTCAACGAAGGCGGCGAAACGCGAATGAAGTTGACGGATATCATCGGTCAAATTCACGGCATCGGCGTCGAAAACTTGAGAGGTTCTGGTATGATTGCCGGCGAGCAGTCCGCGGCGTACGATCAAGCGTTTACCTTGTCATACATCTCCGGTCGATCTGTTGGTATCGGCGCTTACTTGAACAGATTAGGTCAAAGAAACATCCAAATGAAGAACGGTCCGATGATTTTAACTGGCTACTTGGCCTTGAACAAGTTGCTCGGGAAAGAAGTGTACACTTCTCAAGACCAACTTGGTGGTCCACAAGTCATGATGCCGAACGGCGTCTCGCACTTGCAAGTCGAAGACGATCAAGCCGGCGTCGATGCCATCATCCGATGGTTGTCGTACACGCCAAAGACGACCATCGGAATGGCGCCGGCGTTGCCGACGTCCGATCCGGTGAATCGCGCGATTGAGTTTATGCCGACGAAGACGCCGTACGATCCGCGTCACATGCTCGCTGGTACGACCAACCCGGAAACTGGTGACTACGTTTCTGGCTTTTTCGATAAGGATTCGTGGACCGAAACCTTACCGGACTGGGGTAAATCCGTCGTCGTCGGCCGCGCTCGATTAGGCGGCATCCCGATGGGTGTCATCTCGGTCGAGACGCGCTTGATGGAGCAACGCATCCCGGCGGATCCGGCGAACCCGGAATCCCGTGAGGCTGTTTTAGCGCAAGCCGGTCAAGTTTGGTTTCCGGACTCTGCGCACAAAACGGCCACGGCGATTCGAGATTTCAATAAAGGGGAAAACTTGCCGTTGATCATTTTTGCCAACTGGAGAGGCTTCTCCGGCGGTACGAGAGATATGTACGGCGAGATTTTGAAATTCGGGGCTATGATTGTAGACGAGTTGAGAGAGTACAAGCAACCAGTATTCGTATACATCCCGCCGAACGGTGAATTGAGAGGTGGCGCGTGGGTCGTCGTCGATCCAACCATCAACTTGAAGAAGATGGAGATGTTTGCCGACACGGAGTCTCGAGGTGGTATCTTAGAACCGCCGGGAATCTGCGAGGTCAAGTTCCGCCAAAAAGATCAACTTCTGACCATGCATAGAATGGATTCGGAGTTGATGGAGTTAGACAAGAACCCAGAAGCGAATCACGATGCGATCAAGAAGCGAGAGAATGCGTTGTTGCCGATGTACACGCAAGTCGCGCACGAGTTTGCGGATTTACACGATCGATCAGGGAGAATGTTCTCCAAGGGCGTCATCAACGGCGTCGTCCAGTGGCCAAAAGCCAGAGAATACTTCTACAACCGATTACAGCGACGATTATCCATCGATGCGCTCATCGATGCGTGCGAGGACAAATTAGGCAGCAGCGTCAAAATGGCTCGATCGGTTTCTGAAATCGTCAAAGACGCCATCGTCGTCGCCGGCGGGTGCGCGTGGGACGACGACGTGAAAGTCAAATCTTACGTGGACTCCAACGGAGATAAAATCGTTTCTGCCGTCATGCAAGAAGCGAGAATGGCCAAGGTTGCGGCCATGTTATCTGAAATCAAAGCTTTGGACGCTGAAACCGTCGCCGCGGTAAAGAACGGTTTGTAGGAATATACTTTTTTATGATGACACGTGAAACAAA
>MDSX01066223.1_pt1 | contig 10378 bp, 11 predicted proteins | sample 811141 | NCBI WGS metagenome assembly MDSX01 (sample SAMN05326642, study PRJNA326480) | marine metagenome | isolation source: seawater | place: Atlantic Ocean: South East | collected 2010
CCGAAGGCTTTGAATTCCTTGAGATCCCCGCCGAAACTGAACATCGGGCCGTGGGCGCTAAACACCACGGCACGGATTTCATCATCCTCCTGGGCCTGCTTTGCCGCCGCGAAGAGATCCAGCGCCATTTGCTGAGAAAGCGTATTTCCCGATTCAGGGTGATTTAGACAGATGACCGCAACGGCTCCGTCGCACTGATAATCCACGTGAGAAAGTTTCAATCAAATCTCCATTCGTCGCAACAACGGGCGCCAATCATGACGCAAGCGAAAGGGATGATCAAACTTAGGGTCCTGAGACTTCCAGCACGGGGTGAATTCGCTGTCAGAGGAGTGCTACCATGAGAGGGTCGAACAGTTTAATCAGGGGTAAAACACGATGGCGATGGGGAAAAAGACCACCATGGAGGTGGAGTTACATCAGGATACGGTTGAGATGCTGGAATACGCTAAGGAGACATATGGTTTTCGCAGCACCTCCAAGGCCCTTCGGGTCATTCTGGACTACATGGTAGCTGATGCAGACTGGGATGAGGTATTTATGAATCAGCGTTGTCTTCGCTGTGGCAGTGGTCAGGGCTGGCAGCGTCCCGAGTCATAAGCATCGTTGTTAAAGCGGGCCGATAAGAGAAAGGAGAAAGCCATGGCAAACCAGGTGCAAGCAATTAAGCAGGAGCCGACCTTCCAGCAGGAAAGGATCGAGCTTGCTGCTGCGTTTCGCTGGGCTGCGAGAATGGATCTGCACGAAGCGGTTGCGAATCACTTCTCGCTTGCAGTCAATGAGGATGGCACACAGTTTCTGATGAATCCCAATCAGATGCATTTCTCGCGTATCTGCGCGAGCGATCTTTTGCTGATCGACGCCAATGATGCTGCGACGATGGAAAAGCCGGGAGCACCGGATCCCACGGCTTGGGGGCTGCACGGCTCCATGCATCGGTATTGCGGACATGCGCGATGTGTCATGCATGCGCACCCAGAGTATGGGACAGTGCTGGCAAGTCTTGCGGACAGCAGATTGCCTCCCATCGATCAGAATTCAGCGATCTTTTTTAATCGCTACGTGATTGATGAGAGTTACGGGGGCTTGGCCCTTACTGACGAGGGCGAGCGTTGCGCGGAATTGCTGGCCAACCCGGATCACAAGACCATGATCATGGGTAACCACGGGGTGATGGTTATCGGGGAGACGGTTGCCGATGCGTTCAACAGACTGTTCTATTTTGAGAGGGCCGCCCGCAATTACATTCAGGCGCTGCAGACGGGGCAGCCGCTACGTGTGTTGTCGGATGAGGTTGCCGAGAAAACAGCCCGCCAGCTTGACGCCTATCCGTCACAGGGAGATCGGCATCTAAGTGAAATTCTTGCCATTCTGGACCGCGAAGAACCCGACTTTCGGGACTAGCTGGAGTCTGTCTAGACCGACGCCGGCGTTTTGGTTTTAGCGGGGAGTCTGTGTGACATCGCAACGGATCCTTTGTAGATGAACAATACTCTGGCCGGCGTGAGTGCCGCCCTGATCGAGTACGGTTTATGGATTGGCATCGGTGTGATCACCGTGGCGGTTCTGTTTGGCCGGCGAAACGACCGCAGCGAATCCCAGGCTAACGCAGCAGTTAACTGGATGGAGCATGCGCTGGAGGAGGCGCCGGATCGTCTGTACGAAAGCGTACATCCGAACTGGTCGGTCTATCGCAAGCAGTTGTCCCATCGATTTAAGGCAGCGGTGCCAGATCTCCCAGAATCTTTGCTGCGCGCTGTTCTGGCAGAGTTTGATGTGTGTTACCAGTTGTCGGACGGCGTTTACATCCGAATCGGCTCAGCGGCCGATGAATCAGTGTCACAAGATGAGGGTTTTATTCCGCTTGTTGCCCCGATGGAGGGTTTCCGTTTGCGGAAGGTCCAGGCGCGCCGGCGTTGGCGGCGGGCTCGCGCCGTGACGGTCGGGGTAATCCTTTACCTGGCTGTGGTGGTGGTGGGTCTCTGGGGACTGGTGGCGTTGCGGCTGGCCTAGAGTGTCTCAGGAAGGATCGACTGTATCCCGGGGCCTTACCAGTGAAAGCGCAATGATCATGACCGCAAGTGATGCCCAGACCCACGTCGAGTGGGCTTCCCCATAGATCAACATTCCCCATAACACCCCAGCGAGCGTGACGACATATGCGCACTGGCTGGCAAAAACCGGACCGGCCCGAACGACAAGGTAATAGAAACCGCCGTATGCGCTCGCCGTAATGCCAGCCATCATGACAATCGCCCAGCCAGATCGGTCCAGCGGCCATGAGATCCATGTGAAAGTATCTGTTATCCAGAGGACCGGCGTAAGCATGATGGTTGCTGCAATGAGCATTCCGGTCACTACCACAAAGACATTCGCATCGGTCGGCATACGGGCCGCGATCACCAGGTTTTCGATCGCGTAGCACGCGGCGGCGATCACCATAATCAGCACCCATAGCGCTGCGGAAGGATCGGGCATGCTGGTGTCCGGCAAAACCAGAAGAGCGATCGATCCAATGCCGAAAAGCACCCCCACCACCCTTAGCAAGGAGGCTTTTTCTATCTTGAATATCGCAGCCCCAACGAAAGTAGCGAGCGGGACAGTGGCAATCGTGATTGAAAGCACTCCCGCACTGACATGCGAAGCCGCGTAGAAGTAAAGCGTACCGGGCACGACAGACCCCAGGATACCGCAGACGACATAGAGCAATATGAAGTTCTTCTGAAGCGGCAAAGGCTGCCTGCCGATGAGGCAGTAGAGGATCAGCATGACGGCGCTGATGAGACAGGTCCAGTAATTTATTGCAAGCGGATGCAAACCCGTTTCGGTTGACATGCGCGCGAGTGAAAACGACAGACCCCAGAAGACCCCTAAGAGCATCAGCACGACAAAATGCCAGACTTTCCCGTTGAATCGGTTCCCGACAGACTTGGAGTGGGAGCTTTGAAAATCCTGCATGAGTTAGCTTCGGCGAAGGGGCAAGGGAGTCGGGCAACGGAACGCAAAGATTATTAGTGCGACCGCATCAGGCATGGGAGTCTACTGATCAACTCCCAGTGTCGCCAGTCTCCCGGCGACATCGCGTGGGTGCCAGTGTGATCACACAGCAGGTAGAACAAAGGGCAGCATGATCGGGACGATGACAATCGCAGCCATGTTGCCAAAACCAACAATAGCTGCGACCTTTTCAGGCTCCTGCTGGTATTGTTCTGCAACCAGATAAACCAGTACCGCAGGAGGTAATGCACAGTAAAGCAGCAACTGGCGGAACTGATCGTCCGGCAGCTGAAGCATGGGCTGGATCCCGAGCGCCACTATCAGTGCCGTGAGCGGACAAAGCACCGCCCCCACGAGGCCGATTTTCCAGTCGCTCAAGTTGACGTCAACAAGACGGATGCCCAGCGCGAACAGCATGACTGGAATGAGGGCATCACCGAGCATGGCGATCGGTGTAGCAATCATCAAAGGGATCGACACATCCCCAAGGCTGACAACCAACCCCGCCACTGAGGCAAGAATAGGAGGGGACAGCAGCACATTTCGCCAATGTACCTGACGATCGACAATATAGATCCCAAACGAGAAATACAGCAGATTGGTGACGATGAGCAGTACGATAGCCGGCGCCAGGCCAGTATCCCCGAATGCCAAAAGCGCGAGCGGTAGGCCCAGGTTGCCGCAGTTATTGAACATCATCGGCGGCACAAAAGTCCGGAGGTTGTATTTGAGCAGGACGGCGATCGGCCAGGCGATGAGTCCGGAGCCAAAGAAAACAGCCGTCGCCGCGATCGCCAGTCCAGGATAACTGCCAAGATCGAAGTCCTGACTGGCCATCACAGTAAATACCAACGCCGGCAGAAACACATTGACACTGATCGCGTTGATGGCTGCAAGATCGGTTCGGTAGCGCAGGCTATAGAGGTAGCCGAGCCCGGCGACCGCGATCACCGGAATCATGACATCAAGAATTCTGATCAACATAGACAGAAAGTAGTAGGTTTGGTGCAATCGGTTCCGTGCAGCATAGCCCAAGCCTTCGCCACAGGGTGACCCAAAAAAATGGAAGCCTCTGAGATTTATCTTATTACAGGTTTAGTCTTCCTGTTAGCCGGTACGGTCAAAGGTGTCGTGGGTTTCGGCCTGCCTCTGGTATCGATCACTCTTCTCACTCCTTTCTACGGGCTCGTCGACGCAATCGCCATTATGTTGTTGCCGGCTGTGGTGACCAACTTCTGGCAAGCCTTTAGCGGCGGCACGTTAATGGTCTCATGGCGACGGTTATGGTCCCTGTATGTGTTTGGTGCGATGTCAACGGTGTTGGCAGCGAGTGTTCTTGTTCAGATTGATGCTTACTGGCCCACGGTACTGCTAGGCGGTGTGATTCTTGCATATAGTCTCGTGGGCCTTACGGCGTGGCAGCCGCCAAAGCCAGGGGTCCGAGAGACCTGGCTGTCACCTGTGACGGGAGTCGTGACCGGCCTGATCACCGGGCTGACAGGTGTGTTGGTCTTTCCCCTGGCTGTGTATTTTCAATCACTCGATCTTGATCGGCGAGTGTTATTTCAGGCTCTGGGCATCTATCTTCTTTTGGCCAATGCGGCGCTTGCTTCTGTCATTGGCTGGCAGGGCGCTTTTCCCTATGGTGTTACCCGACTCGCCGTGGTTGGGATTGCCGCAGGATTGGCGGGTATGACGCTGGGCCAGCGTATTCAGGTGCTTCTGTCTGCCGAGCAGTTCAAGCGAATCTTTTTCTTGTCTCTCACGGCGGTAGGCACCTTCATTTCATTAAGGGCTTTGGTCTCATAAGAGCTGGAATAGCGGGCGATTAATCGCTACCAGTATTTTTCGAAGTGGATTTGGCCCGGCTGACGCGGCTTATGGATAGTGAGGCCGTATTGGGTTGTGAGAATCTCCACCAGGCCATCGGGGGTGTCGTAACGCAATGTCCCGGTTTTGCGGTCTTCCTTGGGAATGCCGATCATGGCGGGGTTGCCACAGGCAAAGACGTGAGTCGTTTCCGGTGCAATCGAGACGTAATGCTCTTTTTCGAGGATGCCGTCGCGAAAGTAGTCTTGTATGTAGCGTTTGGCACCACCTTCGCGGGTGACCAGAGCGTTGTAAACAAGGTTCGGATGGGTTTGCTGGAACTCCCGAATCTGTTCGGCATAGGCAAGCTCAGCACTGTAGCGCACGCACTCCATCATGACCACTTGCTTGCAGGTATCGACGCAGGCCTCCAGCATGGTCATATGCGGCGCAACACCGGTTCCGGTTGACGCGAGAATCAGTGTCATGCCCACATCGAGTTTCGGTAACAGATAGGTGCCAACCATCTTCGGCCTGACAAAAAGCCGGTCACCCTCGTTTTGATTGAAAAGAATAGGAGTGAAATCCCCTTCAGGCACGCGTATGATCAAAAGCTCCAGCAGATCAGGATCGGCCGCAGGACCCAGGGATTGGGACAGGGAGTACGGCCGGCGGATGAGTTTCTTGCCGTCTGGACCAACCAGACCGATGCTGACATAGTGCCCCGGCAGCCGTCCCGGAATAGGCGTATCCGGCCGGATAAAAAAGATCGAAAGTCCGTCGGCAACTGTTTCGATTCTTTCTATGGTCGCGTTGTAGGTATCGACCCCGGTCGGTTTGTCTGTGGACATACGGTTTGCGATTGACTAGTCTGGACCCAACTTCTGTTGGGAGAAAATCTCAAGGAAGTCCCACTACCGTACACCAGGTGCAATGTATAAACAATGACCGACCTGAATCCTGAGCCCGTATTGCCTCGCGCATTGCTGTTTGACGTCTTCGGGACGGTCGTTGACTGGCGGTCTTCTATCGCAAGAGAGGTGCAGGCGGCTTTGGCAAGTCACTCGGCGTCTGTTGACAGCGAGGCGTTTGCAGATCGATGGCGAGCGCTTTATCAGCCCGCGATGTCTCGGGTTCGTTCCGGAAAAATAGAGTTTGTCCCCTTGGATAAACTCCATCGGGAAAATCTTGATCAGGTGCTTGCGGAATTCTCCGTCGATCATCTCAGCGAGTCAGAAAAAGTCCAACTCAATCTGGCCTGGCATAAGCTGGATGCCTGGCCAGATGCCGCTGCCGGCCTAGAACGACTCAAAAGCCGATACATCATTGGAACCCTGTCCAATGGCAACATTGCGCTGATCGTGAATATGGCCAAGTATGCGGGCTTGCCCTGGGACGTCGTGCCGGGTGCAGAGGTCGCACGAGCCTACAAACCTCAGCCGCAGGCATATCTTGGCTCAGCTCAGGCGCTCGGCCTGACTCCCGCCGAATGCATGCTGGTGGCAGCACACAATGATGATCTCAAAGTAGCCGCACAGTGCGGTTTCAGGACGGCATTCGTGGAGCGGCCGTTTGAGCATGGTCCCGATCAGACAACTGATCGGACGGCCGATGGCGACTACGACTATGAGGCCCTGGATTTCGTTGATCTTGCTCGTCAGTTGCGATGCTGAGCAGCAACTGACGAGCGATCTGGCTGTTGAAGCGTTGCCCTAGGAGGCGTCCTCTTGTTCGCGAGCCCGTTCTCCAAGGACAACAGCCAGACCGCTTAAAACAACTAGCACTGCGCCAAACACCACATTTACCGTTGGCACTTCGGCAAATAGAAAAAATCCCCACAAGGTTGCCCATATAAGTGTGGTGTATTCGAGTGCACCGACCAGGTACACCGGTGCATAGCGAAATCCGTTGGTAATGGCATATTGCCCGATGAGCGCCACTCCAGACAGGCCCAGCATGAGCAAGAGACTGTTGAGGGGTGGTGTCTGCCAGGTCCAGGGTGAGCTAATCAGCGAGATCAGCAGGATAAAGATAGCTCCGCTCAGGAGCATCAGTTCCGAGGACTCCGTTCGGGAGAGATGACGGGTGTAGATCCCGAGAGCGGCGAAACTGAAGCATCCAAAAAGCGCTGCGCTGGCGCCCAGCCAATCCACTTCGCCGCCAGTCGGCTGGATAATGAAGAGCACCCCGATAAAGCCCACGATGACGGCCATGATCTGCCGACCGCTCGGCATTTCCGCGAGAATAACCCCCGACATGACGGCAAGAATGACCGGGTATGCAGACGCAATAGAGATGGCATCGACCAACGGCATTCTTGTGATCGCGAAGTAGTAACTCAAGAATGCGACAAGGTTAAATGTTGCGCGCAGTAGATGACCACCAGGCCGTTGGGTCATCAGCCCCCGGAAACCGAAACGCCAGACACAGATCAGCGCAAATACCGGAATCATGATGCTGCTGCGTACAAGCAGCAGTTGGAGCAGGGAAAAATCGGTTGAGAGCCACTTAACGAGCGCGTCTTGCGCCGAAAAGAAAAAAGACCCGATGAGCGTAAAGGCGCCGCCCAACAGGACAACGCGTTTCAAGGGTAGAGTCGCCTCATCGACCGACTCATAAAGCGCTTGAGAAGGCCTTTACGAGATAAGTTGATGCGCATGATGCGCGATATGGTCACCGATAAAGGAAGCAATGAAGTAGTAACTGTGATCATAGCCCGGTTGCATTCGCAGTTCGAGATCTCGCCCGGCGCTCTCGAAGGCGCTACGCAGCACCTGGGGCTTTAACTGTTCCTCGAGAAAGTTGTCTGCCCCGCCCTGATCGACCAGGACCGCACCGCGAAAGTCTGATTGCCCGACCAGAGCGCAGGCGTCCCAGTTTTCCCACTCGGCGCGATCAGAACCGAGGTAACCACCGAATGCTTTCTCGCCCCAAGGACAATTGACCGGGTTGCTAATTGGCGAAAATGCTGAACAGGAGCGGAACACATCAGGTTTTTTTAAGGCGCAGATCAGGGCGCCATGCCCTCCCATAGAGTGACCCATGACACCGACTCTTTGTTCGTCTCCCTGAAGGTCCGCTGCCACGATGCCGGGGAGTTCCTGTGTTACATAGTCGAACATCCGGTAATGCTCGCTCCAGGGCGCCTGCGTGGCATTGACGTAAAACCCGGCTCCCGAGCCGAAATCGTAATCGTCGTCTTCGCTGGGGAGTCCGAGACCACGGGGCGAGGTGTCCGGCATGACCAACATGATGCCGTGCTCGGCGGCATAGCGTTGGGCGCCACCTTTCTCGGCGACATTTGCCCAGGTGCAGGTGAGCCCGGAAAGATAGAAAAGTGTCGGCCTGGGCGAGGACTGCTGTGGCGTCGGATCGAAAACCGCAAACTCCATATCACAACGTGTGCTGTCACTGGTATGACGGAACACTCGCTGTGTTCCGCCAAATGTCCGGACTTCCTGAATGCATTCCATGCCGACAACCGCTTAGAAGTTCACAATACTACGAATAGACTTGCCCTCATGCATGAGATCGAAGGCAGTGTTTATCTCATCGAGTGGCATGACATGGGTAATGAGATCATCGATGTTGATCTTTCCGTCCATGTACCAGTCTACGATTTTTGGTACATCGGTACGGCCTTTGGCGCCGCCGAACGCCGTACCTCGCCAGTTACGGCCAGTAACTAGCTGGAACGGTCGGGTCGAGATCTCAGCGCCAGCGGGTGCAACACCTATGATGATGCTAGTACCCCATCCTTTATGGCAGCACTCAAGGGCTTGGCGCATGACCTCGACATTGCCTATGCACTCGAAACTGTAGTCGGCACCGCCATCCGTAAGACTAACTAAATACGGTACAAGATCGCCTTCTACTTCAGAAGGGTTAACAAAGTGTGTCATGCCGAAGATTTTGCCAAGGGCTTCACGATTTGGATTGAGGTCAACACCGATGATTTTATTGGCGCCCGCAAGACGAGCCCCTTGTAAAACATTGAGTCCGATACCGCCTAACCCAAAGACCACTACGTTATCGCCTGGCTGAACTTTCGCTGTGTTTATTACCGCTCCGATTCCAGTCGTTACGCCACAACCGATGTAGCATACCTTTTCGAAAGGTGCATCTTCCCTAATTTTTGCGAGGGCAATTTCTGGCACGACGGTATAGTTTGAAAAAGTGGAAGTTCCCATGTAGTGAAGTAGTTTTTCACCACCTAGCGAGAAGCGACTGCTCTCGTCTGGCATAACGCCCCTGCCTTGGGTCTCGCGGATCGCCTGGCAAAGATTGGTCTTGCCCGATGTGCAGTAGTTACAACTGCGGCACTCAGGGGTGTAAAGTGGAATCACGTGGTCACCGGGAGATAAGGAGGTTACCCCGTCACCGATCTCAAGCACGACTCCAGCGCCTTCATGACCAAGAATTGCAGGGAAAAGACCCTCGGGGTCATCGCCAGAGAGAGTGAAGGCGTCGGTGTGACAAATCCCAGTTGACTTAATTTCAACCAGCACTTCACCTTCCCTTGGGCCTTCGACATCAACAGTTTCTATGGAGAGTGGGTCTCCAGCCTTAAAAGCAACTGCGGCACGACTTTCCATTACGATACCTCCACATTTTTAATTATAAAACTTCAGAATATTATACCGATTCCACAAGCCAACTAGTGGGAACTGTTGACAGTTATTCAACTGCGTGACTTACTGATTAGGTAAGTATTTTCACTGACTGGATATCTATATGTTGGAAGAGAAGGCCGAGGTTTTATTGCCATGAAAGACTTGTTATTTTCGGATTCTAAATTTAGCTGTACTAGTGGTGTAAGCCAGAAGAAAATGTTTTTTCGAAATCACCGCTTCTTTGTTCGATGCTGAATCTTCGAGAAAATTTGTGATGAGGACTCGTTTCTATCTCCCGATACTTATCGTTCTTGCCTTTCTTGACTGCGGGTCTAGAGCCAGTGCTTCAGAAGTGCGTGTTTTCAAAAGCCTGAACACATCTTTTCGGGTGGTTGTGGTGGCATCAGGCCTTGATCATCCATGGGCGGTAGGATTTCTTCCTTCTGGCGATATTCTGGTGACAGAACGCTCAGGCGAACTGCGCCTGATAAAGAAAGGGGGACTGCAGGACGCCGTGGTCGAGGGCTTACCTGAAATCTCAGCTAAAAATGATCAAGGGGGTCTTTTGGATATCGCTCTGGATCCTGCTTTTGACCAAAACGGCCGGCTCTGTCTCTCCTATGTATCCGAAGCCGAGGGAGGCCGGGGCACCGAAATTGGCTGCGGGATTTTTCGCGGCGACCGTCTTGGTGATTTTGAAACTATTTTCCGCGCGGAGCCTAAGAGCAAATCCGGCAGACATTTTGGCTGTCGCCTGCTTTTTGCGGATGGCTATCTCTACGCTACCCTGGGGGACCGGGGAAAACGTCCTCAGGCGCAGGATCGTGGAACACACCCTGGATCCGTGGTGCGTCTTATGGCTGACGGCACTATCCCGCCTGATAATCCTTTTATCGGAAATAGCGCATATCAGTCAGAGGTATACACCTACGGAAATCGTAATCCACAGGGCCTTGCGC
>MDSX01021442.1_pt1 | contig 10377 bp, 10 predicted proteins | sample 811141 | NCBI WGS metagenome assembly MDSX01 (sample SAMN05326642, study PRJNA326480) | marine metagenome | isolation source: seawater | place: Atlantic Ocean: South East | collected 2010
AAGCTTTGAACATTATCGATGTTAACCCATCGCCTATCTTAAGTTAGTATGGGGTTTAAAGTAATGCTTGGGTATTTCACAAAATAAGCTCAGTTGTTTAACTATTTCTCCTTGTTTAGTCTGATTATTTTATACAATCGAATTACCGAAATGATAGCCGCACTAAATGCAGCAAGTCCTAACAGTCCATAGAGTAAGCTAATCTGCTGCTTTACAACTACCAAAAAAATAACAGCTATTAGTATAATAGTTGGAAATTCATTTAATATTCGAAGTTGAAAACTACTAAGGACAAAGTTTCCATTAGATTGATTTTTATATATTTTATGTAAACCAATTTGATAAATAAACAGTAAAAAAACAAAAACTAGTTTGGTCATTAACCAAACAGGGAAACTAGCATATTTAATCAATAATGAACAACCGAAAATTAAAGTCAACACAGCAGAAGGCCAAGTGATGCCGAAAAGCAAGCGCTTTATCATTATATTGAACTGAAGCGTTAAAATCTCTTTTTCTATTTTACTTTTATCTTGAGCTTCTCTGTTATATACAAACAATCGCACCAAATAAAACATCCCACTAAACCAGGTTACAACAAATATTATATGTAATGCTTTAGCATACAAAAACCCCATACTAACTAATTCCAATTTTTACTAAAGATTTAACCCAATCTTCACCACTATTTAAACAAGGTATTAACTGAAACTCTTTACCTTGGGCGTTTAAAAATAACTCTTTACCTTCTTGCTCAATCTCTTCAAGTGTTTCTAAACAGTCACTTACGAAGGCAGGGCATACCACTAATAGCTTTTTTATTCCCTTCTTGGGCAGATCTTCAAAGAGATCTACCGAATTTGGAGTCAACCATTTATCTAGCCCTAATCTTGACTGAAAAGATACACTGTATTGAGATTTATTCAATCCTAATTTTTTGGTGACTAGTTCAGTTGTTTTAAAAACTTGATGCCTATAACAGTATTCATGAGCCGGAGATTCTTGATTGCAACAATCTTCCATTGTTAAACAATGAGATCTAGTAGGATCTGTTTTTCGAACATGTCTTTCTGGAATGCCATGATAACTAAACAAAACATAGTCAAAAGGCTTTTTAAGATATGGCTCGATTGAAGCAGCTAATGCACCTACATACGACTCGTTATTATAAAATGGTTTAACCACTTTGAGTTGGAATTGATCCGCATACTGCGCATAATATTTACGCACATGTTCAACCGCTGTCTCATAGCTACTTAAGGCGTAATGGGGGTATAGTGGAAATAAAATAAGCTCTTTTACATCCGGATTTTCTTTTACTATTTTCTCAAGAATTAATTCAGGTGATGGCAAACCGTAGCGCATACACCAATAGGTGTTAATTCCAGATAAATCTTGCACTTTACTTACTAAATCTTTAGTATTAGAAACTAATGGAGAACCCTTATCAGTCCATATTTCTTTATATTTTTGGGCTGTTTTGTAAGGCCTAATTCGCGTAATTATTCCCTTTACTAACAACCATCTCAGAGCATAGGGTAAATCAATAACTCGCTCGTCCATCAGAAACTCATCCAAATAAGATTTTACATCACTCAAATCTGTCGATTCTGGAGAACCTAGATTCATTAATAGTAGTACTTTTTCCGCCATTTTTATCCTTTAAATTTATACGTCACGTCTATGATCTTATCAAGTTCTTTTTTAGTTAAAGAATCACTAATAAACCATGATTCATAAGATGAAGGTGGCAAATGAATGCCATTGTTCAGAAAGTGATGAAAAAATCGGTTAAACTTTTTAGTATCACAGGCCTTTGCCGAATTAAAATCGACCACATTTTTCTTACTAAAATGCACACTCATCATGCTGCCTATTTGATTAATCCTGTGTTCAATTTTATTAGAATGAAGCGCTTCAGATATACCTTTTTTAAGATAAATAGTTGCAGCCTCTATCCTTTTGTATATACTAGGATCCTTTTGCAGAATTTTAAGTGTTTGGAGACCTGCGCTAACGCATATTGGATTTCCACTTAAGGTGCCTGCCTGATAAACGTTGCCTGAAGGAGCTACAAGTTGCATAATTTCTCGGCGACCACCAAAAGCTCCAATTGGCAGTCCTCCGCCAATTACTTTTCCATAGGTAACTAAATCAGCTTTTACATCCATCAATTGCTGAACACCTCCAATTGACAATCTAAAACCGGTCATTACTTCATCAAAAATTAATAAGCAATTGTTTTGATCACATAGCAAGCGAATAGCCTCTAAGTAACCTTTATTTGGTGGAATACACCCCATATTACCGGCAACCGGTTCAATTATTATTGCAGCAATTTCATTTTTATGCTCTAAAAGTGAACGCTCTAGAGCTTCAATATCATTGAAAGGAACCAATATGGTGTCTTTAGTAGCTTCATACGTAACTCCCGAAACATTATCTATTTTTAGCGTTTCAACACCACTACCCGCACTAACTAAAAAGGCATCAGAATGACCATGATAGCACCCTTCAAATTTAATAAACTTATTTTTTTTTGTAAATGCTCTAGCTAGTCTAATAGCACTCATGCAAGCTTCAGTACCGCTGCAAACTAATCGAACCATATCTATCTTTGTAATAGCACATATTAATTCAGCCATTTCCACTTCTAATCTAGTGGGTGTTCCAAAAGAAATACCATCTTTAGTTTTATCTATGATTGATCGGACAACTTTGGGATTATTATGCCCTAGAATCATTGGGCCCCATGAGTTTATCAAATCAATATATGCGTTCCCATCTTCATCTATAAGGTAAGCACCGTTTGCTTTTTTAATAAAAACAGGTGTACTGCCTACATTTACAAAGGATCTCACTGGAGAGTTAACACCTCCGGGTATAAACTTCGAAGCTCTACTGTACAAGTTGGTGCTTGTTAATTTTTTATCCATTTATAAATTATTCAAATGTTTTGCAATATCCTTTGAAAAATAGCTTATTATGATTCCTGCACCAGCTCGCTTTATGGCTATCAATGATTCTAACATAGCTTCTTTTTCATTTATCCATTTTTTGCCTGCAGCTGCCTTTATCATGGCATACTCCCCACTTACTTGATAAGCACATATTGGAAGAGTACAATATCTTGCAACCTCATTAATCACATCGAGATATGCCATTGCAGGTTTAATCAATATTATATCGGCTCCCTCCTCTATGTCCTTATTAATTTCTTTCAATGCTTCCTTTTTATTTCGAATATCCATTTGATAGGATTTTTTATCCCCAAAACCTGGAGAAGAATCTAAAGCATCTCTAAAAGGACCATAAAAACAAGAAGCATATTTAGCACTGTAGCTTAATATACCTACATTATGGAATGAATTTAATTCTAAAGCTTGCCGTATACATTGAATACGACCATCCATCATATCACTTGGAGCGACAAAATCAACTCCAGCCCTAGCGTGACTAAGTGCCATTTTGCTTAGTATAATATTAGTTTCATCATTGACGACCTCCTTGTCACGTACAACACCATCATGGCCAAAGGAAGAATAAGGGTCTAAGGCTATGTCTGAAAAAAGTGTTATCTGAGGGTGTAATTCCTTAATTTTCCTAATACTTCTTTGCATTAAACCATCTTCATTAAGTGCTTCTTTTCCTTTATTATCCTTCAAATTATCCGGACATTTTACAAATAAAATAACAGCAATTAGCCCAAGATTTTTTAGCTCATTAATCTCATCAAGAGTTTTATCCAAACTTCTTCTATAATATCCCGGCAGAGAATTTATTTCTTCAACTACCTGATTTCCCTCAACTATAAATAAGGGCACTATAAAATCTGTTACCTTGAGATCAGTCTCTGCGACCAATGATCGTATTCCATGCGATTTTCTTAAAATTCTAAATCTTTTATCCATTACTTTAAATTTAAAATTATAGGATTAGTCAAAATAAGAATAAGCTCTTCTTCCTTACTATTAACTTTAGGGATAAAATTATAAATCCATTGTACCCTGGGAGGTAGGCTCATTAAAATGGATTCAATTCTTCCACCAGTTTTTAAACCAAAAAGAGTTCCTCTATCATGTATAAGGTTAAATTCAACATATCTTCCTCTTCTCAACTCTTGCCAATTTTTATGATTATTTTCATATTCTATCTTCATTCTTTTTTCTACTATGGGTAAATAAGAAGGTAAAAAATTGTCTGCCAAACTTGTTATGAAATTAAAGTAAAACCCCATAGAGTGTTTCTTGGATGGCCTTAAATAATCGATAAACAAACCTCCAATTCCTCTACTCTCTTTTCTATGGTGGTTGTAAAAATAGTCATCGCAAGCTTTTTTAAATTTAGGATAGAATTTTAGATCAAATTGATCACATACATTTTTATTTTCTTGGTGAAAATGAATCGCATCAGCTTTAAAGTAATAATATGGTGTCAAATCTGACCCACCACCAAACCACTGATCAACCAATTCCATTTTATCATTGTATAACTCAAAGTATCGAAAATTTGCATGAACTGTCGGAACAAATGGGTTTTTGGGATGTATCACTAAGGAAATTCCACAAGCAAAAAAATTAGCTTCTTTTACCTTTAATTGATTCATTGCAGAATCGGGCAATTTTCCGTGAACGATTGAAATATTGACACCTGCCTTTTCTAATACTCTGCCATTGGAAAGAACTCTGGTTCGACCTCCTCCTCCTCCAGCTCTATCCCAATTTTCTTCAATAAACGTTTCTTCAGAATCTAATTTTTCAAGATTCCCCGTAATTTTATCTTGTAAATTCGTAATGTAGTCTACGAACAAATCTTTGTAGCTCTGCATTAATTATAATTTGAAATTTTTTACTGCATTTACAAATGCTTTAGCATTTTCTACGGGAGTATTTGGAAGTATCCCATGTCCCAGATTAACAATGTATTTTTGGGGACCAAATGCCCGTATCATATCCTCAACATCTTGCTCAATTTTAGGTATTGGCATCAAAAGTTTTGACGGATCAAGATTTCCCTGAAGGACTTTACTTCCCCCCGTTAATTTTCTCGCTAAACTTGGAGTTAAACTCCAATCTATTGCTAAAGCTGAGGCATCTGTTTTGGCCAAGTCTTCCAATGCATACCAACTTCCTTTTGCAAATAAAATAATTGGAGAATAGTCTTTAAGTTCATTCGTTATTCTTTCCAAGTATGGTTGAGAAAATTCTTTGAAATCATTAGGAGATAAAAGGCCACTCCAACTATCAAAAATCTGCAAAGCATCAGCTCCTGACTTGCACTTTTCTTTGAGATATGCTATTGTAGCTTCTGTAATTCGCTCTAATAAATAGTGCGCTAGAATAGGTTGAGCAAAGCAAAATTGTTTAGCCTTATCAAATGTTTTGCTGCCTTGGCCTTGTATCATGTAGCAAAGCAGCGTAAATGGTGCGCCAGCAAAGCAGATTAAAGGAACCCTATTATTTAATTCTTGCTTAGTTAATTTGATCGCGTTAAATACAGGCTCAAGATTATTTAAAGTGTCCGATATCCCAAATAGTTTATCAATATCCTCTTTTTTTTGAATTGTATCAGGTAATAAGGGGCCAAACTTTTCAATTAACTGAACATCCATACCCATAGCTTTTGGAATCACTAGAATATCAGAAAATAGTATGGCAGCATCCACACCAATTATGTCTACGGGTTGAATGGTGATTTCAGCAGCGAGCTCTGGTGTTTCGACTCGAGTAAAAAAATCATACTTTTCTCTAATAGCAATATACTCAGGAAGGTATCTCCCAGCTTGTCTCATCATCCAAACTGGAGGGCGTTCAACAAAGTCTCCATTTAAGGCTCTTAAAAATAAATGTTTTTCAGCTTTCATTTTTGAAAATATTCTATTACACAATTAATTAAATCATCCTCTTTAGCTTTGGACGCTATTGAAATGTTTTCATGGCCCATTTTCTTTAAACATTTTGCAGTTGTTGGACCAATACAAAATACAGGTACTTCTTTATCTAGGAGATTAGACTTACAAAAAGAAACTACCTGCGATGCACTGAAAAACATTACACCGTTGAAATTATTTACAAAAGAAGGTGTTAATGTTTTTTTATATACAATCTCAATCTTTATATCAATGTTGTAGCTTTTTAAACACTTTTCAAATAGAAATGTTCTCATTTTGCATGTAAAATACAAGAGTTTAGAATGTTTATTTTCATGGACAATCTTCTTTGCGAGCTCCATCGATGTGCTCGCGGTTTGGATAACATTCAGATTATTTTTAAATGCAAAATTAGAAGTCCTACCATCAATACAATAACATGAATACGATTTTGAGGATGTGGACATATTGTGAGAACTCAATAAATCAATAAAGCCTTTAATTCCATTAATGCTAGTAAAGACAAGTATCCTGTCGTTCAAAAAAGATAAAAAAGAAGAATTTTTTTCAGCGATATCAAAATCAATAGATATAAAGTCTTTATCCATTATTTTAATTCCATAAAGTTTTGCTTTTTCTAAAACTCTTTTTGTTAAAATACGAGTACTTACTATTTTAGTATACATCATTTTAATTAGAAAGATTATCTAGAATTTGTTGCGCGCCTTTATCTAACAATTCTCCAACTATAACTTGAGATATCCCCTCTGGGTAAGTGATTTGCAAAGATTTTTTGACCGATACTACATCTTGACCATCTTCACTTAACAAGACCGCCTCTATGTTTATATACCCCCCTTGAATTGAAGCTTTTGCACCTAAAGGCATGGTACATCCACCAAAACAACCTTTTAAAATACCCCGCTCTACCATTACCTCAAAGCTGGTTGATTCGTGGTTAATTTGTAAACAAGTATTCTTGACAAATAGATCATCATCCCTACAAATAACGCCAATTGCACCTTGAGCAGGAGCAGGCACCATCCAATCTAGTATAATGCTTTTCTTAGGTAACATTTGTAACCTTTGTAAGCCTATCGCAGCAAAAATAGCTCCATCCCACTTGGTACTTCGTTCTAGCTTATCTAACCTCAAATTAATATTACCTCTTATATTCTCAATTCTGTGGTTAGGATATTTATTAAGCCATTGCGCTTTGCGTCTTAGACTACTTGTAGCAATTACAGAACTTTCGTGCATATCAAAGCTATCCTTAAAAACTAAAACATCATTCGCATTGGTTCTTTCCAATACCGCTGCAAGTAGAAGACCAGCAGACAGCCGCGTTGGAACATCCTTTAATGAATGAACGGCTATGTCTATTTTGTTGTTTAGTAATGCGGTGTCGAGTGTTTTTGTAAAAATACCTTGAATGCCCAATTCATACAAGGGTGCAATTAAATCATTGTCGCCTTGACTATCAATACAAACGATTTCTGAATCAAAACCCAAATCATCGATATGTTTTTGAATTTGTTTTGCTTGAAAAATAGCAAGAGGGCTACTCCGTGTGCCGATTTTTAGCTTCCTAGACACAGATTACAATTTAAATGGTCCGATTCATTTGTGTAGTGTTTGACCAAACACGAATTTTGAACTTGTGATTTGAGAAAGTCTAAGGGCTGAAGATTTTTAGAGAAGCTATTCGCTTTAACGTATTTGACTAAATCTCCCGTACTTCTTTTTCGAATTAAATCTAGTTCCTGATTGTCCATATTAATTAAAATATTACAATCGTTGGTGATGTCAGAAAAATTATTTTTCCATTGCTTTACATAGTTTTCATTGATATAATCCCATTGCTTAAACTCCTGAATATATTTTTTTAAAATTATTTCAGCATTTTCAATACTTGACTTACGCTGAACTAGGGTGGTATTGATAATTTCAGAAGCCATGTCAATATCAATTCTCTGAATTAAATCGCTTTCAAACATTTCATCATTAAAAAAAGATGGCACCGATAAATCGATGGTCATTTTAATACTTTCATTATCTAATTTTATGCTGAATTGATTATCGAATTCGCTGATTGCAGCTATAATTATATTATAATTATTAATTCTATCGGCAATTTCCTCAAAGGGAAAAATAGAGCACTCAATTTCCTTGGCTATTGCCATACATTTATCATAACTTCTATTTGTCAAGGTTAATTTATTTTCAGGATAATAATGGCTTAAGTTTCTTACAAGACTTTTTCCAAAAGTACCCATACCAATCATAAGGATATTTTGATTGCAGGATAAATTGTATTGCTTGAGTATTTGAATAACCGCATAGGAAAGGGAGGTTGTTCCCGAAGTGATTTGAGTATTTAATCGGACATCTTTAGCAGCATGAATAACCGTATTGGTCAACCTCTCCATTAAACTGCATATGTTATTATTAGATTTTGCAGCAAGAGTTGCTTTTCTAAATTGACCCAATATTTCTATATCACCCAATATTTTTGATTCCAATCCGCAAGCAAGACGAAACAAATATTCTATTGCTTGATCATTTTTCTTTTGATGAAAACAGCTTCTTACAGTTTCAAAGGAAGAAATTTCTTTTTGAAAAATAGTAATCAGATTTTCTATGTCACCAAAACCAATAACTTCGAATCTATTACAAGTGGAGAGGACTATTAAGCTTTCGAAACTACCCTCAGGAATATTTTCAATTGTTGATGTTAAGTTTGTTAGAAAGTCTTTAACAATAACATTAGATGGAGTGTAATTTGCACCAAAGACAAAAACAGAATTTTTTACTGACAATTGTTAGATTTTATGGTTACAAAGATGGTTAATTAATTAACACAAACAGCTCTGAGATAGCAGTTAACGGGGTTTTTTTGACAATACTATGACTTAACTAAATATCAAGTTAAAGACTGTTAAAATAATTAGAATACTAGAACAATTAACTGCGTTTGGATAAGATATTTTTACCACTGATGGCGCGGTTAAAAACGATTTTTTAGAATTTAGGAAGATTTACTAGAAAGTTAATTATTCGTTAAACCACCTTATCTGCACAAGACGTGCTTGCAAAGGCTTCAGGTTTTGCTTTAAATTGGAAGCCCATCCCCATGATATAACCCATCGCTTCCCTTAAGGCAGTATTAGATTTAAAAGTAGGATTTGTATTAATATCGGCATGTACCTCAAAATCCACCTTATACTTTTCAAGTATATCACATATACTATATGCGACTTCGATACTTTGAGCAACTTCGGTTATCATTCTTTCTTTGATTGACATTACCCCTACATACCTGTGATTATTAATAAACATGAACCCACCGCTGCCCTGCCTTAAAAAGACTACAGCACTCGCAAATTGAATATGATTTCGGTAAACCTGTGAATCTGTCCCAACACAAACTTTCAATTGATAACCTGCGTTTATTTCATGCTGAATGGTCTCCTCTACCAATTTTGGTAAATCATTATCAAGAAAAGTCCCATCTAATTTTCGCCAGCTCATATGTTTATATTGCTTTCTAAAAGTAGTGAAATAAAATCAAAAAAACAAGACCGAGATCGTGCAAGGAACATACCTCATTTGGAGCTTCTTCTTTAAAACTCTTCCAAAGCATTTCACGAATAAAACTAAACTATTCATCAGATTTTCCTAAATTTACGGGATGTCAGCGCCCATTTTTGTTTTAAGTGATCATTATGAAAATTGGATTAATCTTAATCCTCTAACATTAAGCAAACCCATTTCATTGTTGCGTATAGGAATTAGCACTATTCAAGAGAAATGGAAGTACTATGCGCAAGAGACCCCGCAAATAAAAACTTGCGTGCCCTATTTAAGTAAATGGGACACCTGGAAACCAGAGCCAAATCATGCATACCTCCTTGTAAATTCATGCATAATTCCAGATGACCTGCTTTGGCAAGCAATAAAAAGTTTATCCTTAGGTCAGTCGCTATACCACCATGAGGAATTAATCGCTTCACACATACAAGTGGGTAAAGAGGTGTTTGAAGAAGAAATTCAGTTTGATGGCCAAGTCATGCAAATTCATAATCCATGGGATATTTTTAGTAAAAACGAGCACATCCTGAGACAAGATTTTGCCAAAGTTATAGCTAATCGGAAGTCCAATCCCCTAAGCCAAAATAATACTTTAATTGGACCTCAAAATCAATTGTTTATTGAGGACGGGGCGAGCGTAGAAGGAGCAATACTTAATACTACAAATGGGCCTATCTACATTGGAAAAGATGCTGAGGTGATGGAAGGTTGTGTTGTTCGAGGAGCACTTGCTTTGTGCAATAACGCAGTTTTAAAGCTTAGTACTAAAATATATGGAGCCACCACTATTGGCCCGTATAGTAAAGTTGGTGGAGAGGTTAATAATTCTGTAATTCAGGGGCATAGCAACAAGGGGCATGATGGATTTTTAGGGAATTCAGTTATTGGAGAATGGTGTAATCTCGGTGCGGGAACCA
>MDSX01048917.1_pt1 | contig 10375 bp, 7 predicted proteins | sample 811141 | NCBI WGS metagenome assembly MDSX01 (sample SAMN05326642, study PRJNA326480) | marine metagenome | isolation source: seawater | place: Atlantic Ocean: South East | collected 2010
AAACCACACCAGATTGCCTGTGTGGAATTTGGCGAAATTGCCAAACCGCCGTGGGATTTTTGGCCCTCGTGGCCTGCGCCCAGATCTGCCCTCGATTCCACCGCGAAAAATATCTCGTTGGGCTACGAAAAAAAAGTGTAAAAACTCCGAGACGGGTCTCGGAGCGGTGGAGGGCCTTTCCCAGACCGCCCTGACGCCTCGTCGCACCGCGCACGCGCACGCACGAGCCAACGGGAAGTCCTCGCGTACCGCACACGCGAGCCAGACACGTTCAAACCCGGTCGCCACCACAGACACCGGCCGCACGCACGCGACACGGGAAACCCCCGCGAACTAAAAAAGAGAAATGCAGGCTATCGCGCAGCGTGCGATACAACCCCTCGGGGCGAAGCGGAGGCGACCGAGATGTGTGGTGGGCGGGAAGCGCGCCGTGGGTCCGGTGAAATGCCGCGCCATGGGTGATGAGAGTCACTCCGATACCGTCGAGGTCAAAGGGGATTGGCGCGCCTTCAGGTACGTCCGTGACCCGCGTCGCGTCGCGAAACGCCCCCGCCCCGAAACGCAGATTCCCCGACACTTTTTCCTCTGTTTTCATTGCACGTCGTGAATTCCCAGAACGCGCGCCCCGCCCACGGCACGCGCGTCTCGAACCCAACCTGCAATGTAAACCGCAGACATTGACGTCAATGACCCCTCATCCTAAATTCACAGAGCGGCGCTGGTCAACCAGGAGCACGCGCACCGCCAGCGTGTCAACCAACAGCAACAGGCGAACCACGTCGTCACGAACCTCACCGCCGCATCCACAGCCTACACACGCAGGCAAGCTTCGAAGATCACCCCAGGGGACTGGGCGCACGTCCTCCCGGAGGCTGAGACCGGCTGCCTGCTGTTGGCGCCCGATACCGAGGAAGGCTGGTGGAGGCACTCCGTCGTCCTCGTCCTGAACCACGACTCGGAAGGGAGCACCGGGGTCATCCTGAACAGGCCAACCAACGCGCAGCTCAAAAACGTCGTGCCCGAGATTGACTACAGCGCGCCGCACCACCGAGTGCTCGCCAACAGGCACGTGAGCATGGGCGGCCCGATGGGCACGGAGAAGGGCGCGAGGTGCCTCGTCGCGCTGTCGCACACGAGGTTGGACGGGGCGACCTCAGAGGTCTTCCCGGGGCTCTGGCACGTCAGCGACTTCAGCGCAGTCAAGCCGGGTGCGTGGCATCATCCTTGAAACCCCCCTTCACTTTTTGGTTTTTTTTCTCCTCTCATGATCATTCATTCCCCCCCTGGGACTCCCACTGACCTCCCACCTTGATTAACGTCAACAGAGCACGAGCCCAGCTTGATGGTGTTCGTGGGGTACTGCGGCTGGATGTCCGGGCAGCTGAACGCGGAGGTGGCGGCCGGGGGATGGACCGTCGCGGCGGCTTCCGCGGCGAACACCTTGGCGCTCGTCAACGCATCCGCTCGAGCGGGCGACGTGATGGGTGAGAGCATGTGGGCCACCATGCGTGGCAGGCTCGGGTATCCAACGCCTGGGAACCTGGGATACGATACGCCACCCCAATTCGGCGCGGAGGGTCCGCTCTGATGGACGACGGTTCGGTTCGCTTTTGTTGGTTTCCGTCGACTGGCTCCCCCCCCGGCGCTTGAAGCTCCGCCGATATTACGGTTGCGGACAGCGCGCCGATGTAACTGCTTCAGTTCTTGTATTTGTGATTTGACTGGGACGAGTGCGACCGCTACGAATGTATTCTATCTGAGCCACCGGCTCGCCGGGCCCAGTAGCGGGCGCGTACGCAAGTTTTCTAATTGAGAGAAGTGCACCTCGCGAGTGATGACTAACTCTCACCTCTTTCGCTTCTTCGGACTCGCTTTCCCCGCCTTGACGCCCTCCTTTCGCGTCCGTTTGCGCTCCTTCCTCTCCTTCTTCTCCGCCTTCTTCCGCGTCTTCTTCTCAGCCTTCTCGCGCATCGCCGCGATCGTCGCGTCGTCGCGTCGGGTAGCCTCGTCGGGCAGCACGAGCGAGTACCCCCGCACCGTATGCGATGACGAAGCGTGATGACGTCCGGGGTGCACACTCGACGACCTCGGCAGAAACGGGCCGGGTTCGTCCGCTCGCGATCCGACGGCGCCCCTGCCGCGCTTGACCCGCGGCCTGGACAGGAACGCGGCGAGTTCATCATCCTTCATCCCTCGTCTTTTTTCCGTATCGTCCGGCCGGGTATCGCGCTCGGATTCGGACGAGGACGCGTCCGAGGATGAGGACCCAGCAGAGGTGCCCTCTTCTACTTCTAATGACCCCTTCTCATGGGCACCTGATCTGTCACCGCGCCCTCGGTCCGCCACCCCGTCGTGTGTATCGCGACCCCGCTTGGCCCTCCCTCCCTGTGCGGGGCTTCCCGACCGCCCCGCCGCGCTTCTCTCCGCGCGCCTGTTGTTGGAGCTCACGCCCCGTAGCGTGTTCCGCAGGAAGCGCTCGTTCACCTGCTCGCGGTTCCGCGGGCGATGCGCCCACGCGGACACCCCGCGCTCTTTCACCGCCTCGCCGCGCCGCTCCACGTCCTGCAAGATGAGCGACGCGAGGTAGGCTTCCTTCCGAGCCTGCGCGGCGGCGAACCCGTCCGACATCGATCGAAGATGTTGGTTCAGCCGCCGGGGGTGGCCCTGCCCCCGCCGGTTGGGGCGCGCCGTTTGGCAAAGGCCTGCAGCGAAAAGTAGGATCTCGGCTCTGTGCCAACCAACAACGAAAAAGGTTGCCGAGCAGAGGAGGTTCGAGGAAATTTGGAATTCTCCAATTCGCCAATTCACTGGAGGTCTTTCGGGGGTCTATGACTCAAGAAATTTCGCGCGGGATGGGTGCGGACGTGGCACCAACGAGTGTCCCTCAAACGCCCCTCGCGTCGTTGATTTTTTTGAACTCGCGGGAAAGGGAAAATAAAGCGTTGCTTGGAAGTGCAACGGCTTGGTGACGCGGCATCGCGGCCACTGTGCGTACACGCGAACGGCTTCATCGCCTCATCGCGCGCGTGAACACCAGAGCCCGAGGTGTACCTCGCGGCGACACGCGTCCGTTCGAGACTTGGCGCACGTGAAACACGCCGCATCGCGCCACCGCGAACGCGTCCCCATCGACGCTTCACTTTTGACTTTGCGTCGGTGAATTTAATCCCTCACACGAGCGACGCGCAAATGATGGCCGCGGTCGCGTCGTCGTTCGCGCCGTGCCGCGCGATGGCGCGCGGATCGTCGTCGTCGACGCGCTCGAACGGCCAATCTTCCCGCGCGTTTCGAAACCCCGGGCTCAACACCCGCGCGATCGGACGCCCCGTTCGCGGGCACCGGGTCGTCTCGTCCCGCGCCTCGAACGAGCACGACCCCCCCGCGGCGGCCGAGCCCTTGCTCGTGGTCGTCGAGGTGGACGGCGTGCTCTGCGACGTCCACTGCGACCTTCACAGACTGGCGTTCAACGAAGCCTTCGTCGCGCTCGGCATGGAGGGCGCGTCCTGGTCGGAGGATCGGTACCTCTCGCTGCTCCGCACCGGCGGGGGCACCGCGGAAGGGATGGTCGAGCGGTACTTTCACTTCTACGGGTACCCAACCCCCGAGCTCCGCGACCCGACCGCGCACATCCCCGACGAAGTCGGCCGAGCCGCGCTCTCCATCGGCGTCCCTCCCTCGAGCACAGGCTCCGAGGGGGATCGTGACGCCGACGCCGCGTCCGTCGCCGCGCAGGCTGCCGCGATCCAAGCCGCCGCGTCGCGCGATCCCCTCAACCGCGAACTCCTCGCGCGGCGACGGCTGGAATGGATCGACCAGGTCGTCGCGAAGAAGGACGAAGCACTCGCATCCATCGTCTCCGAGGGCCGCTTGAAGCTCCGCAAAGGTGCACTCGACTTCCTCGACGAGTGCCTCCTCGAGGATGGCGCGCAGGTTGTCTTCGTGGGCGCCACGGCGTCGGCGCCGGAGGAGGGCGTGCTCAACGCAGTTCTACAAGCCATCGGACCCCTAAGGGCCGCCGCGGTGACGCAATGCGCGGGACACGAGCAGATCGAGGGGTGCGCGTTCGAGGCGTTCGAGAACTACCGCGCGACGAATAACATCGTCCGGGACGTCACCGCCAACGGGACAGAGGTCAACAACGATCGTGATCGTCGATCGAGCCGCGAGGAGCAGATGCAGCCGGTGGGTAAACCGGAAGGTGCGACGGACCTCGACGTTCAGAAGCAGATGCAGGCGATGATGAAGCAGCGCAAGGGCGAGCTGCTGGCCGAGGAGGTCGGCGGCGACTTGCAGCGCCAATCGTTCAACAGCGACATGGTCGTCGACAGCGGCGTCTTTTGCACCAGCACGAGGAGCGTGATCAGCGCGGAGGCCATGCGGGGCATGCTCGAGGCGAAGGGGTTCCAAAAGGAGCGCGCCATCTTCGTCGGGGCTTCGCGGACGACGTGCGCGGAAGCCGGCGCCGCGGGTGTCTTCAACGTGCTCGCGAGGACGGCGCACCAGGCGGATTCGCAGATCACCGACGTGGCGTGCGTCGTGGACGGCTTCGGCGGCGGCGGCGGTTTGACGCTGAGGTACATCAAGCATCGCATGGCGGCGTGGGACGGAACGGCGGCGACCATGGACGAGATTTAAGTCGAGTCCAATTGGTTTTTTAATTCGTCTTATCCGGAGGGAGAGCTGGATCACGGAGCCCCGGAGTGGGGCGGCGGAAGATGTATGAGGGAGGTGGGAAAGTGGACGCGTGAGGCGGCGTCGGGGTCGCGGCGGCGATCGGCGGCGGAAGATGTATGAGTAAATTCAGTTTGAAATGAGTACAAGCGTGATCGTGAGCCGTTTCGTCGCGTCGTTTCACGCACTCGTGGTGGTTAAAGCAACCGTTTCGTGGAGAGCCTGCCGTAAAATTCGAGGTTCGACATCCGCAGCCTCCACCCCGACCCGTCCCCGTCCGTTCCGTGCGTGTTTTCCGTCAGCCTCACGCGCAGGTACCGACACGCGCGTCCACTCCCCGGCGGAGGCACGGGCCACGCGCCCCAAACCCCCGGCGTCGAGAGGTCGCCGTCGTTCTCGTGACGCCTCAGAACCCACCACTCGACGCCGTCCGCCGACCCCTCCAACTCCCAACACCGCGGCTGCCCCTCCAACTCCCCGTTACGTCTCGCCGCGTAGTAATCGCACCGAAGAGTTTTGTTTGCGCCCAAATCCACGCGCCACCAACCGCCCTCCGTCTTCCCAGTCTCCGAGTTCCGCGAAGGGCCCGCGAAGTTTACCCGGTTAAACGTCTGTGAACAAAACACGACGTCAGTCGAATGGCCCGTTCAAAAATAAAAATAAACTTACCTCGGCGCAAACGTCGTGCGGCGACGTCCCTCCGCGCGACGCGGGCGACGAGGCGGTCACCTCCACCACTCCCAACCGCGCGGGGTTCATGAAGTCGGTCACCCGCCCGCCCTCACCCTTAGCGCCGGTCCTCCCGAGGTACCGGAACAGTCCGTTGGAATCGCCGGCGCATATGAAGGAGAGCACGGACCCGTGGCCGCGCCTGGGTTTGGATCGAATGGACGCGAGCTCGTTGAGTCGCGCGCGGAGCCTCCGGTCGCGGCGCGATGTGCCCTCGGCGGCGGCGGCGGCTATTCGCACGGAGAAACCGTGCGGCGATACCTGCATGCGCCGCGCCGCGAGGGGCGAGCCCGGGGGCGAGGCGAAATCCTCGTCTCGGTACTCCTCAGGAAGTCTCCGCAGCCGAGCCTCCGCGACGAGCTCTCGAAGCATCTCGAACGCGTCTGGGTCCATGTGAATCTCCGTCGCCCACTCCTCAACCCCGTCCAGTGTCTCCGTCTCGAGCTGGGGGAACCGAACGTGCGGTAACACCTCGCGAACCTCGTCGCCCCGCCTCCCCACGCACCAAGCGGAAACGCGAGTCCACAACTCATCCTCCGAACCGACGCAGTCGCCCAACGCATCGTGCGTCAGCAACGCGGCGACGTGCTCGGGAGGCATGGCACGCATCCCGCGCGGGTCGTGTGCCGCCGCCGCCGGGAGGTTACGCGCGAGCGTGTCGATGCACAACGCCAGCAGGCTGCTCGGCGCCGAAGTCGAAACTTTGGATGAATCGTCGCTCGTTGTTAGCTTTCCGCCAACGCCGACGGGCGAGGTGGTCCAGCGGCCCCCGCGCGGCGAGTCCATCGGTGTCGCGGACCATGAGTTGCCCACAGATCCGCCGTTTGGGTCAATCGCACGTATCTCGATGTCCCGATACTGCGCGTAGTCGTCCCACGTGGACAGGCCGACCTCGCAGATGGCCTCCGTGTGGGGCGCGGGGTCGACCCACGCGTGCCTCGCGTGCTCCCCGGCGCCCACGACGAGCGCGCCGCGGCTGGGGTGCCAGCTGACGAAGCACCTGGTGAACGCATCGCGCCCGCGCGTGGGAAGCGTCGGCACGCCGGGTCCCTTCGCGAGCTCGACGACCACCCCGTTCTTCTCGATGCAAAGTCGCGAGTTGCGATGGGAGCCGAGAATGATGACGTACGTGGACGTGGAGTCATGCCGCCCTTCGTCCTGCCGCCCCGACCAGTGGTCGAGCCGCCGCGCGGGCCGGTCGTCCACGTCCCGCTTGGCCACGTCCGGACGGCCTTTGAGGATCACGGTGACGTCGCTGTCAGCCTTGGCGTCGAAGGACACGACGATACCCTCGCCGCCTTCGGCGGATGCGGTTGTCAGGTGCTCCACGTCGGGGCTCGAGAGCCACGCGCAGTCGAACGGCGGTACCACGAGCACGTCGTTGGAGACCCTGACGCCCATCCTCGCGGCGTGCACCGAAGGACCCCCGGGCGGAAGAACCCAGACGGGACCTCCGCGCCCAGAGGTGTCGCGCGCACAGCTGTGGGGGCGAACGACGCGATTCATCAGTTTACTGAACGTTTTGACGACTGTTACCGACTTCAAACTCAAAACCGACTACAACTCGGTGGCCATGATCCGTTCCACCACCTCCGCGAAGCTCAGACCCAAGTGCCCCGCGCTCAGCGACAACGCGCCGAGGAAAATCCTGTACGGCACCCGCCGTCCACTCCCCGGGTGCCTCGCCCTCGCCCGAGCGAACACCACGCCCGCGCCGCCGAGACTCAGCGCGACGCCGCCGCCGCACAGACCCGCGACTTCCAGCAGCTTGGCGTACGAATCCCCGTCAATCTCGCCGTTGGCGTCCGCGATGCGCGCGAACTTGGCCGCGAACACGTGGTTCTCGTCGAAGACGTACTCGCGCTGCACGGGCACGGGCTTGGCGCTCCCGGCGCAGCCGCCGAGCTTGAGCGCTCGCATTTTCGACCCGATGGCGACGAAGGCGTCGAAATCAAACTCGTTTAACCGGTTCGGGTCGACGATCCCGACGATCGCCTCCAGATCGTCCGCGGCGAGGGAGATGTCGACGTTCTCGAGCAGCCGGAGCTTGGCGAGCGCGAAGGAGACGCGCTCGCGGTCGATGACGCCGGCGAGGGCGACGTCGTGCGACTTGAACTCCTGGGCCCAGACGGCGCGTTCGTCGGGCGTCAGCGGGGGAGCCGCGACGGGCGTCGGCTCCTCGGGCTTCGTCGGTTCTTCAACCTCCTTGGGCTTCGTCGGTTCTTCAACCTCCTTGGGCTTCGTCGGTTCTTCCGGCTCCTCGGACTTCGTCGGCTCGGGTTCGGGCTTCGTCGGCTCGGCATCCGCGACGGAATCGGGCGCCGCCGTGTCCCGCTCCGCAACTCCCTCGGCGCCCTCTTTTTTCAACTCCCGCTCCGCCCTCGCCTTCATCGCCGCGTCCACCACCGGCGCCGCCACCTGGAAGAACGTGAGCTCGCGCTCCCCCGCGATCGCCGCGAGCGCGGTGACAAAGGCGGCGAAGTCCATCTCGCCCCTGGGTTTACCGCTGACGCATCTGCAAAATGTAATCTGCGCGGCTTGGTCCTCGGCGTCGTCACCTTGGCCGCAGAGTCGCGCCGACGCGAGCAGGGCGGTGAACTCTTCGCGGGTCATAAACTCCGGCGCACTGATCGAGTCACCGACGGTGGAGTCAAAGACGCCCGAGATGGCGTCCGATTGTGGCTGTGACATCGTCGGGACCTCCACGGGTGGAACGAGGGTCGCGCCCGCGGCGGCGGCGGCGGCGACGCGGAGGTTGAATTTGCGAACGAATTCGCCCAGCTTCTCGCGGCGGAGCCTGGATTTGACCGCGAACCCCTCGAAGGTTTCGCGGAACGCCGCGCCGACGGCGGCGGCGTCCGCGCCGTTGAGCCCCGCGACGTCCGCGAGCGCCAGCTGCGCGAGGTGGTACGGGATTGATCCGGTCTTGGCCTCGGGGTTAGCCTCCGCGTCGCGGCGGTCAAACGCGGCGAGGAGCGCCGGCGGGGCTTCATCCCCGTCGGGCGTCTTGGCCGCGGGCGGCGGCGCGGGCTTCTTCGCCGACTTGGCATCCGATCTGCCGACGTCGTCGTCCGCGAAGGACACGCTGACGCGGGGTTTGGCGCTCTTGGGCCTGGGTTTGGCGCTCTTGAACCCAAAACCGGAAGTCTTGCCCGACCCGCCCCGCGTCGACCCAAAGCTGGAATCGCCGGATGACGACGACGTCCCGAAGGAACCGATGGAGGCGCGCGCGCTGAACGGCCGCGCGCCGGGCGTTTTTGCCGCCGGCTGCGGCGCCACCGTCGGCTCGATGACCGGCTGGGAGAGCTTGTCCGGGATCGGCAGCGATTTCACCGCGGCCGCGACGGAGTCGAAGGTGACGCCCAGCCCCGCGTGCGCCACGACCGCGCCCAACGCCTTTAAGAACCCGCGGTACTCCAGCTTGCGCTCGTTCTTGGCGCACGCGCTGTGGAAGCACAGCTGCGCCTGCTGCTGAACGAAGTTCGGGCCGAGGAGCTTTGCGTCCTTGAGCGCCCGGAGGAACCGGCGCTCGTCGATGGCCGGTGGCTTGGACATGTCGCCCGCGCTGTTGGGCCTGTCCTTGGCGGGGGTCTTGGCGGCACCCACGACGCAGTACGCCACGAACATCTCTTCCAGCTGCGCGTCGTTGACGTACGCGGGAGGGACGGGCGCGGCGGCGGTGGGCCCGTGCGCGGACGACATCGTCCGCCTGCGAAGCGTCCGCTGCGCTTTTTTACAAAAGGCTTCGTACTCCGCGAGGCAAACCCGGCCGTCACGATCGAGGTCCACGTCGTCGAAGAGCTTCGTGACGAGCTCCAGCGCGCCGTCCATCGACGACGCGTCACCGGAGGACAGGAGCGTGACGAGCTCGGTGCGGTGGAGGAGGCCGTCGCCGTCGGTGTCGTGCGCTGTGAAGGTTTCGGCGTCGGGCGAGCCGACGGCGGCTTCGAGCGCGGACGTGTACTGCGCCTCTGCTGCTAACCCTGCCGCCGGGGTCTTCAACGAGGCTCCTGGGGTCTTCAGTGAGGCTCCTGGGGTCTTCAACGAGGCTCCTGGTGTCTTTGGCTTGGCACCCCCGAAGACGGCGGGCACCCTCACCTTCCCGGGCGTCTTGTACGTGTCCTTCGTTGCCGCCGGGACGATTTCCTTCGCCGGCGGTACGTTCTCGGCGCCGCCCGTCATCAGCGGCGAGGTGGACACCGCGGATACGACTGACTCGAAGGTCCGGCCGGTCTCCGCCGCCGCGGCCGCGAGGCACGCGATGAACTGATCGAGGCCGAGGTCGCGCTCGGGTCCCTTCCTGCACCGCGCGAAGACCACCGCGGATGCGTCGGCGGTGAACCGTCGGGTGAGCAAGTCCGCGCCGTCGCACATGACGCGCCACTGGTGCAGGGTGAGCCGGGACGCGTTGCTCTTGGGCCTCGCGCGGTCGAAGTCGTTGCAGCAGAGGTGGAAGAGATCTCGCAGCTGCCTCTGCGGGACGCCCCTTGGCGCCGACGGGAGGGGCTTGCGATGCGCGGTGCGGTGCGCGATCGCGGCGCCTAGGACGTTCACAAAGTCCTCGTACGTCCACTCCACCTCGGCGTCGTCGCAGAAGCCGCGGCCGAGGTCGGCACTGACGTCGGCGCAGGGCAGGTCGTCCAGGATGCCGGTATCGGCGAGCGCGAAGAGGCACCGGGCCCTCGTCGTCTTGCCGTCGGCGTCCGCCAGGTTGAGGTAGAGATGCTTGAGCGGATCGAGGAGAGCGTTCATGGACGTGATGCTCGTCCGAACGCTCTCGGGGTCCGCCGTACCGGCGCTCATGGTTCACGCGCGCAGCTCCCCCCTCGCCTCGGAAGTGGTGGTGGCCATTTGAATCCACCTGTGCAAGAAGAGGTTCAAAATTTTACCGGAGGCGCCAGATTGGAGGGCGCCGCGCGCCAAGCAGAGCTGCCATTCGAGGGTCGTCATTTGCACCCCAGGATCTGACCGAAGG
>MDSX01001345.1_pt1 | contig 10374 bp, 19 predicted proteins | sample 811141 | NCBI WGS metagenome assembly MDSX01 (sample SAMN05326642, study PRJNA326480) | marine metagenome | isolation source: seawater | place: Atlantic Ocean: South East | collected 2010
CGCCGTCGAGGTCATCCGAGGATAGACGAGTGGTGTCGCTGAGATGCGAGGGAGAGCGCTCGAACGAGCGCGTGGCGACCAAGCCAGCCATCTCTGCCTCTCGCGCGCGCCAACCTCGACTGCCTTTCCAAAGCCTTCCGGCCGCCTTGATGAGATGAAGCAAAGCACGTTTTAATCAGCCAAAGCTCGAAAGGAATCAAGCAACGGTATTTACACAGCATTTATACGCACTATAATGGCTTTATTGGTATTTACACTTCTTTCTCGATATACCGTTTCTCACTTCATCGATGCCCAGCGCCGCGTACATCTTCGTTTCCCATTTGTTGTTAGCTTCCAACGCCGACTCCTCAAATCGCGCCGCGTCCTGCGCGTCCTGCGCGGCGCGCATGCGCTCGTACCGCACGCGATCCGCGCGTTCGCCCGCCTCTTTTTCCTGCCGCCACCTCGCCGTGGTCGGATGCGAGTCGTACTTGCAACCGCATATCGAGCAGTAAGCCATCACTTCGGGATCGTGGGTGTCGGCGCAGGTGTGAATCACCGTAAACTGTAGAATTAGGCAATCGTAACGGTAAACACGTGACGTGCAAGGGTGCGTATGTGGGGAGCGCACCTTGTCGCACACTTTCGGGCCGCATTTAGCGCACCCGCCGCGTTCCGCCTGCGCGATTGAATCGAATGAATGCGTAAATGTAACGGTAAATGCGACGGGGACGCGTGCAGGCTCCACGCCTTTGTTGTGCTCGGGGAGGAGGAAAGGCAGGGGCGGGCCTTTATTGGACGTATAACCGTCGCCGTCCCAGTCTGCGATTGACACGAACGCGAAGCACGTCTTCTTCCCTGACCTGCGTTGTTAGACACGTCAGCGAACGAATTGACCAATTAGGCGTTTGTAACGGTAAATAACGTGAAAACTTCTCTCACCTGCACGTCCTACACGGTCCTCTGGCGACTCCGTTCAAGTCCCTCGAGCCCATCTGGTCCTCCGTCGTCGCGCCCAGCAAGTCTGCCAGCGCGTCCACCCCGAAGACTGTGCCTCCTGACTGTTTACCCGTAGCGTACGGATCCTCCCCGGTTGCAAACTCCGAGTCGAACCTGTCCACGGAGTTCACCTGTCGATGAATTAGGCAATTGTAACGGTAAACGGTAATTGAACACGCGGGGGTGTGGGTACGTAGGCATACGCACTCACCTTGCGGTCCACGGACTGGCGCTCGTACGATCCAACGCCGCGGTGTTTACGCTCCCACTGTTCTCGTTCCCAACGCTCCGCCCACTCCTCGTCGTCGACGCTCGGTTTAATACTCTGTACACAAAACACGACGTCATACCAATTGCCCATATGTACGTGAAGGGTTTAGGGTTAGAATAAACTCACCGGTTTGATAAATCCGGAGTCGTCGAAGGGTGCCTCGGACGTGGACGAGGAGCTTTTGTTTCGAGTCCGATCGGAGTCCGAGTCCGAGTCCGAGTCCGAGTCGGAGTCGGAGTCGGAATCCGAGTCGAGGAAACAAAAGCCGTTCGATGGGCGTCTCCCGGACTGACGAGTGCTGGCGTCCTGTTCGACGACGGCCTCGGAGGAGCTCGACGAGGACTGGAACTGCTCGAAGAATCGCAGGAACTCGGATAACTCAGCCTTCTCCGTCGACGGCGGCTCCGACTTTTCGGGGAATCTTCCAACCTCTTCTTCAGGTGGCGTCTCCTCGGGAAGTCCACCAACCTTCCCGAGTTCGGGTGGCGTCTTCTCGGGGAGTCTAATCTCCTTTTCGTCTCCGTCGCCCTCGTCGTCGTCTTCATCGCTGGAACATTTGTTATCCCCGGAGCCGTCTCCGGTCGACTTCTGTAAATAAAAGAAACACGACGTCATTTTAATTTCCCTTCCATGCGAAAGTAAATAAAAATAAACTCACCTTCGTCTCGAGTTCATCCATCGCCTCCCGCGTCCGCGCCGCCTCTTCGCGCGCGAAGTCCCGTTCCCTCGTCGCCACCGTGACCTCCCTCCGAACGCTCTCCAACTCCGCGTGTAGATCCCGAACCCTACCTTCCAAAGCAGACTCCCTGCGAATGAATTGATCGATAACGAGTAACTCTTAGTCTAGTCGTCAGTGCCAGTCGATGAATTCACTCCTAATTAGGCAATCGTAACGGTAAACGTGGCGGGAATCGTATGGGCCAACACGCACCGGGCTTCGAGAGTCGCCACGCGTGTGCCGAGCGACGTCGCCTCGGCGCGGAGGGACTCCGTCTCGGAGACTGTTTGCTCGTACGCGGTCTGGAACGCGCCAACCGCGATGCGAAGAGCGTTCGTCGCAGCGCCGAGGGGGGGTGCCTTGGGGGTTGCCGACCCCGAGGAGGGTGCCGACGGGGGTGCCGACACAGCTGTGCGCGACGGAGCAGGAGGAGGAGGAGAAGGATGCGGAGGAGGAGCTGCGGGCGCCGGTTGGTTAACGCCGGGTGGATTTGGACCCTTTCTCCCGGAAGAGGCTTTGGAAGCTTTGGAAACTTTGGAAGCGGCTTTTTTGTCGTCCTCTACCCTCGCCAGCGCATCAGTATAGGATTTGTTACCCGGTTCGAGCCTGAGCGCGACTTTAAACGCGCGTGTCGCGTCTTCGTGACGTTCCAGCGCCAGGTTAGCCTCACCCACGCGAGCTCTGGTGTGATGAGTGGTACAGTCGTCAGGCTCGTGTCAGTGGCGCATCAGTAAATAGGGCGTTTATCATAAATGGGAAACTGAACGACTCATATTACTCACCTCGCTTTGGCCCATTCGGGTTCGATCTGTACCGCCCGTTCCGCGTCGGAGAGCGCGCCGGACGGGTTGTTCATCTTGAGACACACCGCGGCGCGGTTACACCAGCCCCGCGCGTCACCGGGCGCCACCGATATACCCCTAACACGATGAGCGTTCGGGTGAGCAATTACTCGTGGCGAAAAGGTGACAAAAATAACTAACGTACTTGGAGTAGGCGATGAGTGCGGCTCGGTAGTCACCCTCCGCGAAGGAATCGTTCCCTCGTTCGCGCGCGTCGGTGCCTTCGTCCACTTCGTGTTGCGACGATTCGCATCCGCACCGGGCACAGTTCGTGATCTCCGGCTTGTTGTACGGGTGCCGCGTATCGCCCCGGCTCCTCGCCTCCTCCAGTGCATCTTTGCCGTAATCGCGCGTGGCTTTGAGGTAGCCGCCGGGGCATTGACGAGCGTCGCAGCTGGTGCAGGCGCCGCGGCATATGCCGAAGATGTCGCGGGTGGTGAACGCGTCCGTCAGGTGTTTCTCGCGCTGAGCCTTCGCGGCGTCGGAGTTGATGCCTCCGCGATGTCTCGAGTTCGACGATGAAGAGTTGGAAAGATTTGCGAGATCTTCGGCGGTGAGCTGCCTCGGAGCGCCCGGCATCGACGCCGCCGCCATCTAGAACCCCGGCTTCTGATGCACGGCTCCTCCCTCCCAATACTGTCGCGCGATGGATGTCGACACCCGATGGTTCGATGACGAGCGCGTCCGGTGGGAATGCGCCCGTGCCTGGTGTCGCCTGGCTCGTCGTCAGCTCCGAGCGTTATTCGAATTTACCATTTCGAAAGTGTGTTCCCAGCCTCGGGATTTGCGAAACGGAACCGAGCCTAAACTTACGTGAGCAGAACCGACACGCGCCACTCTCCGCACTCTTCCCCGCGCACCATGACGCGTCACCGGGCCCCCGAATCGTGCCTCGCGCTCGCATACACACTCCTCCTCGCGACTCTCGTGGTGTCGTCCTCCGCCGCGCTCACTCGCGAGGCGACGACGAGAACCGCGTCGCGCTCGAAAGACCCGCTCACGACCGAACAACACTCGGTCGCCACTCGAACTCCCGTGCTCGCCGCGTTGCCCCGAGTCGACATCAACGCATCTTTACGTGAGATACACATCAACAACAACAACAACAACAACGCTGACGCGCATGGAAACGTCGAGCAGAGCAGGTGGTGGTGGTGGTGGACCTGGTGGGCGGTGCCGCGAGTCGTCTATATCTACCCAGGGCACCACCAACAATACCCACACAACCCAAACCCGTATCCGCCGGTGCAACCGCCGCTGGTGGAACCAAACTGCCCTCAGGTGAGTTTATTTTAAGTGTTAATCCTATACCAAGGTACCTCGTACGGGCAATTAGTATGACGTCGTCGTGTTTGTTTTACACACAGGTCACAACCGGAAACGGCCAGCCCGTTCGAGACTGCTGCTGCCCGAGCGGATGCGCCGTAAGCGGCACGCAAGGCCCGGCGTGTGCCCCGGGTGGTAACAACGGTCAAAACACAGTTCGATGCCAGCCGGGTATCGCGTGTAACCCGTGGTGCGCTACATTCGCGGGAGGGTGCCAAGCAGTGCCGACGCAGTTCAACTACGGTAAATGACTTTTATTAGACTATACAACCGGTACTTGTATGAATACGTGACATGAAACATATAAACAAATCGGAGGCGGCACTCCCCGTCTACGTACGAACGTACACGCGCCCGTCGTTAACTAACCCCATTCGCGTCGTCAATTCAACGTTAACCCCATTCATCGTGTGCGTCGTATGCGTTCCTACCCTGCAGCGACGTCGATGGCTTGGAAAATGAAACTGAGCGCGACACCCGCCCAAATCAGCCGCGACCCTCCTCCCTGTTTGTCCGTACCCGACCCGCCGCGTTTCCCGACCAGCGCGGTGAGCCTGTCCAGCGTACACGCCCCGCGTCCAATTACGGAAATAGACGCGTCGAGCCCGAGGTGTCGGTGAGGAACGGAGCCCTTAATACCCTTAAGCTCCTCGGTGAGTTTTGCGACTTGTACCCGCAGCCGGGCGATCTCCGCGTTGGCCGACTGTTTGCTCATAGGAGAGACACCCACACCAATCGGGGAGTCACAAAGCCGGGCGGTGACGCACCGGGCCCTCGCGCCGAATCGAAGTGAAGAGAGGGTCTCGTTGACATCGATTGAGTCTGGGGAGAGGCAGACGATGAGAGTGGCTCGAGCGGCGCCGCCCAGCGATTCCTGTAAACAAAACACGCCATCACTCCAATTGCCCATACGGTAATAAAAAGATAAAAATAAACTCTCACCTGCAGTAAAAAAGTGAGCTTGGAGTCCCTGTACGGGACGTGCGAGTTGGCCTGCTGACTCGGACTGGCGGTAGGTGTCTTCGCGTCTCCATTTGCGGTTAACCCGGGCCTAATTGGTGATAAATCGGGCGTCGCCTGACCGTCCACCAGTGCGGCGACGACGTACCGAGTGCGCTGAGTGACTTATTGATGCCTTTAGCTTCGTCCAGTCTGTCGCCGGACGCGCCCGACCTCGCAACCTTCGAGCGGTGGGTGGGTGATGAGTTGGTTAAGTGTTAGTAGTAGTCAGCTAGTATATTTACGCGGTGCCTTGGAAGGTATTCGGGTTGTATTTGGGTGGTATTTGGGTATTTGCGAGGGAGACTGCACCTTTTCGCACCCCGCGAGGTCCACCAGAAAAAGTTTCGACACGAACGCGTCTGTATACAAAACACGCCGTCAATCACTCTAATTGCCCGTACGAATACAAAGGTTAATATAAACTCACCCGTCTCGACGCATAAACCGACGATGAAGTGCGAGCGCGAGGAGTCGGCGTTCAGTCCCGTCCGTCCCTTGTAAACAAAACACGGCGTCATACTAATTGCCCACACAAAGATTAAAAGAACACTCACCACTGCGCGGCGCCCGGACGCGGCACGGAGCGAACGCAGCGCGTGTGTCCCGTCGTCGTCGGTGTCCACGGGAAGCTCGGTGGCGCCTCTGGGCCACACGCCTCGCGCGGGGCACGCGCCTGTAAGTGTTAAACAATACACGACGTCAGTAAACTAATTTCCCATACGTACGGAAATAAAAAGAAAAAGAAACTCGCCGACGTGCACAGCTGTGTTTGAGTTATCGTGTTCGTTCGAGTTGAGCAGGTCGCGGAAGGCTTCGCGGTAGAGCTCGACGGCGACCATGATGACGACGCAGCGCTCGTGTCGCGACGCCATGTCCGCGCGGAAGTCTGCGACGTGCGCGACAGCCTGCGGGATGATGAGTGATGTGCCATGGGGTCGACGGTGTCATGGGGTCAGACGGGAGAAGGAAGGGGTGACGAGAGAGAGGGGTTCGAAAAGAGTTCACTCGCCCGCGGAATAAGCCCCTTCCCGTCGACGCCGCGCGCGCCCTCCATGGTGTGCGTCTTTCCCGCGCCGCTCTGCCCGTACGCCATGACAGTCGCGTTGATACCGCGAACGCAGACGTCGTGAAGCGCGGGATCAAGGCACGCGCGCGATACGTCGTCGTCGGTCGCCCCTCCGTCGAACACGCCGTCGAAAACGAACGCGTGTGTCTGAAGAAGCGGTGAAGAAGGCGGGGGCGACCCGCCCGCGCCCGCGCCGCCGGGGGAGACGGACGCGCTCGCGGGCGATGCGACGAGGATCTCGGAGCTCTCAGCGCGCGACGATACGGGGGAAGGGGCGGTGGCGCGGCATGAAGGTGGAGACGGCGCGGAAGGGGGGCGCACGCGGCACACGACGCGCGTGCCCATGGCTCTGACGCGCTCTGACCTCGCGCCGCGACACAGCTGTGCATGAATAAAACTTAAACTCCGAGAAAAAGCCACGACTCGTCACTTTGGTCGTATCGGATATATTGGACATGCGCGCACACCAACGCGCGCGCCATGGCGACCCTCCTCCTCCGCGCCGCGTATCCCCTCGCGCGCCGCCCACCTCCTCCTCGCGCCGCGCCCTCCCGCCGTCGCATCTCAACACGCGCGTCGTCCTCGCGCCCGAGCCTACGCCGCAACCGCAAGGGCGACGGCCGAGGCACCGACCCGTTCGTCAGCCTCCACGGCTGCCACACGCAAGGGTGCTGCACCAACGACCTCGTGGCGTCGCTCGAGGCACGCGCGGAACGCGCCGCGGGCATCACGCGCGACGGCGGCATTCCCCTCGTCGAGGACGTGTCACTGCGCGAGTGCCCCGACGGCGACATCTTACTCGCGATCGCGCACCGCGCGGGGGAGATACACGTCGGCTCCCTCGCGGCTGATATCCTCTGGGAGTGGTACGCTTATTTCCTTTATTTTAACCTCCGCATGGACAATTAGACTGCTGACGCGTGTTTTGTTTAACTCTCACAGTGTCTCCACCGAACGAATGTGCCACCTGCCAGAGGCGGGGGTTCTTCTCGACGCGATGTGCGCCTCATCAAACGGCGGCCCGTTCACCGATATCCACGACCTGTACCTGCGCAGCATGGTACCGATGGCGTGGACGCGCGGGGGTGAAGACGCGCGCGAAGATCCCCCCTCTTCCTCCTCCGCCGCCGCCGCCGCCACCGCTTACAACACCTCTTCCGAGGGGGAAAAACAACAAGTCGAGAAAGACGACTCTTCCGAGGAGAAGAAGAAGAAGAACTTTTCGAAAGAGTCTCCGACCGGAGCTGACTTCACCGAGCACCTCAAACACGACATGCGCACGGACGCGGACAAATCCGCGGCGAGGGATGCGATCACGTCCTCACCACCGAACCCACGCGCCGCGGCTCGCGCGGACGGCCACCGCACCTACCGAGTACCGCAGTCCGCTTTTCACACCGGTGACTCACCGCCCAAATACGGGTACGAAACATTTTTATACTCCGATTACCCTTTCCTAACCCGTATTAGCGTATGACCCACGTATGACCTAACGGTGACATGACGATGATTAATAGGTGGCACATGCCGTACGACTACACCCCGAGGCACCTCGCGTACGTCCTGCACGCGCTCATCGAACTCCCGCCCCCCGCCGAACACGACGCCCAGGCGCAGGTACGAAACAGCCTCTATTTGCCGTTACATTTACCTAATACTAATATACCTAATGCACCTAACCGCGCAGGACGATAGGGCGCTGACCGCGAAGGCCGTCGCGCACCTGTGCGGTCTGTTCTCCCGAGACGCGTGGCACAGCGAACACGTGTCGCACTCCGACCTCGCGTCAATCGTCAAATCCTTTTGTGAGTTTATTTTTATCTTCGTATGGGCAATTGGTATGACGTCGTGTTTTGTTTACAGCCGACGTGCCGAAAGTTCTCGAGAAAGAACACTGCGGCGATTTCACGAAAGTCGCGAGAAGGGCACTTCGGGAGCTCGCCAAGCCCGTGGAGTCCCACGGCGGCAGGTAGGACTACGAACCAATTGGCTAATTAGAACACTAACCCCTATTACGAGACTGACCTTGCCTCCCGTTTCACCCCCGTCCCAGTTTCACCCCCGCCGAGCTCACCGCGGTGGTGACCTCGTACGAACGCGCGTACGACGAGTGCTGGGCGCACCACCCGGAGCTCATCGAGGTCCCGGGTTCGATTCCCATCCCGATCGAATCGATGCCCTCAAGCGGCCACGGCAAACCAGAGCCAAACTACGTGAACCGCGTGTATTGCCCGGTGAGTCCATTTTTATCTTTGCATGTGTATGGGCAATTGGAATGATGACGTCGTGTTTTGTTTTGCAGACGGATGAAAACAAATTCGATCGCTACGCGGTGGACAGGTGAGTTCATTTTATTTCCCGTACGGGCATTTATTAGTATGTGTGACGTCGTGTTTTGTTTGTTACAGGTGGCCGAAATACGCAAAGTCCGCGCGGTTCTACGACAGCCAGTCGGAGTTGAGGGACGGTATTTCGGTGACGCGCAGGGTGTTGCGATCGATGATCCCTTTCGTCATGAAATCAGCATCCAAGTACACCGTCGCTCAGCTGGACGCCGTCGGGTACGTTAAATAGACACACTTGCTACCCAAATACCCAATTACCACCCAATTAACGCTGACATTCAACCACTGACTAATACGCAGGGCCGTGTGCGAACGGTTCGGGGTCACAACCGCGTTCACCACGGAGGGCGGCGACAGGACGACGATGAACCAGATCATCGAGCGCAAACGCGCGCACGAGCGGTGAGTTCATCTTAATCTTTGTACATGCAATTAGACTGACGACATCGTGTTTTGTTTACAGTTTCATCCTCTCCAGGGAGTCCTACGACGAGGCCGACGCGGACGACAAGCGAGCGAGGACGCCGATGACGAAGCAGACTTTCGGGAAAACAAAGTCGAGCGGGTCAAAGGGAGAGGAGCCGGGACAGAGCGGGATCGCGTGGGAGTGAATTCGAGTGGGAGCCTATGACACGCGTCCCAGCGTCGGCTCGATGGTCCAAACGCAACTATACCACTTTAGGCAGGTGTCTTTGCCGGTTGTGAGTACTCCACGTGTACTCTAGGTGGAGTTGAGCCACCAAAGATGTACACGTGTGGACACACCTCTTCTGAGGTTTTAACCGGCAAAGACACCTGCTGATGGACCATCGAGCCGACGCGAGGCGTGCCAGGCCGGAGCGTCGTCGACCCGATTGAGTTGCTTTTATTTGTTGTCACGCATGTTTTCGCGGGTCGCGTGCTCCACATGTACAGATCATGACGTCCATCAGCACATGTGGGGTGTTGTAGATTGCTTCCCTTGACCTGCGAAAACATCCGTGCCGTCCTCAATCGGGCCGACGGCGCCTCCGAGCGATACACCCGACGATACGAACATGGCCGATGACACCCGCCGCCGCGTCCGCTCGATGGCTACCTTCAATCACATTGATGCAGTTGTCTTCGCCGGTTACAAACACCCCACGTGTATTCACTGGAGGTTTTTCATCATCCAAGCGGTACACGTGGAATCCCGGTAGCGTTACTCGATATTGAGTAACTTCCCACGTGCTAGACCGGCGAAGACACCTGCTGAAAGGACCATCGAGCCGACGCGCGGCGCGCCAGGCCGAGGTGCCGTCCACCCGATGAATATTGTTTCATGGCACAGATGTTTTCGCGGGTCTGATGTTCCACGTGCTTTAAGTCCAACGAGCACGTGGAATCAGAGCGCTGCCGAGACCCGCGAAAACATCTGTGCCGACTCTCATCGGGTCGACGACGCCTCCTACGTCTACCTAGAACACACACACGCTTACGAACGATACGAACACTTACGATTCAATTCAACACACTACACACACGCGCGCCCTCACTACTTGTACGTACGTACGCGATGCTCTTACACAGATCTCCCACTTGGTCTTATTACAACCTCCCGCGGCTAGCTAAAAAACGCCGGGTGTACCTTTCACGGACCACCCCGCCACTCCTCCTCCATCTTAGAATTAGAATTGATCGAATCCATGAGTGCATCATCCTCATCCCGAGCTGAGGTAGTGGAGGCACCAGATGACACCCACCATCCCCCAAACCGCGTAGCAAAACTGCCGTCCGTTCTTGTTGTTCACGAACACCGCGTTGAAGTGTTTCACCGTCTCCCCCAGAGTCTCCCCGACGCC
>MDSX01075256.1_pt1 | contig 10374 bp, 9 predicted proteins | sample 811141 | NCBI WGS metagenome assembly MDSX01 (sample SAMN05326642, study PRJNA326480) | marine metagenome | isolation source: seawater | place: Atlantic Ocean: South East | collected 2010
AATTTGCCGATCAAATCGACCCGGACGCAATAACGCTGGGTCTAAAATATCGGGTCGATTGGTGGCTGCAATTACAATAACCCCCTCGTTTTTACCAAACCCATCCATTTCAACTAGCAACTGGTTTAGCGTTTGCTCCCGCTCATCATGCCCCCCACCTAGACCCGCACCCCGTTGCCGCCCCACAGCATCAATTTCATCTAGAAAAATAATGCTGGGGGATTGTTTTTTTGCTTGTGAAAACAAATCCCGAACCCGTGAAGCCCCCACGCCCACAAACATCTCAACAAAATCGGACCCTGAAATACTAAAGAATTGAGCATCCGCCTCTCCGGCAACTGCACGCGCCAACAACGTTTTTCCCGTTCCTGGTGACCCCATTAGCAACGCGCCTTTCGGGATTTTAGCCCCAATTTTAGTGAATTTTTTTGAATCTTTTAGATAATCCACAATTTCACGCAACTCTTCAACGGCTTCATCCGCTCCGGCAACCTCATTAAACGTTACCGTGTCTTTGGTATCCGTTTGGGGCTTGGCTTTGGTTTTGCCAAACGACATGGCCTGGCTGTTCATGCCTTGCGCTTGCTTAAAAATAAAAAACCAAAAAACGGCTATTAATAGAAACGGGAATAGCGCCTGAATTAATAAACCCAGAACCCAACCCGAATCTGATGGGTTCACCGTTACATCGACGGAATTGGTTTGCAAGGTTGCCATGAGTGCGTCATGCTCAATAAAATAGGCCTTGTAGGTTTCACCCGTTGTCGCCTGTTCAATAATTAACCGTTCTGACGGGCGAATAACAACCGACTCAACCGCTCCTTGCTTCACATGCTCCAAAAACGTTGTATATGAAATTAAGGGAACCTCTTTCGGTGGAAAAAGATAACTGCTCACCACTGAAAAAATTACTAACGCAATAAAGAAATACCACAGTCCGGACTTCCAATCCGGACGCTTGCGTTTGGATTCATTATTTGATTTATGTGCTTGCTTAGCCATTGGTCTTTATATAGTTTAAGCGATATACTCTAAAACAACAACTTCAAGCACTGGAATCCATCGGATTTATAGTATGCAAAAACTGTGCGGCATCCCGTCGAATAGCCGATTTTTTTTCGTCCCCCATTCGATCGTATGTGTTATACATCATGCCCATTCGGTGGTTGGATTGCAAATGATCCCGATTCCGAGCGAGAAAGTCCCAATATAAATAATTAAATGGACACGCATTTGGCCCCGTTTTTTCAGCTACTTTGTATCGGCACTGTTGGCAGTAATTGGACATTTTATGAATGTAACTCCCGCCAGCCGCATACGGTTTGCTCGCCAGATACCCACCATCGGCAAATAAAATCATACCCGTAACATTGGGCAGTTCAACCCATTCGTACGCATCCGCATACACAATTAAAAACCAGTCATTGACGGCCTTCGGGTCTAGCCCTGCCAATAACGCAAAGTTCCCCAATACCATGAGCCGCTGAATGTGATGGGCATAGGCATTGCGCTTTGTTTCCTGAACACACTGAGCGATGCAATTCATGCCTGTTTTTCCCGTCCAATAAAAATCCGGTAGTGGGCGTGTGGCACCCAGTGCGTTATTTTGTGCATAATCCGGCATCATCCGCCAATAAATGCCCCGGACATACTCTCGCCACCCCATGATTTGCCGAACAAAACCCTCCACCGCATTGAGCGGAGCATCCCCGCGATTATAGGCATCAACCGCTGCCGTGACACACGGTAACGGTTGTAACAACCCACAATTTAAATAAAAACTAATGTGTGAATGATACAGCCATGGCTCCCCTTGAATCATGGCATCTTGGTAATCCCCAAAGCGCGGCAATCGATGGGCAATGAAGTCGTCTAAAACAGCCTGAGCTTGGTCGTGCGTTACCGCCAAGTACATGGGGTCTATATCCCCAAAATGATCCGAAAATCGATCCGCAACCATCGCCATTACCGACTGGGTTATGGCATCGGGCTTGGTTTGCCAGGGTGGCGGAATCTGGACGCCTGATTTTAGCGGTTTTCGATTATCCGCATCGTAGTTCCACTTCCCGCCTACTGGTTGATCCTCTGCTATTAGTATGGCATACCGCTTGCGCATCAGCCGATAAAAATACTCCATTCGTAATTGCTTACGCCCCGATGCCCATGCATCAAAAGTCGCTAATGAACATAAAAACCGAGTGTCCTCACGAATATCGACCGAAACACCCAGCGCCTGCGCCCATGCCTGAACCTCCACCATCACCCGATAGTCACCCGGATGGGTGACCACAATGTGATCGCACCCATACTGACGCATCGCCCGCTGAACCTCACCGCGAAACGACCCCGTATTTTTGGGGTCATCCAACGGCGTATAAGCCACTGTATACCCAGCCGACCGCAACGCATTGGCAAAATGCCGCATCGCTGAGAATAAAAACGCTAATTTCTTTTTATGGTGTTTGACATAGGTGGCTTCATCCCAAACTTCCGCCATGCACACAACTGTTGTCGCTGGATCGGCACCGGATAACGTGGCAATATCCAACGATAATTGATCACCAAAAATAACACACAGCGTTGTCATATAGACTCGGCGTTCATCTGCTGAAACGCGGCAAGGGCCGCCGCTCGGGTCTGCGCTAAGTCCACACACGGTTGCGGGTATGTCACCCCCAACTGAATCCCGGCACTGGCCAATACCGCAGCTGGCGCCGTCCATGGGTGCGCCAAGTATTCGGTAGGCAACGCGGCCAACTCTGGAATATAGCGACGAATATAGGCCCCATCAGGATCAAACTTTTGACCCTGAAGCACGGGATTAAAGACTCGAAAATAGGGCGCCGCATCCGACCCGCTGCCCGCCACCCATTGCCAACTGGCACTGTTATTGGCTGGGTTGGCATCCACCAACGTATCCCAAAACCACCGTTCCCCGTGCCGCCAATGCATCCGGGCATTTTTAACTAAAAACGAGCCGGCAATCATCCGGGGTCGATTATGCATATATCCCGTTTGCCACAGCTCTCGCATCCCAGCATCCACCATCGGAATTCCCGTTTCGCCCCGCTGCCATAGACGCATTAGCGCGGGGTCCTCTTGCCAGGGAAACGCATCAAACAGGGGTTGCAAATTTGTGTGTGGTACTGTGGGGTGATGGTGCAACACATAATAGGCAAATTCTCGCCAGCCCAACTCGGAACAAAAATGCGCCCGCTGGTTGTTCATGGATTCCGCATACACCGCGTGCCACAACTGATTGGGTGACACCTCCCCAAAATGCAAATGCGGGGATAGTCGAGAAACACTAGGATCAGCTGGAAAATCTCGCCGATCTTTATAGTGATCCAACCCCGTATCAACAAAGGCATTAAACCGGCGATGCCCCCCCAACTCACCAATATCCCAATGCGGAGCCAGTGCCTGATCCCACCGAATGCGCGGCAATAAGTTTAAGGCATTGATACTGGGCAACGCCATCGAATCCGACTGATACCCACCGCCCTGAGGCTCTGGAATGGGGGCTCGCGGTGCCGGTGCAGCCAGGCACCCCCGTTTGTAAAATGGCGTAAATACGCCATACGGCGTGCCATCGGGCTTCACAATTGTATCGGGCTCCCATAACAACGACCCGCTGTGCACCGAAACCGCAACCCCACGCTCACGAAGGGCATCGGCAACTTGCGCATCCTGCGCCACCCGCCAAGGGACATACTCTCGGGTCCAGTGCACGGCCGTGATCTGTAGGCGCGTCACGAGATCTACCAAAATAGCGACTGAATCCCCCTTATATACCGATAAGGACCCCTTGAGCCGCTGCCGTAAATCCGTCAAGCTATGGTGCAACCACCACCGACTGGCGGCTCCCGGAGCGTGCATGCCTGCAGCGGCATCATCTAAAATATAAATAGGCACCACCTGGCCGTGCTTGACTGCCTGAGTTAACGCCGGATTATCCGCTAACCGTAAATCTTGTCGAAACCAGTGAATAGCCAAGCTGGGCGGACTCATAATTCGTCCGTGCGCATTTTTTTACCATGCTTGGCGGTGCGACCCGATACCCGCTTGCGCCATAATCGAAAACTTGAGGGCTTTAAATGCGTCCGCATAATCGCAATAACCTCCGGCTCTGAAACACCGGTGGCGGCCTCAATGGCATCAAAAGCCGTTTTGTCGCACCAGGCCATTCCAATAATGTCATCGATCATATCTGGATCCATGGTTATGGCTGAATAGGCAATCCCTGCCAATCCCAGCACTGGCCCGTATCGGCAGGCGTTAGATTTTCTACCACGTTTATTAAGCGTTCAGCCGCATACTTCGCTGTAAACAATTGATCACTGGGGACTCATTCCTGAAATGGCTTTGACAAGGCACTGTCCACAGTCCCCGGGTGCAACCCGACAACAATGGCGTGCTTATTCACGCGTTGCATCTCAATAGCCGCTGTTTTTATAATCATATTTAATGCCGACTTAGACGCTCGATACGCATACCACCCCCCCAGGCGATTGTCCGAGATACTCCCCACACGCGCCGATAAGGCCGCAAACACCGACCGATGCGTTGTCGATAGCTTGGGCAAAAAATATTTCGCTACAAGGGCTGGAACAACCGTGTTGACATGCAACACCCGATTCAAATGGTCCATCGACAGGGCCCCCACTGTTTTTTCTGGCATCAGCCCTCCGTCGTGCACCATCCCCGTTGCCACAATAACGGCACTCAGCGGGCCATCTTGGGCGGCAGTTTCAGCCGCCTGGGCAATGGAATCCTCATCCGAATAATTAATGCTATGGGCATGGGCACGGGGCACCGTATCGCGCAGGCTCTGTCGCGAAAACAGGTGCACCGTAACCGCCGGATACTGCGCGGCGTACCCATGAGCCAACGCTTGACCAATAGCACCGGATGCACCAACAATTGCAATAGTCTTTGACATCGATACCTTAGTGTAGCATACCCGGATTTAACCCTGTGGCTTCGCTATTTCGGTTCGTTTAAAAATGTATTAACTGGCTTTGCCCTATGATTTTATAGTTTCTTACCGATAACCCTAGCGCTAGGGCAGTGACACCAACAACCCCATTAGAGGCACCACGATGTGCTCCAGATGCGTCTTGGAATGATGAGGTTGTTGAGGCTGTTGAGGCTGGTGAAGCATTGGGACGTGGCTGCTCACCTGGCCTCGGATCACAATACACGGGAATCCATAGACCAGAATCTTCGAATTTTTTTATACTATCTCTCAAAGCCTCACAAACTGCGGATTCATTCACGCCATTCGTTTCGGTTGGACCGGCTTGGATAATTTCCATAATTTTTTTTAAAATAATTTTAGCGCCCAATACTGTATGTTCATCAATACCCTTCCTGTTGGCGAAGGCTGCAAAAGCGTCAATATCGCCTTGGTCTTGGGCTTGGCTATCGTAAACTTGAAATTCAGTAAAAGTCTTATTATCAGAAACTGTATCAGCATCTGCAATATAAATTAATTTTCCATCAACTTGCAATATATATTCGGGACCACTTCCTTCATTCGTTGATTCATACATTAAAATATTAGCGTCTGGTTCCACGCCTTCATCCAACTTTTTGTTGTTTCCAAGGTCATACTTTATTCCACCAATAGTGATCCAGCGATCTGGTATAGACTCCACCCGTGTAAAATTACCAAACACATCCTTATTCTTATCTAAACCGTTGGTCAGTTTGGATAGAACGTCAATTACTTTTTCCCATTGAAGAGTTCCAGCCGGAGACACCCCTAAAGCCGGATACACCCCTAAAACAGCTGTAACTGAAACAGGTGGAACTGAATGGGATGGAGGTTTCGGTGATTCCGTATCGGATCTCTGTTCACCCAAATGTCTGGGTAAAGCGCCCGTGCTGTTGCCCCCTGCTACTCCTGTCGCTGTAACTGCTACTGTAAAGAGTACTGCTGATTTTACCATTGTCATTGTCATTGTATTTGCCTCCTTTCTAGTTATTATGTTTTTTTCTTAATTGAAGAATAAAATATATACTGACGCAATTATATTTTTTTGTCTAGCATTTCTCATAAGTAAAAAATACTTTTAGGTATAGCAATAGAACCTTTTACACTATCCCATTGCTGTTGATACAGGCGGTTTGTTCGAGTTCTCGGTGATAGACTTCGATATTCCAGCGTGTTTTTACCAAATCAATAATCACATGACTGTTTTCCACTCCGCTTTTGATATAAACACCCTGTTTAGGGTAAACTATTAGACAATGAGTAACATACCGGGTATCAATCCTAGCGCAATGCCCAATTCGCAATCCAGTGGCAAAAAAAGCACCGCTGGTCAAGAATCCATAAAAGGCCTAACGGATGACATGGCCGGGGTTTTGTCGGCAGGAAAAACAGCCAATCTAAACTCAGAATCCGCCGCCCCTATTCAAGGTAAAACACCGCAGCATCAGCAATCAACCAATCAAGAAGACGCTATGCTCGTTGCTATGGCCGCTTTGGATGAGCTTGTTAAAAAAGACAAACAAGAAAAATCCACAAAAAACCAGTCGTTTTCCGATAAACTACGCGGTTTCAAAAGCATTCGCAATCAATTAGAAGGGGTTCAGCTAAACAACCCGGAAGAACAAGCCATTGTGGAAGAGTTTATGCGCAACTACGACACTATCTCTCGAAAATACAACCAACTCAAAAACGCCAAAGACCAACTAGAAGCACTCAAAAAAAAGCATAATACCCCTGAAGAAGACACCCCTTAATGTTGAATCAAGAGTCGCTTCGCAACCGGATGAAACAAGACGAACTGCGTAAGCAACTCGCCGCAATGAAAGAGTTTAACAGTATGTCTAAGCAATTTTTACGCTTACTCAATTTTAACTTAAAAGCGACTGAAAAAGACATTCAAAGCTTAATGAGCCAAAGCGAGTATAGGCCGCCACCCGGGCAACACTCGCTCGACATTATGACTGTGGATATTGGGGATACTGAAGTTGAAACCAAAACTGGAAAATTCAGAACTCCCATGCGGTGGGAAGACACGTTACCCGATAGCGACCGTGGCGTCATTATTTAAATTAATTCCATGCTAGTTACTATCCTTCCGAATCAATCCCTACCCGAGACTGCCGATCTTTCTATGATCCCTGGAGACAAATCCATATCCCATCGTTTAGCGCTGCTATGTGCCCTAAGCCATGGATCCACTACCATTTATAATTTTTTACGCTCTGATGACTGTTTAAATACAGTGGCTATTATTCAGCAATTGGGGGTATCTGTCACGGACACTGGCACAGCCATAACCATTCATGGCGTGGGGCTGCATGGCCTTCGGGCATCCCGAACTCCCCTGAATGTCGGCAACTCTGGAACCGCTATTCGGTTGCTTACCGGATTACTAGCCGCCCAATCGTTTTCAAGCACCATCACGGGTGATACGTCCATTCAATCACGGCCCATGGCACGGGTGACTCAACCGTTGATCAAAATGGGAGCCATCATTGACAGCGAGTACGCCCCCCTGCATATATCGGGTGGCGGATCGTTATTGGGCATTGACTACACCTTGCCCATGCCCAGCGCTCAAGTAAAATCAGCCCTCCTGTTTGCCGGGCTCTATGCCAATGGCCCCACCACAATTCACGAGCCAATTGTATGCCGCGATCACACCGAGCGTCTCTTTAAGCATTTTGGCGTTCCCCTAACCCAAGCACCCGCTCGCACAACCGTAACCCCACCCGAAAATTTTACTGCACCACGCGATCCCTTCTCTGTTCCCAATGACTTATCGTCTGCTATTTTTTTTATGGCGCTGGGTTTGCTTCGTCAAAAATCATGGACTTTTGATGCGATTGGTGTAAACCCCACCCGACGCGCGGGTCTCGACCACTTAATGGCTATGGGCGGAATTATTCACAGCGTCCCCACAACCCAAACAACTGAACCGACCGCTCAAATCAGCTTACAGCCCAGCACCCTGTCTCATGCGCCTATTGCCGCTGAATCTGTGGCTAATTTAATTGACGAAATTCCCATTTTAGCCATTACAACCCTGTGTGCCGGACACCCGTTTCATATTCGAAATGCCGCTGAACTTCGGGTAAAAGAATCGGACCGACTCGCCACTATTGCTCAATTAGCCCAGGCACTTGGCGCCCATGTCCAGGAGCACCCCGATGGCCTGGATATTGACCCCCCTCTGAAGTTTTTAAATTTTGAGTACGATTGCCAGTTTGACCACCGATTGGCTATGAGTGCCATTGTGGCAGCCTTAGCCACCGGCGTTCGAGCTACAATCCATGGATGCGAAAGCATTCGAACTTCTTTCCCCTCTTTTTTTGCTTTGTTGGATACCCTTCATGTAGCGTATACTATAGATTAATTATGTTATCAATTGTATCTGAGTCTATTGAATCCACCATTAAGCAGCTGCATCAACGCAATGCCGCAAGCCCGGAAATACACACACAATTACGGAAAATGGCTAAGGCGATTCAAACAAACGGCGATTCAGCTCTTTTGGACTATACCAGCCAATTTGACAACTGCACCTTTGGGTCCGCTCGTGAGTTGTTGGTCCATGATCGGGAATATGCCTATGATCGAGTATCGGATACGGCAATTGCCGCCATTCAACGGGCTATTGAAAATATTCGCCGCTACCATCGGCACCAAGTACCGAAAGACTGGCGGTCGTCTGGCGGACCCGGCGTTCGCTATGGGGCCCAATACCGGCCATTGGATGCTGTAGGATTGTATGTGCCTGGCGGTCGTGCACCGTTGGTATCCACCGCTATTATGACGGCTGTTCCCGCTGCTATTGCCGGAGTTCCCCGCATGGTTATGGCCACCCCCCCTCAACCCGATGGCAGTATCCACCCGGCAATTGTTGTTGCCGCCGATTTAGCGGGCGTTCATGAAATTTATAAACTCGGGGGCGCTCAAGCTATTTTTGGGCTAGCGTATGGCACCGAATGCATTCCAGCTGTGGATAAAATTGTTGGCCCTGGCAATCAGTATGTCACTCAAGCCAAGCAACTGGTCTATGGCACGGTTGATATCGACAAACCCGCGGGGCCATCGGAAGTATTAATTGCGGTTGAATCCATCGAGTATGCGGCTCGCGCAGCCGCTGACCTTTTGTGTCAATTGGAGCACGATCCGCTCGCTGTGGGCTGTATCGTTTCTACGCAATTAGCAACACTCCAAGCCATTCGAGCCGAAGTCGTCCGGCAGTTGCCCGAACGCACCCATCGCACAACCATTAAAACAGCCTTGGATCATGCGGTATTGTTTCACGTGAAACACCCGGCCGATGTTCTTGCGGTTATTAACCAAGTGGCTAGTGAGCATTTGGTGTTGTTGCGTGATGACTTTGAGTCGTTGCTCCCCAAAATTCGACATGCCGGCTCCATTTTTTGCGGCCCCCACACCCCCGTTACAGCGGGTGATTATTATGCCGGGCCCAATCATGTACTGCCTACCAGTGGTTCGGCACGCTTTGCCTCCCCCTTGGGTGTTATGGACTATATGAAATACAATGCCATTTTAACCTATGACGCCAACGCCTTAGCCAATGCCGAAGACGATCTCGCCATTCTAACTGATTTAGAAGGCCTCGAGGCGCACTTCAATGCAGTGGCTGTTCGGCTATCATGATTGAGTTAAACTGGCGAGCCCCACGCATTCTTGGCATTGTCAACATAACGCCGGACTCGTTTTCAGATGGGGGGCAATGCCTATCCCTAGACGCAGCTCTTCGACACATTGAGCAGTTAATTCAGGCGGGTGCGGATATGATTGACATTGGAGCCGAGTCCACACGCCCCGGCGCTGAACCGGTATCTGAAGCCGATGAGGCCGCGCGGTTAATGCCCCTGTTGAAGGCCTACCGACACCATTTTGACACGCCATTTTCGATTGACACCACCAAAAGTGTCATTGCTGATTTAGGGTTGCGCCATGGGGCCGCTTATGTGAATGACATTAGCGCATTCCGAGTCGATTCAGCGATGCCCGACGTTATTGCTCAGCATGGTGCTGGCGCCATTATTATGCACAGCATCGGCACGCCAAAAACCATGCAAAACAACCCTCAATACATCGATATTATGGCCACTATTACCGGTGTTTTAACCACCGCTATTCATCAAGGGGCTGCCGCTGGAATTTCTGATATTATCCTTGATCCTGGGTTGGGTTTTGGCAAAACGCCCGCCCAAAACGCCCATATTATCCGGCATTTAAGCGACTTGCGTGCGTTGGAGCGCCCTATTTTAGTGGGGCCGTCGCGAAAGTCTATGATTCGGCATTGGGTGGGCGATACGGGACTACTAACCGGCACCTTAGGTGCGGTTGTTGCAGCCTACTCCCAGGGCGCG
>MDSX01056593.1_pt1 | contig 10370 bp, 7 predicted proteins | sample 811141 | NCBI WGS metagenome assembly MDSX01 (sample SAMN05326642, study PRJNA326480) | marine metagenome | isolation source: seawater | place: Atlantic Ocean: South East | collected 2010
CTTGGAGGAAAATACTCTAATGAAAATTCTAACAATTTGTAATACCATTATTTATCAGTTGATAAATAATATTATATTATATGGCTTTTAATTATCAATTGATTAATAGATACTTTTCCTCTGATGACTCAATCTGATAGAACAGTCTGGCGTCCTTCAAATAATGAACATTTCTTGGTTCATGATTTCATCAGTCATGTAGAAGGAAAATATCAAATCAAATTCAATGACTATTCTGATCTTCATAGGTGGTCAATAGAAAAATCGTCTGATTTCTGGGTCACATTCTCAGAGTTTGCAGAAATCGGGCTGAATAATGACATAAAAACTGTTCATCAGAAAGGTAGTCACATGATGGACAGCAAGTGGTTTATTGATTCTGAACTGAATTATGCAAAAGCACTGCTTTCCGATCACAGTGAGAGACCCGCAATCATCTACAGAGATGAACAAGGCAGAAGAGTTGAAGTTTCTTACTCAGAACTTTCTGATCAAGTGGGATCTTTTATAAACACCTTGGATGAGCTCGGAATTCAAAAAGGTGATGTCATTGCAGCAGTAATGACAAACGGACCTGAAACCGTGATTGCAATGCTTGCTTGTTCAGCAATTGGTGCTGTGTGGACCTCATGCTCTCCAGATTTTGGTGTCGACGCAATTTTGGATCGTTTTGAGCAAGTCAGTCCAAAAATATTGATCACTGTTGATAAATATCAATACGGTCATAAAAAATATTCCATGAAAGAAAAAATGGAAGTCATATGTGAGCAACTCGACAGCGTGAAGCAGGTCTTTCAAGTCAATTATGAAAAGACAAACGAGGAGCCCGTCGTCATAAAAGACGCTGAAATATTTGATCGACACCTGCATAAGAAAGTTGAGCCTCGGTTTACCCCGCTCCCCTTTGATCATCCCTTATTCATCATGTATTCGTCAGGTACAACGGGAAAACCCAAGTGCATTGTGCACTCCGCTGGCGGCACATTGATTCAACTCATGAAAGAACATCAACTTCACATCAATATCAAACCCAATGATAAAGTTTTCTTTTTTACAACATGTGGGTGGATGATGTGGAACTGGCTGGTTACTGCCATGGCAAGTGAAGCAACCATTGTATTATATGAAGGATCGCCATTTCACCCTCAGAAAAACCATTTATGGAAAATAGCCGATGAGGAAGAGATTAACCATTTTGGCATCAGTCCAAGATATATCAGCAGCCTATCAAGTGAAAAAGTGACTCCAATTGATGAGTTTGAGTTAAAACATTTAAAAACAGTACTTTCAACCGGAGCACCATTGCTCAATGAACACTTCAAATTTATTCATTCATCCATTAAATCAGATGTTCAGATTTCATCGATATCAGGTGGAACCGATATCATTTCATGTTTTGCTCTTTCGACGCCGATGCTTCCGGTGGTAAGAGGTGAGATTCAGTGCATTGGTCTTGGTATGGATGTGAGAATCTTCTCTCATGATGGCAATGAGAGTGGAACGGGAGAGAAAGGTGAACTGGTTTGTTGCAACTCCTTTCCATCGATGCCGATATATTTCTTCAATGACTCAGAGAAAAAGAAGTATCGAGATGCTTACTTCATGAAATTTCCAGGAGTATGGACACACGGTGATTATGCTTGCCGAACCGCGGATGATGGATTGGTGATATTTGGTCGATCAGATGCAACCCTAAACTCTGGAGGGGTCAGAATCGGTACTGCTGAGATCTATCGTCAAATCGAGAATATTGATGAGATTTTGGAAGCCGTCGTGGTTGAAATAAAATTAAAAAATGAGAACAAAGTGATTCTGTTTGTTGTATTAAAAAAAGACGCCACACTGGATAAAAAACTCATTGATCATATAAAAAACAAGCTGAAGAAAAATGCAAGCCCAAGGCACGTTCCAAATGAAATCATTTCGGTAAAAGATATCCCAAGAACGATCAGCGGAAAAATTGCCGAACTCACTGTAAAGGCCGCAGTCGAAGGAACAGAAATCAAAAACCGAGAGGCGCTAACCAATCCTGAGTCTGTGGACTTATTTGTAAATATCTTTGATGATGAAGTTAGGGATTGAGATATCGATGGAAGTAAAGAAACAAAAAAAACTTGAATATCCATTTAGTAATCGACCGAAAAACGGTGAATTACTTAATGTGAAAGGACGCATACATTGGCTCAGAATGCCACTGCCAATAGCGTTGAATCATATAAATTTATGGCTACTGGAGGGCGATGAAGGTTTCACAATCATTGACAGTGGTATGTCAACCGATGAGGCAAAAGACATATGGAGAAATATCTTTAACGGATTTATTCCACCTAAAAAAATAGAAAAAATATTAATCACACATATGCACCTAGACCATTCAGGGCTTTCAGGATGGTTATCAAGCGAGTTGAATATTGCGCCTCATTTCACACAAAAAGAGTACAACGAAACTCAGAAAATCATTGGCGGAATGACGGATGATCAAATTAAACTGACACTGGAGTATTACAGAAAGTGTGGTTATGACAAAAAATCTGAAGATCAGTTTAGAGAAAGAATTGGGCTGAGAAAGTCGCTCTCATCTAGAAATGTGGATGACATCATTTTGATCAAGGATGGTGAGACGCTTAAATTGAGTGATGGTGAATGGAAAGTCGTCATTGTTGAGGGGCATTCACCAGAACATGCATGCTTATATAATGAAGATGAAAATGTCTTCATATGTGGCGATGCTTTGCTTCCAAGAATCACCCCTAATGTCAGCGTCAATCCAATCAACCCAGATGCGAATCCTCTTGAATCATGGATCAAGAGCTTAGAAAAGATTAAATCATCGATTCCAAATGATGCTTTGGTTCTGCCATCTCATGGTTACCCATATGTTGGCGCATACCAACGAATTGATACAATCATAGAAAATCATTTTAGAAAACTCGATTCAGTGCTCGATGCCATAACAGAACCGAAATGTGTCCCTGATCTCTTCTCCCTTTTGTTTAAAAGTGAAATCAATGAACACACCAGAGTATTGGCTGTAGGGGAAACAATGTCACATTTAAACTTCCTAGTCAGCAAGGGTGAAATCAAGAAAACGATTGATGAAAATGGTCTTTATTCATTCGCAAAAACCTAGGCACATATTATGAGCATAATTTTTGACAACAATAAGTCATTTGAATACTCAATCTCAGTGATTGTTATTGGCTCTGGAGGATGCGGTCTTTGTGCAGCGCTTGCAGTCAAAGAAACTGGAACCGATGTTTTGGTTATTGAGAGAGATCCCACACCCCTTGGCACAACCGCGATGTCAACTGGCCTGATACCAGGAGCCAATACAAGGTTTCAAAGAGAAGCAAAGATTGATGACAGTCCTGATCTTTTTAAAGAAGACATTCTGAATAAAACCAAGGGACAAACAGACTCAAAGATCGCATTGAACCTTGCTGAGGAATCTGCGGAAACCATTGAATGGCTTGTGGACAATCACCAGATTCCATTGAGTTTGGTCGATACATTCTTATATCCAGGACATTCGGTGATGAGGATGCATGGGACCCCAAATAGAACTGGGAGTGAGTTAATGGGCTCTTTGTGCATAGCAGCTGAAAGAAATGAAGTGGATATCCTAACCAATGCTCTGGTTACGGATCTTTTCAGTGGTGATGATAAACATATTTTGGGTGTTAAAGTTTTGATGGCAGATGGAGAGACTCAGGAAATTGGGTGTGATGCATTGATACTTGCTTGCTGCGGTTTCGCTGGCAACTCAGAAATGGTTGAAGAATATATGCCAGAAATAAAAGAGGCAGAATTTTTTGGACATCCCGGCAATAAGGGTGACGCGATCAGGTGGGGTAAGTCTCTGGGAGCTGCTATGGCTGATATCTCATCCTATCAGGGTCATGGAGGATTGGCAGCAGGCAGAGGTGTTCCCATTCTATGGCCGATGATCATGGAGGGAGCATATCAAGTCAATGAGAATGGCTTGCGATTTTCAGATGAGTCTAAAGGATACTCGGAACAAGCAGTTGAGGTGGTCAAGCAACCCAATAAAATTGCTTGGAATATTTTTGATAAGAGACTTCATGACTTAATGATGGAGTTTGAAGACTATCACAATGCAATTGAAGCTAATGCCATCATCCGTGCAGACTCTATAGAAAAACTGAGTGAAGTAACAGGCATAGAACATTCAAGTTTAAAACAAACCATAAAAGATGTTGAAGACATGGTGGATGGAAAGAAAGAAGATCAATTTGGAAGAAATTTTACTGAAAAACCCAAATTATCTTCCCCTTATTTTGCCGTAAAGGTAACGGGGGCACTTTTTCACACCCAAGGAGGGCTGGTGGTGGATAAAAATGCAAGAGTCCTTGATGAAGCGGGCAATAGAATGCCAAATCTTTTTGCAGGCGGTGGTTCTGCAAGAGGGATATCGGGACCTGCAGATTGGGGATACATGGCGGGGAATGGTTTATTGACTGCAACAACATTTGGAAGGTTGGCTGGCAAATCAGCTGCTGCCTTAATTAAAGAATGAAATAACTGATTCACTATTTATCGTTTGATAAATAGATGATATATTAGGTCAAGTTATTTTTAGGGGTAATGATGCAAGAGCATAAAGGTCCACTCAGTGGAATAAAGGTATTAAGTATTGGAACTTCAATTGTCGGTCCTTGGGCAGCAACTTTGCTTGGATATCTAGGTGCCGAAGTAATCAAAGTAGAGCCGCCAAAAGGTGAATTTCTTAGGATGCTCTATCCACACCAAAACAAACTCTCAACTGCTTACAGTTCAACCAACCTCAATCAAAAGTCTGCAGGTCTCAATACCAAAGAGGAAGAAGGCATGGGCGCGATGCTTAATTTAGCGAGCCAAGCAGATATTCTGATAGAAAATTTTAGACCTGGTGTAGCAGACAGAATTGGTCTGGGTTATGAAACGTTGCATGCAAAAAATGCAAACCTTGTTTTTGGATCGAGCTCTGGTTACGGCGATGAAGGACCAATGAAAAACTTAGCAGCATTGGAACCACATCTGCAAGCCTTTAGCGGTATGAGTGGAGTCACTGGTCATAGAGATGGGGATGGTCAACTGATTAGATTCACGCATTTGGACCCAACTGGGGCTGTATTCTTCTGTGGTTTATTGATGCTTGGTTTAATTGAAAGAGAGCGTTTTGGTCATGCATGCTGGGTAAAAACCTCCCATTTGGCCAATGCCATTGCAAACATGAATAATAAAGTCTCTGAGGTTTTACTGGCAGATGGGAAAGTGGAACCATTGGGAAGCGGTTCTTCTACTTCAGCACCGAATCATTGCTATCTATGTCAGGACAATCGGTACATTGCAGTTTCTTGTGAGAATCAAAAGCAGTGGGAAGGGCTCTGTCATGCTACAGAGCTGGAAGAATTATTGGAAGATGATCGATTTATCAAGAACGAGGACAGAATTGCTCACCGTGATGAACTGGATGAGATTTTAAAGAATCATTTTCAAGAGAAACCTTCGAGATGGTGGGCATTGAGACTCAGAAAATCAGGTGTTCCGAATAGTTTTGATTTGGCATTTGATGATCTTATCTATCACCAGCAAATCATAGAGAATGATTTCCTTGTTGAAGTAGATGCTGATCACACTGGACCTTTTTATGTTGGTGGCCTTCCTTGGGATCTCAGTGAAACTCCAGCAGAAATTGATAAGAATATCCCACTCCCTAGTGGCAGTACAGAAGAGGTCATGAGCAAGGGCTTTGAAAGCAATCAAAAGCCGATTGCTGAACAAAAATCAGATCAACCTGAATATCCACTAAAGGGTATTAAAGTGCTAGATGTGACACAAGGTTATGCGGGTCCATATCTAACTTTTATGCTTGCTGAGGCAGGTGCCGAAGTCGTTAAAATTGAACCAACTGGAGGTGATTGGTCCAAAGAACTTTCTCCTCAAACAAAAAAAGGGGTCAGTGCGCTTTATCAATCATTTAATCGCAACAAAGAAATCATTGAATTGGATTTGTCGACAGATGAAGGCATTAAAGAATTTGAAAACCAACTCTCAAATACTGATATCTTGATCGAAGAGTGGGCACCAGATTCAGATGAGTCCAAACGCTATGACTATTCAATCTTAAAAGAAAGCAATCCTTCATTGATTCATCTTTCTCTGAGTGCATTTGGGCATCGCGGTCCGATGAGGAATCAACCTGGAAGTGATTTAACCATTCAGGCGATGTGTGGCTACCTAAGGACCTTAGGTGATGTTGGTGAAGAGCCAATTCGAGTGGGTGCGGACGTTGTCTCAACATGCACAGCCGCCATGAGCTTGATTGCCCTACTCTCAGCACTTTACCATCAAATCCAAACAGGAAAGGGTCAAAAAATTAATAGCAGCATGTTGGGTACTATGATGGCCATTAAGACATTGCAGTGGTCTGGATTCACTGATCCAGATAGTTGGGAGGGGAATTTTTGTAAGAATGAAACAGATGGCTCTAACTATGGTCAAAGAACAAAAGATGGTTCAATTTTTGCAACACCCTCGCCAGCATTGGTTGAAGATAAGTTTTATGAAATGATCACTGAGTTTGGGATGCTTGATGAGTTTAAACAAGATGATGAACTGGTGCAGAACTGGTGGAACTCTTTTGGTGTTGGAACAAAAGCCTCCTATGCGCGTCCTCTATGGGATAAATACTTGACTGAGATGTCCTCAGAAGAAGTATTGGATATTTTTAATCGTTATGAGGTCTGGGCTGTTGAATTTTCTGAAATTGAAAAATTAAAAGATCATCCTCAAATAGAGTATCTAGGTATGTTTGAGAAACATGATGATGGAACCTATTTGAGGGCACCGTGGAAAACGCCTTGGGGCTTTCCAAATTTAAATCCGGTTAAATAGTCAGCAATGGTGATGGTCTGAGAAAGCACTACGTAAATACCAAGCATGGTCAAGTCCATTACATCACAAGTGGTAATGGCGATCCCATTCTATTGCTTCATATGACCCCACAATCTTCACTTCAATTTCTTCATACATTTGATCATTTCAATCAACTGGGATATCGAGTCATTGCCCCTGATACATTGGGATATGGGATGTCGGATCAGCCCAAAGAGCCATTGAGCATCAATGAATATGCATCAGTAATTAACGATGTTCTCGATGACCAAAGAATTGATCAGGCAATAGTGATTGGGCATCATACGGGTGCTGCAATCGCTGCTGAGTTTGCTCATTTGAATGCAAAGAGGGTTACAAAAATCATCCTTCACGGTGTACCGCTGTACAGTGATGATGAGAAAGAGGAGAGAATGAATAATCTAAAAGTTGACCTTTCTCCCAGAAAAGATGGTTCTCACTTATTGGATTACTGGAATTGGATACAATCGCGTGTCGGAGACAGGGCCTCACTTGATGCGTGCCATATGTCATTGCTCCATGTTTTTCTTGCTGGAGAAAATGAGTGGTTTTGCCATCATGCAGCTTTTGATTATGACTTAAAGACAAGTCTCATAGAGCTAAAAAAACCTTGCTTGGTAATGACCAATACGGGTGATCCTTTGCACTATATTATCCCAAGAGTAAAAGAACTAAGAGATGATTTTGAATACAAGGAAATAGATGGTGGTTCAGTATTCTTCATTCGTGATGAACCAGAAAAATGGGTGGATTGTTTGAGTGATTTTCTTCAATAATAATTTAATAGAAAAAAAGAGAGGCAATGATGCTTTATAAACTTCCAGAAGAAACGCTGATGCTTCAAGAGGCTGTCAGGAGATTTGTTGATAACGAATTGATACCGCTTGAGAGTAAGTTTCCTGAAAGATCCAATTCGTATGAACTGCCTGATGATGTCTTTTTGGAATTGACTGCTAAGGTTCATGAGATGGGCTTAACAGCAAGAGAGACGCCAGAAGATGCTGGTGGAGCTGGTCTTGGAACACTTGATAATTGCATCGTCACTGAACAAGTTCATCGATCGACAGCAGGTTGCAGCGTTTTTTCTGCCACATTTGCATCGATGCTATATGAGTTGGGAACGGAAGAACAGAAAGAAAAATATATGATTCCTTCAGTGAAGGGTGAGTTTCACGGTGCGAGCGCCTTCAGTGAACCTGGAGCTGGCGGGGATCTCGCTGGCATTCAAACAACGATTGAGAAAACTGATGATGGTTGGGTTATCAATGGCAACAAATGCTGGATTTTTAAAGCAAAAACAGCTCGTTTCATCCTTGTCCTCACTCGCTTAAAGGGCACAGAAAGGCATGATGGACTGCAATGGGTCATCGTTGATGATGACACTCCTGGCTTTAAAGTTGGCAGAGAGCAAAAAATGATACATGGTCAAAATACTTATGAGCTATTTTTTGATAATTGTGTAGTGGATGAAAAGCAATTACTGGGTCAGCCCGGTCAAGCTTGGTCATCAGGAACAGATTATCTCTTTTCAGGAAGAATACAGATTGCCGCAAGAGCATTGGGTATCGCAGATCGATGCCTTGAAATGGCTAAAGAGTATGCAAAAATCAGACATACTTTTGGCAAACCCTTATCATCTCGTCAAGCCATTCAGTGGATGATAGCCGATTCCGCTCTGGATCTTCACAATTGCAGGCTTTTGGTTTATGACACAGCACTGAGAGCCCAAGAAGGCGAGAAAGTTTATACTGAGACCGCAATGGCTAAGCTGTCTGCTACAGAAATGGTTGCTAAAGTGGTCGATCGAGCAATGCAGATTCATGGCGCAGCTGGATTATCAGATGAAACAATCCTAGAAAGATGTTATCGGGACATCAGGCCGATGAGGATTTATGAAGGGACCTCAGAGGCACTGAGGAGCATGATAGCCAGAGACCTGCTTAAATAATCTAAAACGATGCTTCCATTTAAAACAAAATTTGGTTGGGGAATAGGAACGTTAACCGTTTCACTGATGTTTCAAGCAAATGGTCTCCTTCTTTTGGTTTACCTCACAGACTATGTAAATATGCCAGCTGCCACTGCAGGACTTTTGATTGGGCTATCAAAAATATATGATGCCGTGACGGATCCGGTCATGGGTCGAATCAGTGACAGGACAAATACAAGATGGGGGAAAAGAAGGCCCTATGTACTTATAGGTACACTGCTCTGCGCCTTATCATTCCTTTTGCTATTTAACCTTGCGTTATTCTCAGAATCCGAAAATATAGTTTTGATTACGCTCGCTGCACTCATCCTTAATGCAACCGGTTACACAATTTTTAATGTGCCCTATCTTGCAATGCCTTCTGAGATAACAGAAGACTATGAAGCAAGAACTGACTTGATGTCATATAGAGTTATGGCCGTCGCAGCTGGGCAATTGGGTGGCTCTGCACTCGGTCCTGCACTGGTCGTATATTTTGGAAGTGGTGTCTCAGGCCATACTGGCATGTCACTGTCTCTTGCGCTGATTATGATCATTGCTGGTTTTGCATGTGTTTGGATGACAAAAGATGCGCCCTTTGCAACTAAAATCCCAGAAAAGAAAGACGAGGGCTCATTTTTCAAACAGTTCAAGACTGCTTTTAAAGTCAAACCTTTTGCAATACTTCTTGGAATAAAGGTCACGCAACTTACGGGGTTTGCAGTTTTTCTGGGATCATTGCCATATTTATTTACAAGAATCATGGACCTCTCTTATAACTATCTTGGGTTTTATTTTCTTATTCAGGGTTCGGTGATGTTCATATCACAACCGCTATGGGTAAGGATTGTTAACAGCATTGGCAAAAAGAATGGTTACTATCTTGCTTCTTTGTCGTGGGGTGTGGGCGCGTTATCATGGATGCTTGCAAGCTCTGGTGAAAGTGACCTGGGAATTATTATCAGAGGTTGCTTGCTCGGATTTGGAGCAGGAGGTTTACTATTGGTTGGTCAATCGATGCTGCCTGACACAATGCAATATGATAAGAAAACAACCGGACAAAGCAGAGAGGGTATTCTGGCTGGTGTTTATACCACCGTTGAAAAATTATCGTTTGCGATTGGGCCTTCAATCTTGGGAATCATGCTAGGAATGGTTGGTTACGATGCGCTTTTATCCACTCAAAGCGATACAGTAATCAAGATGGTTTATTTTTCAGCAGGAGGATTTCCTGTGATTACATTATTGATCAGCTGCTTTTTTATTATGATCTACAACGTAGATCGAGAATCACTAAAGAAAGAGAATGACTATGAGCGAAAAGAAGACTTGTGACACCTTAGTAAAAGGTATTGTTATCTCGATGAATCCAGAAAGGGATGTTTATCTTGATGGTTATATTGCGATAGATGGAGGACTGATTCAGGCTGTGGGCCCTGCAAGCGAATGCGAATATATTTCGGATAATAACCTTGGAGGAGCC
>MDSX01026557.1_pt1 | contig 10366 bp, 6 predicted proteins | sample 811141 | NCBI WGS metagenome assembly MDSX01 (sample SAMN05326642, study PRJNA326480) | marine metagenome | isolation source: seawater | place: Atlantic Ocean: South East | collected 2010
AGAGGGGTGGGTGGCAGGGGGTGGGTAGGTCGGGCGGAGCGGGTCGCGCATGGTGTGTGTGTGCGGCGGCAGTAGCAAAGACGAAGACAACGGGGGAGGCCGTACTGGTTGGGACCGTATTGTGCGCGAATGCGCGGGGTGGGCGTGTTATCCGTGTACAAAAAAGGGGGGGACGGGACGCACTTTGTAACCCCTCACACCGACGCAAGCACGAGCTCTATCTCGCCCAACACCGGTATCTTGACCCCCACGGTGACGGTGCGCTGCTTGCGATCGAGCGTGGCGCGGTAGATCTTGACGAAGCGACGGCGCAGCCGCTTCTCGAACGTGGGTTCGAGGACCACCGTGCCCGCCTCCGCCTCGGGGTTCTGCAGCCACCCCGTGCCCGAGACGCGCCCGCCGAGCGGCGCGCCGTTGAGGTGCACCATGGCGACGCGCGTGCGCATGTCGAGCTCGACGCTGGCGCTCACGCCGTAGAAGCGGCCCTCGAAGTGCTCCACGTGCCTCGGCACGCCCACGTGCATGAGCACGCGGTCGAGCACCCCGAGGCGGGGCGGCACGGCGGTCGGCTGCGTGCGCGCCACAAGCGCAAACGAAAGAACCAGCGCGCGCATCGGACGTTCGGTACGCTAATGGGCGCCCTTGGTTGCGCGGGCCCTGGCGCCAGGATTAGCGAGCCACACATGGCGAGCTGGGCGGCGCAGGCGCTCGAGCACGTGCGCGCGCGCGTGCGGCGGCACATCTCCGTGCCCGTGTCCGACGCGGAGGCGCTGAAGATCTGCTTCACGTGCGCCACGGTCGAGAGCGAGGCGCTGCTCGAGCTGTCGCACACGCGCGTCGTGCAGGCGGAGGCGAACGCGCACCGCCGCGAGCTGGCCATCACCTCCGACGAGTTTGCCGTGCTGCTGGACGACGGCTCCCTCAGCGCAACGCGCAGGTTTGGGCTCACGAACGCGCTGACGGAGGACGAGCAGGACCCGGCGAGGCAGGAGCAGAGCGAGGCGGTGCGCGGCGCGCTCAGGCTGACGCTGAACGAGAAGACGCAGCGCGAGCTGTGGGAGTCGAACCCGCGCGTGCGCATGCGGGCGATGCTGGCCATGCTGCGCGAGGACGACCATGTCGCGTGCCTCGAGCACGCGCTGGGGGAGGTCCTGAAGTCGGACCATCGGCGGATCGACGACCTGCGCTGCGCCACGGAGGAGGAGGGCATCGACATCATGAGCGTCGCGCAGCTCATATCGACGACGTGCACGGGCATCGGCACATAAGTGGCGCCAGCGCGGCTCCTAGAGAGGCGGAAGGCTGTACCACATGAAGGGTCGGCTCGCACAAGTGCTGGAGGCGGGAAGGCGCGCCGGCGCGCCCACGTACGTGTTCGGGTGAGGCCTGCCGCCGGAGCCCGAGCTGGAGCGCGACCGGCGGCGCGCCAAAGCGTTGGCCGACCCCGACAACTACCAGCGGTACCTCAAGAGCAAGGTGGACCTCGACTGGTGGGAGGCCGAGGGCCGCGCGCTCGCCCGCAGGTAGCGGCGTGGGCCGTGGGCGCGGGCCCGTAGGTTGGCGTTGGCGTTGCGTGTCGGTGGTGCGGCCAAATGATGCGGCACGGCTAAAGGAGGGCGTTCTGCCCTTCGCAGTGCGGCGGAGAGCGGGTTGCGCAGTTAGTCACAAACTCCCTATTTTCACCTCCTAAAAAAAATAGTACCTTTTTCCTGACTTTTCGAGCACCTTGCAAAGTGCTCGAATAGTAGCCCCGCTCGCGAAGAGCGACCCCCTAACTTTTTTTTAGAAGGCTACTAAAAAAAGTTTTAGGGGGTCGCCTTCGGCCAACGGCCTCACCTTTCGAGCACTTTGCAAGGTGCTCGAAAAGTCAGGAAAAAGGTACTATTTTTTTTAGAAGGTGAAAATAGGGAGTTTCCAAAGTGCGACACTTTTCTTGTAAGGGCGGCTTGTTGCCGTGCCGGCACTCTGCAACTTGTGCTCGGGTCGGCAAACGCGCTCCCGTACGTGTGAGCGCCATGGTGGATGTGTCGGACGAGGGCTTGGACATTCGGCCCCTCATGGACGTGGGCCAGTTTGACGAGGGGCCGTCGGACGGCGCCGCGGAGGGCAAGCGGCCGCGCGCGTTGGCTGGGGCGCTTGGGGTGAAGCGGTTCAAGCACGAGGACGCCGACCTGCAGGAGGTGGAGCGCGCGCTGGCCGCGCTGGCGCCCAAGGTCGAGAGGCGCGAGATCGCGGAGGCGCGCGCGTTCAGCAGGGACGAGTACCCGGAGTGGCGGCTCGAGCCACCGGTCGTGATCAACGGCAAGCGGCAGCCGCGGGTGCTGCGCAACCCGGACCGCACGGGGCTCGCGAAGCTGCTGTCCAGCAACGACCAGGAGATGGAGGCGCAGGGCGCGGCGTTCATCTCGTACGAAAGGATGCACATGGCCGCGAACGAGATGGTGGACTTCACGCTCAACGGGCAGCTCTTCGCTACGACGGCGTACAGCCACGACCGCGCCTTCCTGGTGCAGAGCAACCGCGAGACGACGACGCTCGACTTCGCGCGCCGCAACGCCAAGGAGCTGCTGAGCATGGTGCCGGCCGACGGCGGCACCTACCGGCTCACGCCGATGCAGCGCATCGCCACGGCGCTGATGCTGGAGAACACGGACCGAGAGGTGTACATCAACATGAAGGCGCACCCCTCGAGGGGTGCGGCGGCGCTCCGGCAGGACGTGTCCTTCTGGCAGACCCCGAGCGACAGCCTCACCGTGCAGATCAACAACCTGCCCGTGGCGGCCGGCAAGACGTGGGAGACCATCTTCGCGACCATGAGCCGCATCGCCACGCCAGAGGCGTGGGAGGTCATGAAGGCGCGCTTCGACTGGTTCAAGGGCGCCGGCACCGCCGTGCCGCACCTGGGCATAACGCGGATGCCCCTGTCGAACAAGGCGCTGTCGCTCGCGCGCGTGGTGATCGCCCTCGTGCCCGCACCCGTGATGCAGCAGTGGCACGAGACGTCGACCAAGCTGGCGGCGACGTACGGCGAGCACGCGTGGATCACGTGGCTCGGGACGCAGCCGCTCGTGAGAAAGTCGCGCGGCGTCGCCGAGGTCAAGCGCGTGATGAGCCAGGCGGTGAAGCTCACGCGCGAGCGCAACTGCGCGCTCTTCTGGGTGATGGAGTCGTGCACGCGGTCGATGACCGTGGCGACGCGCGAGGCGCCGCATTTTGGGATCGCCTTTCGTGTGATCGACGAGGGCACGGGCGCGCAGCGCACGGAGCCGACCAACAAGGACCCCGAGTCGCCCATCCTCAAGACGATCATCTGCAACGCCACGTTCGAGCAGCTGGAGAAGCACACGCAGAACCAGCCCAACCACCCGCTGCGGCGCGCCCTCGGCGGGTACAACATGCACCTGGCCTGGATCGAGCACTCCGCCATCATGTCCATGTGCACGGTGCCCTCGTGGCTGCGCGAGGCCGTCGGCCGGTCGTTGGAGCCCATGATGCCGCGCGGCATCCTCAAGATCTCGATGCTCGTGCGCGTGACCTCGCTCGGCGGCCGGCTGAACAAGACCGACATGGTCGTCGCGAGCCCCGACCAGCTGATCGACGCCATGATCCTGAACACGTGCAGGAACATGATGACGGAGGTGCAGAGGGACTCGCTGGGCCGCCTGTGCCGCATGATCCTCTACCGCACGGACAATGCCGACAGCATCGCCCAGAGCCTGCAGAACTCCATCGAGTCCGCCAGGTGCGACCTGGTGGCGGTGGGGCCCAACCGCACAGTCCCGGACGGGCAGAGACTCTCCGAAGCGGACCGCCTGTTCAACCAGGGCCTCGACGCCCGGCGCCGCGCCCTGAACACGATGCAGCGCGTGTTCGCGCGGCTTAAGGAGGCGATCTGCGTCGACCCGCCGCCCGAGTGCCCCGTGACGATGGAGCCCATCGCGCCGGAGAACGTGTGCCTCCTGCGCTGCTGCGGCGTGTTCATCGACCGGACGATCCTGCACAAGCTCTCGAACAAGTGCCCCGCGTGCCGCGAGCCGATCGACGGCGTCGTCTCCGCCGCGGAGGCGGCGGAGACGGTGGCCAACGCCACGGGCAAGCGGGCCGCTCTGAAGGAGGCGGAGGAGGCGGCGGCGGGTGGTGGGAGCGGGAGCGCGGACGGGCTGGACGAGCGCATCGACCCCAACGACGTCGGCGACGTCGAAGCGCTGGCGCAGGCGTTCAAGCGCTGCAAGGGGGAGCAGTGCGGCTCGTCGCTCGACGCCGTGATCAAGTCGATCCGCATCGCGCTGCGGTACAAGCCGAGGGGCCTCCGCATCCTGCTGTGCTGCAACGTCTTCGGCAACCAGGCCACGAACGACCAGGTGAGGGACGAGATGGTCAACACCAAAAAGATGCGCGGGATCATCGCCAAGGCCGTGCCCGAGTTGTCGAGCGTGGCTACCGTTGGCAAGGGCGGCAAGCTGGAGGCCTTCCAGGCCGAGGACCAGTTTAATCGGCTGCTGGTGCTCGACACGAGCGGCGGGAGCATCACGATGGCCGGGATCAACCTGCAGAACACCGACCTGATCCTCTTCGACCGGCTGGACAACGAGGGTGGCATGTCCACGGACAAGATGGTGCAGTCCATCGGGCGCGCGATGCGCGCGCAGCGCGGCACCCCGGAGCAGACGGAGGCGAACCTGCGCTACTTCCGCAAGTACGGGCGCTCGGCGCACCCGCCCAAGCTGGTGGTGTTCATCGACCGGCACCGCCCCGCCCAGCGCAGCTTCACTCCGGACGGGCGGGGCGGCCTCGGCAGCGGGCGGGGCGCTCGGTACCAGTAAACGTGTTGAAAGACGCACCACGTAGCACGCACGCGTGTGACAGTAAGTAAGGGTGCTAATCCACGTCTTCGACCTCGAGGTCGTTCAGGGACACGCGCCTCACTCTCTTGCGTGACTCTCTCTCCGGCGCTTCCGGCGCTCCCAGCTCCAGAGGGCTGCGGTCGAAGGCCGCCACGATGTCGTGCCGCGATCGGAGCAAGCAGGTGCGAATCCTAGTGCACAGCGGCGGCTTGATTGTCACGGTCGTGTCTTGCAAGCCGGCCGACTCGCCCGTTGCACGGAGCTTGGTCACGACGCGGTACTCGGCCGTCTCGGCCTTCACGAGCTCGTACGTGCCGTAGGGGTAGTCGTTGGAGCGCCGGTCGCTTTGGGCCTCCTCGAAGGCCGAGAGGATCTCCCACCCGATCGGCTCCAGGTCCAGGCCCGCGGGGAGGGGCCGCCGCCACTTGGCTGGGTGAAGCTCGGGGTGGAGCGCCCTATCCACGGCCTCCAGCCGCTTGCCGCCGATCTTGAGCTTGAGCGTGTGCTTGTCGAACCCGTTGTGCCTGACGCGCTTCGTTGGCGGCGTGCCAGGCTCAGCGGTGGGCGCTTCCGTGGGCGCTTCCGTGGGCGCAGCCGTGGGCACCACGGCCGAGTCCGTGGGGAGCGGGCTCCACTCGGGGCCGTCCACCTCCTCCTCGTCGCTGTAGTCGGAGTAGATGTGGAAGCCCTTGGGCGAGGGAGCGGGCTGCGCGCGGTTGCAACCGTCCCAGCCGCCCCAGCCGCACCAGTTGCTCGGTCCGGGGGTCCGCGCCTCTATGTTCGGAACGCCCAATCCGGCCATGGACACAAGGCGGTGACCGACAAACGGCTGTTTGTAACGGTGGGCTGGTCGCACCCACCCCCCAAAAGCGAGCACCAACTGAACGCGCCCTGCACGCGTTCCCTGCTTACCCCCCTAGCCTGGCGCGACCCGGTTTTTGCGTTCCGAACAGCGCGATGGACGGTACAAATTCGGTTACAAAGCGCGACATTTCGCACGTCGTTACAAACTCGGGGGCGGTGACCATGACCGCGAACTCCGACCCGGCCAAGGACGAACGCGACCCCGCCTGCTGCGCGTCGCTCCTCATGCAAGGCCCACGTCGCAATCCGGCTTGCTCGCGCCTCACGTTGAGCACGGAGTACCCGTTGACCGACCACGAGCCGCCCACGGTCGAGCTCGACGAGGACACGAAGGCGCAACTGCTGGCGACGGGCAAGGAGGACACCGACCCGCTCGACTACGTCAAGGCGGAGAACGTGCACGGCCTGCTCGCCGTGCCGCGCGCGTACATCGCCACGGACAAGTCGGCCGCGGCCGAGCGCGTGGCGGACGAGGAGCTGAAGGAGGCGCTGCTTGAGGAGTACAAGCTGCGCAACCCCACAAAGGGCGCGTCGCTGTTCTCCAACGAGCCCGCGGTGGGCACGGCCTCCAAGCGCGTCGCCGAGGCGGAGGCGGCCGTGAAGAAGGCGGCGCAATCGTCGGAGCTGCGGCCCGAGCTCGTGTGGGTCACCTTCGACCCGAACAGCTACGTGTTCACCGTGGCGGCCGAGTACCTCAACCAACTGCCGGAGACGGCGAGCGTGGCCATCAGCCTGCCGCGCACCAAGGGCCTCACGCTCGCCGACCTGGACGTGGACATCGCCGGCTACCCGAACAAGAGCGCGTACCAGCCGATCAAGAAGGCGGAAGCGATCTTCAAGGAGGCGTGCGCGTCGGCCAACAAGAGCGCGAGCATCCAAGCCATGGACAAGTCCGCGCACACGGTCACCGTCAAGGTCCCCGCGGCCACGGCCGCGGCCCCGGCGCGGTTCACGGCGCGCTTCGTTCTGACGTGCGACGACGCCGACGCCAAGGCGCTGCTGCTGCCCTCCAAGCCGGGCCAGCCCACGCTCGAGGCGCACGACTTCGCCGTGCAACCGCTCTCGCAAGACGGGGACCGCGCCGTGGCCTTCTCGCTGCACATCAAGCCCTTTGCGAGGGGCAAGCTCGCGGTCCCCTCGCGCGCGGCCGCGAAGCTCGACGCGCAGCGCCGCGGCGTGCCGACCTACTGGGTCGCGCCGGACGAGGAGTGCGACGCCAACGGCTACCACCTCGACTTCAACACGCCGTCGCTCCAGCCGCCGTGCCTCCGCTTCCGCGTCGTCGCGGAGAGCGACTCCGAGTACGACTTTGTGACCGACTCGCTCAAGAACGCCAAGATCGACGCCACGACGGCGTCCGCCAAGGTGCTGTGCTACGCGCCGGTGAACGAGGACAGCTGCGTCGCGGTCGTGGAGGTCGCCGCGCCCCAGCGCATGCCGGACATGGCCAACGCGGAGGGCCACACGAAGCACGGCGTCATCGTCGTGGACAAGAGCTACAGCATGGAGATGCGCCAAAACGGCTCGCCGGACACCAACCGCAACCTGGCGTTCAAGGAGGTCGAGCTCATGACGAAGAAGCTGCAAGACCTGCCGCGCGTCTTCGCCAAGTCCGGCATCGCGAGCAAGAACGACACGTTCCTCCTGACGATCATCGGCTTCCACAGCACGGCCGGCCTCGTCTGCTCGCGCGTGCCCGTCGTCCCCGGCTGCGAGGAGAGCACGCGCGCGCTGGCCAAGGCGGCGTCGGACCTGCTCGCGAGCACCGACGCGGGCGGCACAAACTACAAGTCGTGGGTCGACGCGCTGAGCGACCACGTGCGGCCGTCCGACCACGTGGCGCTCGCGCTGCTCACCGACGGCCAACTGTGGGACCTCCCCGCCTTCAAGGTGGCGTACGCCTCGCTCAAGGCGAGCGTGACCGAGTTCGAGGCGTGCGCCATCGGGTGCGGCGCGTGGGCCAACCACGACACCGTCAAGGAGGTGGCGACCAAGGGCGGCGGCGAGGCGCTGATCGAGTCGGTCGACTCGTCGGTGAGCTCGATGGCGACGCGGCTCCTCGGCAAGTGCTTCGCGTCGATGGCGATCAAGCACTCCATCATCGTGGAGGACCACGTGCTCGCCCACAAGGGCCCGTCGGGCGACGCGCCCACCTTCCGCGAGAACCAGCACCACCGGCCGCGCGGCGCCGAGGCGATCTACTCCCTCGGCCTCGGCGCCAAGCAAGTCTTCGTGGTGGCCGGCTCGCACTGCGGCAGCCGCGTGACGGTCTGCGGGCTCGCGCAAGTGGTCGGCGACGGCACGCCGGTCAAGTTTGAGGTCGCCGGCTGCAACGTGCCGCGCGACGTGACGCGCGTGCTGCGCCACTTCGACCCGCTCTTCGCGAGCGACGACGTCGAGTTTTACACGTGCCGCTCCGACCCCACGCTGAACGACAAGCTGCGCGAGGGCATTGGCGTGTACAACCAAACCACGACCTCCAACGTGGTCAAGGTGGCCGAGTACGACCTGTCCATCGACGGGCGCGACCACTCGCTCCACCCGCTGACCAAGGCGGTGGTGCCGCCGATCCACGACAACGAAGCAAGGAGTGGCCGCTTCAAGGAGGGCGTGCTCAATTGGCTGCGCGACGCGCCGTCCGACCGCGACATGCCCTCCGCGCGGACGACGTACGAGCACCACACGCACTGCGGCTACCCTAGCCACTGGGGCGATGACTGCAACTACTACGGCTACTCCATGTTCCGCTCGCTCGGTGCCACCAACGACGACACCGACCACAATTCCGAGCCCGAGTTCCGCTCGTGTTCTGCTGTCGCCGACGCCGCGCCCACGCCGCCGCCGCCGTCGGCGCCCGCCAACAACAAGCCGACCAAGGGCGAGGTGGAGAAGCCCAAGGACAACAACGCGACGCCGACGTTCGACGAGGTGAGTAAGCTCTACCACTCGGTGACGCTGCTCCCCTACCTCAACAACCACACGCTCGCGCTGCGCGCGGTCGAGTCGCTCCTCGACGAGCTCAAGGCCACGGGCAAGAAGCTGGAGGCGAAGCGCGCCGAGGACGCCGCCGGCGGCGGCAACGACCCGATGGTGGACGTCGTGAGCGCCGCGCTCGACGAGGTGGCCGGCCCGGCGCTCGAGAACGTCGTCGCCAAGCTGTGGCCGCTGCTGTCGGTGCTCTCGGCGCTGGTGATGCGCTACCACCTCGAGCTCGACCTCAACCTGTACAACGAGGCCATCGGCGAAGGCGACGTCGCGAAGGCGCTGTGCCGCGTCGGCTACATGATCAAGATCGCCGAGCGCGTCAAGTCCAAGGTGTCCGGGTACTCCACCAAGTACTGGCGCCCGGTGCTCACCACCAAGAAGGTCAAGGACAAGGACTGCGGCTTCACGTTCGACCTGACGTGGGTGGCCGAGCACCGCGCGCGCGAGGCGCGCGACGGCCCCTACATCGACCGCGTCCACGCGGACTCGGTCCGCCCGCTGGTGCGCAAGGTGATCGACCTCTTCACCGCCCTCTTCAACGACGGCGGCTACCTCGGCGGCACCTTTGTCGCCGAGGCGGACCTGTACTGCGGCGACGAGCCCGTGTCGATGCGCAACACGTACTCGGCCTTCCGGGGCGCGGCGTTCGTCTCGGGCGAGCGCTTCGACGCGCGCCACCACATCCACGACGAGATGACGCCCGTGGCGCTCAAGGCGATCTCCGGGTTCGCCTGAGCGCCACCGCGCGGTCCTGGTTGTGGGGATAAGTCCGTGTCGTGTTTGCTTAGAGTGGGCGTGGCGTGTCAACGGTCTTAACAAGGTGGTTACCGAAACGCCCCCCTTTCCCCCATCCGCCGTCCGCGAGGATGCTGACCTCGCTCTTTGGTGAGCTCCGGCTCGCGCGCCCGGAGCGCGTGACCGATGGGCTCTTTGACGACCTGCTAGGCAAGCGCGCTGCGGAAGAAGGGGACGAGGAGGGCGATCGCGACAAGGTGCCGAGGGTCGAGGGCGGGGAGGAGGGCGAGGAGAGCGAGGACCTGTACGAGAAGCACGTCAAGCTGCTCGTGCTCGACTTTGACGGCACGCTGACCCTGACCATCATCCCGCGCACCGGCAATCGGCCGCCATTGGAGAACGTGACGTCCGACCGAACGAAGCTGTTCACCGAGACCATGACCAAGCAGAACCACATCGACAACTTTGGCGGCGAGGCGACGGTGGAGATGTGGGACGACCTCTTCGACGAGCTGCTCGAGATTGGCGTGGAGCTGCGCATCCTCTCGTACGGCAAGAAGGCGCCGATCGTGCACGCGCTCAAGCAGGTGGGGCTGATCAACTACTTCACGTCGGCCGACGGCGAGGAGGGAGACCTCGTGTGGGCCAAGGACGTGCCGCCCTTGGCGGACGACGAGACGGCGCACAAGGCCTATGTTGTTGGAACGTGGATGGACGACTTCAACGGCGAGACGCTCGACGGCGCCGAGGTGGCCTTCGTGGACGACGACCCGGCCATGATCGACACGCCGCTTGCGGGCGCCGACAACCAGGGCGTGCAGCAGATCCTGGCCGGCGGCCACGCGCGCCTACACCAGGTGGGCTTCTTCGAGGACACAATGCAATGGATTCGTGACATCTGTGGCTTAACGCCCCCGGACGAGGAGTGACTGGAAAGC
>MDSX01104168.1_pt1 | contig 10362 bp, 10 predicted proteins | sample 811141 | NCBI WGS metagenome assembly MDSX01 (sample SAMN05326642, study PRJNA326480) | marine metagenome | isolation source: seawater | place: Atlantic Ocean: South East | collected 2010
AACTACAAAAGTGGTTTGGGAGCAGACACAATAAGCAGTGGTATTGAAGGTGCATGGACAAGTAACCCAATTAAATGGGATATGGGCTATTTTGAAAATTTATTTTCCTATGAATGGGAACTAACCAAAAGTCCAGCTGGAGCACATCAATGGAAACCAAAAAAAAATGGACACGCAATCAATATGACGCCAGATGCTCATATCAAGTCAAAACAGAACTTTCCAATGATGCAAACAACAGATTTATCTCTTAAATTAGATCCCTCTTACGGCCCTATTTCTAAACACTTTCATAATAATCCAAAAGAATTTGCAGATGCTTTTGCAAGAGCTTGGTTTAAACTTACCCACCGAGATATGGGTCCTAGAGCTTGTTATTTGGGACCTGAAGTTCCAAAAGAAGAACTGATCTGGCAAGATCCAATAAAAAAATCAAAATACAAACTTAAGAAAAATGATATAAAATTATTAAAGATTAAATTAGATAAATCAGGATTATCAATTTCGCAATTAATTTCCACAGCTTGGGCATCAGCATCTACATTTAGAGGCTCTGATAAAAGAGGTGGAGCGAATGGTGCTAGAATAAGATTATTACCGCAAAAAAATTGGGAAGTTAATAATCCAAATGAATTAGCTAAAGTTTTAAAAGTGTTTGAAAAAATCAAAAAGAATTTTGACACAAAGAAAAAAAATGTTTCTATAGCAGATTTAATTGTATTAGGAGGCTCGGTAGCTATCGAGAAAGCTTCAAAAAAAGCAGGTTACAAAATAGAGGTACCATTTGTATCTGGAAGATCTGATGCTACGCAAGATCAAACAGACATAAACTCATTTGGATTGCTAGAACCAAAAGCTGATGGTTTTAGAAATTTTATTAAAAAAAGAACCAATGGTTTAAATCACCAAAAAAATATTTCAGCTGAGGAGATGTTAATTGATAAAGCCCAATTAATGAGTCTGACTGCTCCAGAAATGACAGTTTTAGTAGGCGGCATGAGGGTCCTAGGAGGAAATTTTAATAAGTCAAATCATGGTGTATTTACAAAAAAAATAGGAACTCTATCAAATGATTTTTTTGTAAATTTACTTGATATGAACACAACTTGGAAAGAAACTTCGCAGGAAGAAATATTATTTGATGGAAAAGATAGAAATACTAATAAAATAAAATGGACTGGTTCGAGAGTTGATCTAATATTTGGATCTAATTCTCAATTACGTGCTATAGCTGAAGTTTATGCTAGTGAAGGATCAGAGAAAAAATTTATTAAAGATTTTGTAGCTGCATGGGTGAAAGTCATGAATGCAGATCGTTTTGATATAAAAAAATAAAAAATTTCTAAAATAATCTAGTTTTTTTTTGAGAATGATTATTATTAAAAGCAATAATTCTTGATTAAAATTTAATTTTACTTAAATATTCAACAATGGAAACTCAAACTTATAATTGTAAAAAATGTGGACTAACAATTTCAGCTAAATGTTCAAAGTGTGATATGATTGTAGATGTCAAAGTTCTTGATGATGGCTGTATAGTTAAGACTACTAAATGTTCAGATTGTGCAAATATACCTGTAATTAAAGATATTTGTGAGAAAATTTAAATAGATCTTTTATTTTATTTCTCCCCAAATATTATCTGTCTGTAACCATCCGTTAAAGTCTTTTAAGGCAATATTACACCAACTTTCCTTACACTTTTTAAAAATTAGCATTTTCCCTTTCTCAATTTTAACCAATGGTTTAGAAAAAATAGAAGGTCTTTCAAACAATATTTTGTCTTCTTCTACAATAAATGATTTTGATTTTTTTAATTGAGTTCTATGAATCCAGCCTCCATTTTTTTTGAAATCAATTATTTTTTTCCAATTTCCTTTTTTATCAATAATTTTAACAGGTAGATATTTTTTTTTATAAAAAAATTTAATTGGAGATTCAAAGCTTGGACCATATCTTACATTTACCTTGCTATTTTTTAACATTAGATAACTACTTGAATCTTTAGAATAAGCATTTATTTGAAATATAATAAATATTATTATAAAATTTATTATTTTGTACATGTACAGTTTTTTTTTTTATTATATTTTATAGTTCTAAATTCTAAATTTTTTAGATTGAAAATTAAAATTTGACCATAAAGTTTTTTTCCAATATTTAATATTACTTTAAGAACCTCATTTGACTGAATACTGCCTATAACTCCAGCAACTGGACCTAGGACACCATCAGCTTCACAGTTTAAAATATCATCCGAAGGTTCATTTTGGTAAAAACATTTTAAACATGGATTTGCTTTTTTTTTGAAATCAAAAGAAAATACGTGACCTTCAAACTTGCTTATAGCTCCCACAATAAGTATTTTTTTATAATAAATAGAGTATTTGTTTATTAAAAATTTAGTCTTAAAATTATCTGAGCCATCCACTATTATTTGATAATTTTTAAAAATTTCTTTAATATTATTTTCCTCAATTCTTTTTTTATATATTTTTATACTTGTAGAAGGATTTATTAATTTTATTTGCTTTTTAAGAATGTCTACCTTAAATTTACCTACATCTTTTGTAGTAAAAAGGGATTGTCGATGTATATTTGATAAATTAACTTTATCAAAGTCCACGACTCCCAATCTTCCAACGCCTGCACGAGCTAAATAATCTGCTATTGGACACCCAAGTCCACCTGCCCCTATAATTAAAACACTTGAATTAATAATTTTCTTTTGCCCATCAGCACCAAGGTCTTTAAGTATGATTTGTCTAGAATATCTCTCTATGTTTTTTTGGGTAAGATCTTTACTCATTTTCCAGTAGATCCAAATCCCCCGCTACCTCTAAAAGTGCCTGGCAACTCATTAACTTCATCAAATTCCATTTTTAATATTGGGACTAAAATCATTTGTGCAATTCTATCAGAATTATTGACGTCAAAACTTTTGTTTGAATGATTATACAATATTACTTTTATTTCACCTCTATAATCACTATCAATTGTCCCTGGGGTATTTAAAACACTTATACCGAATTTAGCTGCCAGTCCTGATCTTGGTCTAATTTGTACCTCACAATCCTCAGGTATAGCGATAGCTAAACCGGTAGGCACAATTTGTGAAGTTTTAGGTAAAATAGTGATTTTGTTTTCTATAAATGCCATAAGGTCCATTCCTGAAGAACCTGATGTCTTATATTCAGGTAAATTTACTTTTGGATTAAGTCTTTTTACTAAAACCCTAACCATCTTTTAATTAATATTAGAAATTATTCTTTCTACAATTTCATCAGATAGTAAACTTTTTTTTGTCTTATAAATTTTTTCTTTATCATTATTTTTATAATGTATTGTTACTTCGTTAAAATCAGAATCAAAGCCAATTGATTTATTTGAAACATCATTTGCAATTATCCAATCACAGTTTTTCTCTCTTATTTTTTTTAAAGAATTTTCGTTTAAGTTGTTTGTTTCTGCCGCAAAACCAATTACTAATGTAGGCCTAAGAGAATTGTGGTTAGATACATGTTTAATTATATCTTTATTTTCTTCAAGGTTTAAAGTGAATTTGTCTTTCTTTTTTATTTTTTCTTTTTTAATATTCTTTAGCTTCCAATCAGAAACTGCAGCAGAAAATATTGCAACATCAGCTGGTAAATTCTCAATAGTTGCTTCAAACATTTCTTTAGCAGAGCAAACATTTACCATTTTTACACCTTCTATAGGATCTAAATTTGTTGGACCTGAAATTAAAGTGGTTTGAAATCCACTTAATTTTAGAGACTTTGCAATTTCATATCCTTGTTTTCCACTTGATCTATTCGTTATGTATCTTACAGGATCAATATATTCACGCGTTGGTCCCGCGGTGACCAAAGCTTTAAATTTGTTTCCTTTATTTGCTTTTTGAAAATATTTATCTATAAAATTTACTATATCCTTAGGTTCGGTCATTTTTCCTGCACCAAATTCTCCACATGCCATGTCGCCAATTTCAGGTCCAATAAAAAAGTAGCCATAATTTTTAAGTTTTTTTAAATTTTCTTTATTTGCTTTATGTTCCCACATTCTTACGTTCATTGCAGGAGCTAGGAATATTTGTTTGTTTGATGCTAAAACAATTGTAGATGCTAAGTCGTCAGCTATACCATAGCTAAATTTTGCAATTTTATTTGCAGTAACTGGTGCTACTAATATTAAGTCAGCCCATCTTGATAGAGATATATGATCCATTTCAGCTTCATTTTTATAATCAAATAAATCTGTAAAAACTTTTTGATTAGATAAAGAACTAACGGACAATGGTGTTATAAATTCTTGAGCTCCCTTAGTAAGCACAGCTTTAACAATAGCTCCATTTTTCTTAAGGATTCTTATAATTTCTAAACTTTTATATGCAGCTATTCCACCACAAATTATAATTAATATTTTTTTTTTGTTTAAATTTATCATCGACAAATTAAAATACTATGAATGTTAAAAATACAAGCAATAATAAGCCAATAATACTCTGGTTTCTTAAAGCTTTCATTTCTATTTTTTTCTCATTTAATGCTGAATATGAATTTGAATTTTGAGGAATTTGCCCACTTGCTAAAAATGTTAATGCTTGATTAGCTTTATCCATCATTTGAGGAAACTCAGGTAGTTTTTTTAAAACTTCTGCAGAGTCTTTAATACTTTTAGTAAAATTTGAAATAGGGTCTTTTGTTTCTTTGAGCCACTTTTCTAAAACAGGTTTAGAAGTTTCCCATATATTAGTATTTGGATTAAGTTTTCTTGCAACACCTTCCACAACAACCATTGTTTTTTGCAAAAGTAGAAGTTGAGGCTGCGTTTGCATATTAAATTTCTCTGTAATTTCAAACAACTGTTTTAAAAGTTTGCCTCCTGAAATATCTTTTACAGATTGTCCAAATATTGGTTCACCTATAGATCTTAAAGCTTGAGCTAATTCTTCAATTTGCACATTATTTGGAACCAATCCCGCAAGTATGTGAACTTCAGCAACTTTTTTATAATCTCTTTTGATGAAACCATAAAGTATTTCAGCTAAATATTTTCTATTTAGTTTATCGATTCTTCCCATAATACCAAAATCTATAGGAACAATGTTCCCGTCTTGATCAATGAATAGATTACCCTGATGCATATCTGCGTGAAAAAAACCATCTCTAACAGCTTGTCTTAAAAAATGTTGAATAATATCGGTAGAAATCTGATCCACATTGATTCTTTTATTTTCGAGTAATTCTTTTTCGCGAATAGATATACCTTCCACCCAATCTAGCGTTAAAACTTTATCGCTTGTATAATTCCAATATATTTTTGGTACTATAAAACCAGAGTCATTTTTTGTATTTTCAGAATATTCATTTGCAGCAGCAGCTTCAAATCTTAAGTCCATTTCATTGTTTGTAATTTCTTTTAATAGGAAAACTACTTCTACTAATTTGAGTCTTTTTGTTTTTTTAACTGTACTTTCAATAATATATGCTAGCAACATTAAAGCATCAATTTCATTATTAAATATCTTTTGTATGTCTGGTCTTAAAATTTTAATTGCAACATCTTTAATCGTACCTTTGTCATTGATTTGAGCTTTGTGAACTTGTGCAATAGAGGCAGCTGCTATTGGTTCGCTTATATTAAGTATTGTTTCCATAATCTTTTGACCTAAAGAATTTTTTAATATCTTATGAGCAATAGATGTTTCAAATGCAGGAAGTTTATCCTGCAATTTTTCTAGTTGATCAGATAACTTTTCCCCAATTATATCAGGCCTAGTTGCTAAAAACTGTCCAAGCTTTATGAATGTAGGTCCCATACTTTCCAATGATCTACAAAGTCTTTCTTCGTCATTTAGTTTTAAATTATTTTTATCTGAAGAAAAAGAAATTGAAAAAAGTTGAGTTAAAAATTTTATAGAAATAGGTATTTCATGATTTTTCTCTAAAATTTTTATCAAATCTGATTTTGCAAGTTTTCTAGCGATTTTAGCTAATGTTATTATTTTTTTTATCATTAAATTTTCCAACCACTATGAATTGATACTATTCCACCATTTAAGTTTCTATACTTGCAATTTATAAATTTATTTTTTTTCATAATCTCAATTAATTGATTTTGATTTGCAAAATTATCTATGCTTTTAACTAAGTATTCGTAAGGTTTTTCATCTCCAACAATTACTTTACCAATTTTGGGTATTATTTTTGAATAGTTTTTATAAAAAAAATTTAAATTTGAGTTCTCGATCTTTGAAAATTCAAGACAAATAAATCTACCACCTTTTTTTAAAACTCTATATGCTTCAGACAAGCTTTTGTTGATATTTTTGGTATTTCTAAGACCAAAGCTAATTGTATAAAAATCAAATATATTACTTTCAACATCTAATTTTTCAGCATGATTTATTTTCCATTTAATATTTGAATATTTATTTAATCTTTTCTTTCCTGCATCAACCATCTTTTTGTTAGGATCTACACACAATATTTTAGTCTTATTTTTTGTGTAATCAGAATATAGTTTTGCTATATCTCCTGTACCAGAGCCAACATCAATTAAATTTTGTTTAATTGATGGATTCATCATGTAGAGCAATTCTTTTTTCCATACTCTATGAATGCCAAATGACATAACATCATTCATAAAATCATATTTTTTATGAACTTTATCAAATACCCTTTGTACCAAGCCTTTTGTTTGTTGTAGATTTTGACGCATGATTTAATATTTTATTTATCTTAATAATATAGTGTCAAATGCCAGAATTGCCAGAAGTAGATATAATAAAACAGTCTTTAAAAAAAACTATTTTACATAAAAAAATTAGAAAAGTTCTTATTAATAATAAAAATTTGAGATTCAAACTGGACAGTACATTTGAAAAGAATATAAATAAAACAAAAGTTTTAAATGTAACTCGAAAAGCAAAATATTTGGTTATTAATTTAGATAATAACAAGTTTCTTTTGATGCATTTTGGAATGTCTGGTACTTTACATTTAGTTAGAAATATAAATAATAGAAATACAAATTTGAGTTTTTACAAAGATTTGAAACTTCCCATAAAACATAATCATGTTGAAATATTCTTTTCAAAATTTAAGTTAGTTTATAATGATCCTAGAAGATTTGGTTTTATTAAAATAATAGATAATTTAGAAAAACTTAAATTATATTTTAAAAGACTCGGACCCGAACCACCAGAAAGAAGATTTAATCTAAATTATATTCAAGTTAAATTCAAACATATAAAAAAAAATATTAAAAGTACATTGCTTGATCAAAATATAATTTCAGGATTAGGTAATATATATGTAAATGAAATTTTATTCTCAGCAGGTATAATCCCAACTAAGAAAACACATAATTTGAAATTAAAAAATCTTAAAGATTTAATAATTTTTTCAAAAAAAATCCTAAAAAATGCGATAAAAAAAGGTGGTTCTTCAATTAGGGATTTCCAAAATACTTCGGGAAATAAAGGTAAATTCCAGGATGAATTTAAAGTTTATGGAAAAGAAAACACTATATGTCCTAGAAAAAATTGTACTGGAAAAATAACGAAGATTTTTATATCTAATAGATCAACTTTTTATTGCAAATTATGTCAAAAATAGAAATTAATATATTGACCAAAAATAAATAGCAGGTTATATCATCGCGTCTATGGCTAACATAAAATCAGCAATTAAAAGAATAAGAGTTATAAATAAACAAACAGCAGTCAACAGATCCAGAAAAAGCAAATATAGAAATGCTATTAAAAAGATGAATAGTTTATTGATAAGTAAAAACAAAAAAGAAGCCTTAGCTTTTTTGCCAAAATTAAACTCAGAACTTATGCGAGTTGCTAAGACTGGCATTATTAAAAGAAATAATGCGTCAAGAAATATTTCAAGAATAACAAAAAAAATCAATGCTCTTTAACAACCGTGGGTAGTTAGGTTTTGTTAAAAGATACATTTCAAAAATTCAATTTTAGAGTTAAATATTAAAAAAAGAAATTTAAACTACAAGATATAAAAAAAAAATCTGATATTTCACTAAATGTAGAATTTAAAAAAATAGGTAAATTTAATTTACGAAATAAAATTTTTAAAATTCAATTAATAATTTAATAAAAATTCTCGCTAGAATTTATTCAATTATAGATTTTAAATTTTTTTTATTTTTAAAATTTAATTATTGCATTAGTTTTTTATAAGCCTTAAGTGGACCATTCTCATGAAAAATATTTTAAATAAAAATTTAAGCGCAGTTTCTGGTAAAAAAATAGATTGGAAAAAAATACAAAATGAAATGGTGGTTACTTTTGGTAACGACATATTTGAAAGTTGGTTAAAAAAAATTGATTTTATAGAGGAACAAAATAATTATATTTTAATATCAGTTTCGACTAGATTTATTAGAGATTGGATAACTTCTAGATATTTAGATCAAATATTACAAATAGTAAAAAGTTTTAATAAAGAAATTTCTAGGATTGAATTTTTAATAAAAGAAAAAAAAGAATTAAATGCAGAAGAAAATAAATTTGAAATAGAAGATAAAATTAACAGCTCAAAAGAAAATATCTCCTTTATTAAAGACTCTTATCTTCAGTATAATAGAATTGACCCTAACAAAAGTTTTGAAAATTTTATTATCGGAGACAGCAACAAGTTAGCCTTCGAAGCAGCAAAAAAAGTATCTCAAGAAATTTCAAGATATAATCCTTTATATTTATATAGTGGAGTTGGTATGGGGAAAACACATTTATTAAATTCAATAGGATTAGAACTTAAAAAAAAATATAAAGTAATGTTTATTTCTGCTGAGAGATTTATGTATCAGTTTGTTAAATCAATTAAATCTAATGAAATGGTAAAATTTAAAGAATACTTTCGAAACACAGATATTCTTTTAATCGATGATATACAGTTTATGAATGGCAAAGAAGCTATGCAAGAGGAATTTTTTCATACTTTCAATGCTTTGTTGGATAAAGGATCTCAAATAATACTCTCAGCCGACAGACCTCCAAACAAATTAAGTAGAATACAAGAAAGAATAAAATCAAGATTTTCAGGTGGATTAGTTATAGACATTCAAAGTCCAGAATTTGAACTCAGATATAAAATTGTAAAAGCTAGATCGGAAGAATTAAAATTATATTATTCAGGTCAAGTTAATGTAAGTGTAGAAATCCAAAAATTTATTAGTACAGAAATAAGAGGAAGTATTAGAGAATTAGTTGGAGCCCTTAACAGAGTGGTTTCATTTTCAAGAATATACAATAAAGCTCCTACCATTTCAGAAACAAAAGTTATTTTAAAAGATCTGTTAAACCTGTCGGAGAATAAAGTCACTATTGATCTAATTCAGACATTGGTTTGTAAGTTTTTTAAAATAAGTAAAAATGAAATGCTTTCATCCAGAAGGTCAAGATATTTAGTAAGACCAAGGCAGACAGCTATATACTTGTCTAAATTATTAACATCAAAATCCTTACCAGAAATTGGTAGATCTTTCTCAAATAGGGATCATACGACTGTAATTCATTCAGTTAAAACAATTGAGAGGCTAAGAAAGGAGGATTCTGAGCTGAACGTTAATATTGATAGTCTTAAAAATAAAATTTTATATAATCAGGAAAATGAAATTTAACGTAAATCAGCAAGATCTTCAAAAGTCTCTAAACTATTGCCAAGGTGTTATAGAAAAAAGGAGTACTTTACCGATCCTCTCTAATGTTCTTCTTGTTACTAAAGATAACAAATTAACTATAACTGCAACTGATCTAGACCTTATTTTTATACATCAAATAAAAGATGTAGAAGTCTTGGAAGAGGGAAAAACCACAACTACGTCATCAACTTTGTACGATATAGTTAGAAAAATTCAATCTGGAAAAAAAATCAATTTTTCCCATGGTGAAAATAATAAAATTCATTTAGAATCTGAGCAATCAGTGTTTAATTTAAATTGCATGAATGCTGAAGAATTTCCATTAACTGATGAAAATTTTAATCAGAATGAATTTACTATTAACTCAAAGTCATTACTAAAAGTTTTAAACAAATGTAGGTTTTCAGTCTCAAATGATGAAACCAGACATTATCTTAGTGGTATTTTTTTGCATCAAACTCAAGTTGATTCTAATTTTTTTTTAACTGCAGCAGCTACAGATAGTCATAGAATGTCAGTATCAAAAGTGAGATTAGAAAGTAAAATTGATTTCGAGCCAATAATATTACCAAAAAAAACAATTTTTCAATTATGTTCATTACTCGATAGCTATGATGGTGATGTTAAAATCTCTAATATAAAATCTAAAATTAAATTTGAGTTAGACAATAGTATTTTAATTTCAAAACT
>MDSX01010391.1_pt1 | contig 10360 bp, 4 predicted proteins | sample 811141 | NCBI WGS metagenome assembly MDSX01 (sample SAMN05326642, study PRJNA326480) | marine metagenome | isolation source: seawater | place: Atlantic Ocean: South East | collected 2010
GAGCCTACTGAGCCGACTCAGTCTCAGTATGGGGGGCGGCTGCGGATCGCTGGATTTCCCGGGGATGATCGAGACAACAATCACAGTTAGCCTACCCTGGGAGGCGTGGTGGACGGGGGCGTCCATATTCGGGGTCACAGTGGCTGGGGCTGCCGTTTGGGGTCCACTGAAAGACGCCATCTGAAACTTCTTCCTGTCCGAGATGTTTTTCCAGTAGTTCGTACTGTAGATTTGTTGAGCTGAGTCTTTTCCATACTGGTTTCGGCAGCGATCCTCTTCACCTGGGCATCTCCTATTTCTTCCACATGATCGTGAAATTTAGCCGTGAGATTCAAGGGAGAAGTGGATGATGCCAGCTGGGGGCTTTACTCAGGCGTTTGGGGGGTGGGCAGGCCCCAAACTAGAATGCGTCGAGTTTCCCGCGTTCACCCTCCACCACGGCCCTAAGTTGAAATAGCCCGCGGGAAACTCGACTCGGACGCGTTCTAGTTATACGCCGTTCGAAGCGCGAATTAACTTTCTTCTTGACGGACCACTTGGGGGGGGTCGATCGTGAACGGACCCACGTTTGTTGTTACCCTAAGTTAGGGCGCCTCTCTCTATAATTTACCTCGCATCCCCTTCTCCCAAATAGGGCCAAGGCACGCCCTCGCCCGGGCCAAAATGCAGCGCAAGGGCCGTCCATAGCTCGGTTGCCGTACCAATCCGGCGGGAACTCAACTGGGAAGCCCGACTAGCAGTGGCCGAGGTTAGCGTCATGCTGCGGTACCGGCCGACAGCCGGCTGCTAACGGACACTAAGAGAGCCTGGGTCCGCGTATTCGGCGCCGACCTCGCAAACGACCTCGCACAGTCTCGATTTTCTTTTCTTGCGCAAGCGGGCAGATGCCCTTCAAAATCAATTCGGAACTCCAACCGCGTGCGCGGATTGAGAGGCCACTCAGCAACACATCCACGCTAGTACGAACGCGTAGCCGCTGGATGTATCCAGGTCGTCGACCCCCATTCGGAATCCGCTCCCATACCCGGAATCATCTGCCATGGCGCCACTCCGCTTTTTTACCACACTCGAAGGGGACTCCACTCAGGTCAAGTCTCTAATGGTGTCATCGGCCGCCGCGACAGTGAGCTTGTTTGAGAACTAGAGCTCGAACGAGTTGATTCTCAGCACTGGTTGTAGTTTTAAAAGGTCTTGGTAGCAAAACAATTAGCCATATGAGGACTAGCGCGATTTGTGAGTGATTTACACATGAATGGACGATCTGGAGTCATTCCACATGGTCACGGAACACGTAGCAAAATCGCCGGCCAAGCCAGAGCACATTTTGCCCCTCGACTCGTCTCCGAAGGAAGATCGATTTCTGACAATTGCCTTGAGTTTGAGTTGATGCAGAGCTTCTCAATGCTCTGGATTCTCAGCTGATTCAGGGGATCAGGGTGCCTGTATCTGACGCAAAAGGAGCTTCTGAAGTTCTGCAGAGTCCGCATGGTGCATATTCAAATTTAGCGCACTTGCAACCTGAGCAGATAAAATGACGACACAGCATCAGATCTAGCTAGTCAACCGTACCATTGAAAACGAATCTTGGATATTTCCCAGCTTGTAGGCGAGCAGCGCACCATTAAAGAAAGGTTGGAAAAGATGTGGGGCTTTACTTTGAGCACTGTTGAAGATAGCTTGGGCAGCTTCTGTATTCCGACTCTGCAGCTCGAGCACACCCAGATTACAGAGACTCTCAGCATGTTCGCCATCGACTGACAATGCTACCTTGAATGATTGATACGCAAGATCGCAGTTCCCTATGCCAATACCAATGTGACCAATATTATACCAAATATCAGCAATATCATCGGCTAGTTGGAGCGCTCGACCGAAGCAATTCAACGCCAGGTCAAACTGGGATGAAAAGAAGCAGCATAGTCCGACATTATTCCAGATCTCAGGACCTACCACTCCCATCTGCAACAAACGACGGTAATATCGAAGACTAATCTCTGGCTGATAAGAATAAAAATGATTTGCGGCAAGAGATGACAAGCCTTCAACATTCGAAGCATCGAAAGCCAGCACCATCTTATAGCTGGAGACGCTTGGCTCTATCGCATAGAGCATTTCATGAATACGAGCTATTCCAAGCATCAGTCGCGTCTCACCAGTAGTCTGTTTATTCGCCTTTTCAAGAACCGCTAGAGCGGCATTCGGCTGATCAAGGCGGATATATACCTTACTTAATTCGAGAACTGTCTCAGCCATATTTTGGTCTTGGAGTGATGATGAAAGCTGTTTTTCTGCATCACGGTACAGTCCTAGCCGATAGTAGCATCTTCCAAGTCGAGCTTTCCACCACCAGTCTTTGAAATTCGCCTCTCGGGTCGCTTCTGCACATAGTTCCAGCGCGCGCCTGGGATTATGCTCGTGGTAGATCAAGTAGTCGCAAATAACTTTTGACATCGATTCCCGACGCACGAGCCTGGAGAAATCCAAGCGGCTAATGTCGAGAAATGAGTTTTTTGATTCTGCCAGTAGTGATGCAGTTCCAAGCCTCAACTCATGTCCAAGAGAGGTAACAGGTCGAGACTGCCCAGTAGCTGTGTTTGTGGTACGGAGAGCCGCCTCGAGCCCCTCGCGGCCTGTGATTGGCCTTGAAGTAGTCCCTGGTCGCTCAAAGCCTGTCAAAGGTCGTCCACAATTAGAAACTGGCCTCAAGCTCTGTTCTGATGATGATCGGGATCTGGATGCTGGGCGATTTAGAGAAGTACCCGGCCTAAAAGTTGGGCTCCGTATGATTTGTGATGATGATAAAGACAGGTACCTGGGCATAGCAGCGACTGTGTTCGCATCTAATAACAGATCTGCAGTTCCCTGATCCTCTAGATTGGTATCATCAACCCAGCTTTGCTGAAGGAATGCACTACACTTTAAATATAGCGCTGCTTGGTCCCGAGGATGAGAATCCAGCAACTCTGTGCAGTCTCGGATACACCGCTGATGTTCGCGGCGACGATTGTTGAACATCGCCATCCAGAGCTGTTATGTTATGATGCACAAACAAAAGAAATGGCAGGCTGACGCACATGATCTATGGTTTTCATAATTGGTTTTTACAAACCGGCCTACGGCCGGCAAGCTCGCGAAGCGAGCTATCGTTTAATTGAGGTTGCTCGCGGGTGATCGTATCAAAACAAGTTCGATGATACTCACGCGTTAATTACACGTTTGCGATGACTTTTACGCGCGGTTGCTGGTTCGGGTCACGAACTCGCAAGATTTAAATTCAACAAAAGTGCTGAAGTTCAACAAAAATGTTGACTTTCAAATCCAGGCTATCAGATTTTGAGTTTTGATCGGGACACTGACAGCCTGCCACACTGACAGCCTGTCGAACCGGACGTGCTCGCGGCGCATCAGCGGCCGTGCGCGAGGTAGCAGAGCGACGGTGCCATGCACTTCGCCGACCACAGAGATGGGGGTGCCATGGTGGACATGGTGTTAGGAGAGGATACGCCCGGATACCGGGCCCGGGGAGGCCCGTTGGGGGTGCCCCTGGCCTGGGTATCTCTGCTCCCCCGCAGGAGGGTGGAGGCATCATTTTTCGTTCGGCCTGTATCCACTCAGCGCTCCCTCCGTTACAGACGACGAACAGATGTGCAGCGACTTGAAAAAAAAAAAAAACTACTAGTTCTGCCGCTCGTCGAAAATTCGGACGCGAATACTGCATCCCAGACGTGCTCCTCCAAAACCAACCTGTAGACGCTGCGACGGTTAGCTGTCAGCCTAGCTGTCCTAGGTACCCCTCTCGCCCCCCTGGATAAGCACCCCCTCCGTTACAGACCAAGAGAGGCCTGAACACGGGAAGTCTTCGTGAACGTGAACCCTCAAGGTCGAACTTCATAGACTAACGCACTAGTTTTGCTGTGATGACAATTTAATGTCTCGACGGCCGCGTTGTTCGACAATTGGCCCGTCCGATGCATTAGCTTCGGAGGTCTTTGTCAAGAAAGAATTTAAGTGGTTGTATGTTGGCTTGGAGCAGAAAGCCACCGCAGGTTCGAATTTAGTAGGAGGGCGTCCAACATATGCTATTGACGACTGTGTCAAGGGAGTCGATGCCCGGCACATGCAAGATATTGAGAATTTCATCGCAATAGAGCTACAGACTCGCGGCTGTGATGACGCAACTCTCCCGTCCATGGCTCGGCTGCAGGTGTTCGAGGAAGCGTTGGATCGCTTTCTTTCAAGGTGTCACATGTATCGCTCCTTTTTTTACCGATACAGGAGGGAACAGAATATGCTGCGAGGCGTGTACGCCGCGCGTGTCGCTGAACTACCTGAATTGCGGGCCCGTGCAGATGGTGCCCAATTGAAAGCTGATACAGCAATGGAGACAGCCAAAAGCTCGGCGGCTATGAATGTGGCGAAATTGCGAGACGATGCTGTAGCGTTACGGCGAGCCCTGGTGGTGGCCAACGAGGATCAACGCCGAGAGAGAGAGAGGAACGCAGAAGAGGCACTTGCCTATCGGAGACTCCATGAAGAAGCAGAAGAGTTGCGACGGGCAACATCGATGCTCACGACCTCTCTCGGGCGGCTGGAGGAAGAGAGAGAGCGATGGGCTCTGCAGGAAAACTCAACCAGAAGCGAAGCCTTGAATTACAAGTCGGCACTGGAGAAGTCATTGATAGAAACAGAGCGCCTCCGCGCCCTTGCTCAAGACCTCGAAGAGAGGAAAAAGGACGAGGGTAACGAAGCACTCAAGGAGCTTGAAACAAAACTTGTAGCAATGCGCAAGGAGAATACTCACACCCAGGCCCAACATCGCGCACTGCAGGTTCGGTATCGAGCACTTGCATCAAATAGTTTAGCACGTGATGCCCCAACTGAAGAGTGTAACAGCACAAAAGATGCTGTAGCAAAAGAGGTCCCAGAGGAGAGCGATGGGATGGGCAGCGGCGATATGAACTTCGATGAGCTACTTGATGTTACCAACGAGCTGGGCCCAAAGAGTGAAGATGCAAGCAACCTGCACGAGGACAGGGAACATGCTAAACGCAGGGAATCTCATGGTCCGCACCATCACATGAAAAAGCATCACGCATCCATCATCAATGAGCATCCAACAATGCAAACTGTGACTATTGAAGTTGAGTCGGAGGACAGGACAATGTTGAATGAGTGTTATATCCCTCCTGGGATCCATTTCATTGGTCGGGGCACATCTGATGACGTGCCGCCTTATCTGCGAATTGAAGGTCATGTCAAGAATTGGGTCCTTAGTAAACGCGAGACGGAACGCATGATCAATGATGTCTGGGTAAGTAAAGAGAGGTTCGAGAGCCAGACCGGCAATCGGGAGCCACTTTCAAACTACCTCTACCAGTATCTCTCTCTTCGCTTTTCCTCGCATACGTTAGCAATTGAATGGGGCTACAACTTGCTTGATTCTCTCGAGAGATACATCGCTGACTCTGATTGCCGTCTTTTCCTCCAGATCCTCAATGGTAGCCTGCCGGAAGAAGTTCGAGTTGATCAACTTGCACTGCTCGCAGATGTTGTCACAACCATGGAGAGAGAGGACAGGACCCTAAATAACGGCAAAACTACTTCCAGTCTCAGTCTCCCAACATTCACCACGGCCCTGCGCAAGCTCCTCAACACAAAGTCCGAACACAATTTCTCACGCCTTGTGAGACAGCTTCAGATCGAGGCGCAGTCCAACAAGTCGAGAGTCGTTCACTACTGTGAGCTTCTCCAGTCGGACTCTCAGGGGAATCAAGGAAAGTTCTGTGAGCTTCTCCGTGAACAGCATCTCTCAGAAATTGTCGCTTTTTCCCAGCATGTCCAGGCAACGATTCATGAGGCAACCGGCAATGGCAACGACACCGAACTACCGCTTCCAAGGCTTCGCGAGGCACTTGTCAAAGCAGATCCGGAAAAGCCTCGCGCGGAGGTGAATGCCTATCTTGCCCGTGGTGCCGGCGTTGAGCCCAAAGAATTGGTAGAGAAGGAACAGAGTAATCAGCTCTGCGAAGTTACCCAGTTCATTAAGAACCTAAATAAAGGTCTTCTGAAGCGTTCAACTCCCGTCGTTCCTGGTTCAGGTGGAGGCGGCACTAGCCTCCGCTAGGATCAGCAAAATTAGCATGCAGCAGATTTGCCGCATCAACAGTCTCGGGCGGTGTAAGCGTCGATATGCATGCACGGGAGTATGAAAGTCGCCGAGAGAGGCAACTATAGGCGCGTGTGACTTCGCTACTCAGTGGCCTCCGGTAGCCTCCCTGCTTTCTTCTCTTCTTTGTCGTCAAAATATCCTGCCGGAGAGAGCGCCGAGAGCTAAGTCGCCCGAGGGTCATTGTGATTCCAAGCCCGTAGTGCGACTCCGATCAACTCAAGGCCTCTATGCTGCGGAATCGAGACCAAAAATCAAATCACGGCGGTACAATATGGCTTCGGCCGCAACGCGCACGTGCTGTAGAAGATCAAAAAGAGGAAAGATTCATGTCTAGCTAGGGCCTGAGCGGGGTGCGGGCCATGATATAGAGGACATCGCGCTACCTTTCCAACTGTGGCGGGATAATGGACTAAGGCAACTTGATTGGCTTAGCTTGAAGTTGGCATTGCACCTGGCTTGTATCTCTAGTATGTTCCTATTTTATCTACAGCGAGCGACGGTGGATATATATAAGCCCAGTTAGGGGGGATTTTACTCTGCTTCCTTTAGCTCAGGCTAGTGGGAGATACGAAAGGCCAAGTGGACGGAAACATATTGTACTGCCGTAAATGCATTATCCATATATAGAAGGACGAGTTGTGCGTCGGCGGTTCCCCCGCTGTACGAAGATTAAATGGCTGTCGTCGCGCGAGCGGTGCAGAGGGAAGCATTGACACGGGAATGAGTGGCTCAGCGCGCGCGAGCCGAAGGGCGCGCTCGCGCCGCGCCGCAGGCAAGCCCCCCCGGCAGGGGCAAGATGCCGTAGGCGTCTTGTTATACATACATGTATCTGTTCTTATCGTCCTTGATACAACCGCCGATGGCAGGCGACCAAGTAAGTGTATTGGACATGATTGATAGCATGCGAAAGCGTCTGAAGAGGCGGAATATGTTGCTCGATGATGTTCGCACGGCTTACTTGAAAGACGTCGTCGTCGTCAGAGAATTACTGTCCCGCCAAAGCCCCGCAGGTGATAAGATGACAGCGTCACTAAACCTTCGGCCTACCCTGGCTCTGTATGCACCGTCGGAGTGCACGTTTCGAATTGCTCACGGGGAAGGACTAGATCACTATGGAGGGCATCTGGAAGTGGTTCATCACGAGTCGAAACGTGTTGTGGAATTATCGAAACGCATTGAGGAACTTCTCGAGGCAGAGCAAGACTCGCGGTTCAAGGCTGCCAAACTCGACCTAAGAGCCCAGCAGGATCGCTTGGCATTAATCAGTCAACGCGTATCAAGTAGAGATGAACGCGAGCAGCTCTGTAATGAAGTACAAGTACTAAAGGACCGATTGGGACGGGTTGATGAAACTGCTCACGAGACTTTGCAACGAACAGTTTATGGGTTGCAGCGACAGTTGGAGCAGGCTGAGGCCCGTATCCGCGAGCTCCTCCCGCTTGTTGGTGACAGTGCGCGCAACCAGCAGGATGCAGGACAGGCTGAGCTTCAGCTTGCTGGGAAAGACCACCGAATTGCTGATCTGGAAAAGCAACTTTCTACGTCCAAATATGATTTGGGCTGCGAGCTCAAGCGCTACAGCGATATTGAGATCAAATACGATGATGAGTGCGCCAAGTCACGCCTCTTACAACGCCAGTGTGATGATATAGAAACAGTGTTAACGACTACAAAAAAGCAGTGTGGCGCTATCCAAGGCTCTTTGGATGAAAGCAGACGAGCACAGGCTGAACTGCAACAAAAGCTTAGTGACTTGCGAGTAGAATACACCGAAGCTGTTCAACGTGAGGAGGCCGAGCAGGAAGAACTCCAATTGCATCTTGAACAGGCGAGAACGCAAGAAAGAAAAGCAAGAGCTGAAACTGACGAATTCAATACCAAGCTAATCAATTCCGAGCTTGCACAGCAGGAAGCTTTGGCGAAGGCCTGTGCTGATTTGGAAACTCAACTTGGAGCAAAACACAGCCATACAGACAAACAGTTGCGGGATGAAATCATGCGATATGAGGAAAAATCCAGCAAGCTCGAAGCTAAACTCAAAATTGAGCAAGAGAAGCGTGCATCTCTCGAGGTGGAGTTGCACAGTTCCCAGGTCGAGACTGAGGAGCACAAGTCAGCTGCATCTTCGTCAAAAAATGAGGTGAGTACTCAAGTGGCAGAAATCTTATCGTTGCTCCAAACCTGCCCACAAAACTTGGATCCTGAGCCTGAACCCGACACGAGCGAGCTAGAAATTGTGCGAAGCCGGGTGGCTAATCTCTTGTCGATTTTGATAAAGACCACTGAAGAAAAGACCGCTTTGGAACTTCATTTGCAACAGTACAAGACCAAAACCGGCGCAGTCACGAGTAGTGCTAAATTGATGTCGGTAATCTCCACCAGAGATTCCAGTGATTCCGTATCTCAAGATCAGCTTGTCCAGATGCTTCAAGAAAACGCAGATGGAATGTCCCAGCTGCAGACAGAACTGGACTATATCACCTCAGAAAAGGAGAGAGCCGAAGCGGATTCAAAATTGTTAGCTGAAGCTCTCAACAAATCGCAAGCAGACCTTGACGCATTGCATGGTCAAAATGTGCGCACTCGAGAGGCGCAGTCTACTGCCCAAGCATCTCTTCACGAGGAGCTTCTCGGCGAACTTGAACGAGCAAGATCGTGTGCTTGGCCGGAGTCCGCGGTGCAAGCAGCAGATGACCTAAAATCTAAAGTTCGCAGCTTAGAAGAAAAGCTTGCAAGCCTTCATCAGGATGCACGTGCCTTTTTGCTAACCCGGAAGACGGGAACTGCAAGCGCCCCTGCACTTCAAGCGGACCACCTGGAGGGAGGGGCACGTGAATTTTCAGGGGGGGGTTCTGGAAGCAACTTTGAAGATGATGAAAGCAAGTCTCAACTCAAATCAGCCACCTCACTACTTGGCGACTTACTCCAGCAGGTTCATGCCTTCAAACCCAGCTCGGAAACCAGTACGAACGAAGAACAAGACCTGAATATCGAAGTTCCTGCACAGAGCGATGTGGATGAGTTTAATGTGGTTTTTACAAACTTGGCGTCTCAATTCACGTCAGCGCTGCAAGCTGTGTCAGTTGAGTTGCTCGAAGCACGCGCAGTTATCTCCACTTTACCCGACGGATTCTCGTACAAAGAAATGGCAGAAAAACTTTCGGTTCTAGAGCAAGCGTCAAGGGAGACGGGTGAGGGTGATCAAGGCAAAAGGAGTGGAAGAGAAGAGGAACTACAGAGGTTAAAACAACGCAACGCATCTCAACAGAATTTCATCATGGAACTGCAAGAGGAGGTAGCCACAATGAAAGGTCTCATGTTCGCAGCGGATGAAATCAAGCGGCAATATAGTGAGCTCGAAGACAAATACCGACTCTTAGAAAATGAGTTCACTGAAAAGGCAGAAAACGAAGTCAACTCACGGAAAGCGAAAGAGCGCATCGAGTTGCAGCTAACACTAGCGCATGCTGATGTGGCTTCACTCTCACGCGACAAGGGGACCCTGACGGACGCTCTCAAGGCAAACGAAGACGCGATTACAAAATTGGAGTCTAAACTTGCACACGCACTGAAAGTATATGAGGATGTGGTGCAACGTGAACGCTCACGCCTGGAAACAAATAGAGACATCCAGACCCAGTTCAATCCTACACTTCTGGATATTGCAATTCAAACATCCTTCAAAACCCCAGCCATGACTCTAAGGCAAATCAACTCCTACTCTCATGTGCCACACCGCAGGCGGGGCCCAGGACTTGTTACCCCAGCGCCATCTAGCAATGAAATATCAATCCCTGAGCACTCCATCGCGAATAGTGGCGTCTTTCAAGACAAAGGTACGATGTGGTCGAATTCAGTGACCTGAGGACTCATCGAGAAGCCTAATGTGAATCAGGATAGCCCAGACCACATCGGGGGAAATTAGCCAGCACTAACAACGCATACCGGCGAATGCCCGGGAAATAGAAGATAAATATGGGACCCCTATCGAGCCCGGACGGCGCGGCCCTGGAAATTATTGGAAATAGGAAGGAACTCAAGCATTCGATTGGCGGCGAATTACTCAGGAGGAAGATTCTCCTGTATCTGCCCTACTGTCCTTATTTTCCCTTTCTCCTTACCTTGCAGTCTCATATCCTCATGAGACTGAGTTCAGTCCCAAGGTCCCCACCTTAGTATGGGGGTCCTTCC
>MDSX01014869.1_pt1 | contig 10358 bp, 8 predicted proteins | sample 811141 | NCBI WGS metagenome assembly MDSX01 (sample SAMN05326642, study PRJNA326480) | marine metagenome | isolation source: seawater | place: Atlantic Ocean: South East | collected 2010
TATAAGAAAAAAGTTGGAAAATGTAAAAATAAGATAAAAATAGCCATGATTGGAAAATATGTTGATCTAGTAGACTCATATAAATCATTAAATGAGGCCTTGTATCATGCAGGTGTCATTAATAACAGAATAGTAGACATAGTATATTTAGACTCGGAAAAACTTAATAAACGTAACATTAAGCAGTTGTCTAAAATGGATGGGATACTTGTTCCGGGTGGATTTGGTGACAGAGGCATAGAGGGTAAAATTTTAGCCGCTGAGTTTGCTAGAGTTAATAATATCCCATATTTTGGAATATGTCTTGGAATGCAAATTTCTGTAATTGAGTTTGCAAGAAATGTTATGAAGCTAAATAAAGCCAATAGCACAGAGTTTAATAAAAACACTAAATATCCAGTCGTGGCTCTTGTCGAAGAGTGGAGAGAAAAGTCTGGCAAGAGAATCTTAGCTGATAAGAGTAAAATGGGAGGCACGATGCGTTTGGGCTCTCAAGAATGTATCATTAACAAAGATTCGTTGGCGTATAAAATGTATTCTAAACCAAAGATTGCAGAAAGACATAGACATAGATACGAGGTAAATGGAAATCTTGTTGGAGATTTTGAGAAAAATGGTTTAGCATTCAGCGGTAAGTCAAAAAAAGGAAATTTAATGGAAATGATCGAGTTAAAGAATCACGCTTGGTATGTAGGCTGTCAGTTTCATCCAGAGTTCACATCATCCCCAATAAAAGGCCACCCATTATTCAATGGATTTGTTAACGCAGCGTCTAAAAGGAGAAAATAAAATGTCCTTGGATATTGGAACTTGTAAAAATTTGACACTAATTTCTGGGCCTTGTGCTATTGAGTCAGAAACAATGACTTTATCAATAGCAGAGTATATGTGTGAGATCACTAAAGACTTGCCAATTTCTTACGTTTTCAAGGCGTCTTTTGACAAAGCTAATAGATCATCGATTGAATCTAACAGAGGTGTTGGCATTGAAAAAGGTTTGAAAATACTAGAAAAAGTCAGAAAGACTTTTAATGTTCCAGTTTTAACAGATGTGCATGAAGATACACCAATTGACGAGGTTGCTGATGTTGTGGATATTCTCCAAACTCCTGCTTTTTTGTGTAGGCAGACAAATTTTATAACCAAAGTTGCTGCTACTATGAAGCCAGTTAATATCAAAAAAGGCCAATTTTTATCGCCCAAAGAGATGATAAACGTCGTAATAAAAGCTAAATCTACTGGTAATAAAGATATTTACGTATGTGAAAGAGGAGTCTCTTTTGGGTATAATAATTTAGTTTCAGACATGAGGTCTCTCGAGATTCTCAAGGAAACTGGTTGCCCAGTTATTTTCGATGCATCGCACTCAGTGCAACAACCGGGGGCGCTAAGCAACCAGTCTGGTGGTGAAAGCGAATTTATTCCAGTGTTGGCACGAGCTGCTACAGCTGTTGGCATAGATGGAATATTCATTGAAACTCATCCAGAGCCAGAAAGGCTCTGAGTGATGGAAAAAACTCATTAAATATCAATAATATGAAAGAGTTATTGGATAGTATTATTAAAATAAATAAGGTAGTAAAAGATTAACATGGAGTGTAAATTTGAATAAAATAGTTGACGTAAATGCAAGACAAATTCTTGACTCTAGGGGTAACCCAACAGTAGAAGTAGACATGGTGCTTAGCAACGATATTATTGGCAGAGGTATCTCACCATCTGGAGCTTCAACAGGTATTTTGGAGGCTTTAGAATTAAGAGATGGTGATAAAGATGTTTATATGGGTAAATCTGTATATGATGCAGTAAATAATATAAACATAGATATTAAAAATACCATTATAAATCAATCGTTTGAGCAATCTACATTAGATGAATTATTAATTAATCTTGATGGAACTGAGAATAAGAAAAATTTAGGCGCAAACGCGATTCTAGCTGTATCATTAGCTTTTGCACATGCTAATGCAAAAGCCTTAAATATACCGTTATATAAGACTTTTGGTGAAGAAACTGATCTTTCTTTGCCTGTCCCAATGATGAATATAATTAATGGTGGAGCGCATGCTAACAATGACCTAGATTTCCAAGAATTTATGATATTACCAATTGGTTTTGATTCTTTTTCTGATAGTTTAAGAGCAGGTGTAGAAATATTTCATACTCTAAAAAATAATCTCAATAAAAAATCTCTAGCTACATCAGTTGGCGATGAAGGGGGCTTTGCACCCAATATCTCATCTAATAATGAAGCTTTGGAAGTAATATTGGATTCTATAGAAAAGGCAGGCTATAAACCCGGCGAAGAGCTATATCTTGGTTTAGATGTTGCCAGTTCGGAATTTTATAAAGATGGTAGCTACATGATGTCTGATGGCAAATCCTATGATAACAAAGGATTTTGTGCTTATCTGGAGTCATTATGCAATGATTACCCAATTCTATCCATAGAGGACGGTATGTCTGAGAATGATTGGGAGGGTTGGGAAATTCTTACCAATAAACTTGATGAAAAAATTCAGCTTGTCGGTGATGATGTATTTGTCACAAACCAGAAGATCTTTAAAACAGGTATAGATAAAAAAGTTGCTAATGCAATTTTGATTAAGTTTAACCAAATAGGAACCATTACAGAGACATTGGATACGATAAATTTAGCTAAGAAACACAACTATAATTATATAATATCTCATAGAAGTGGTGAAACAGAAGATGTGACAATCGCAGATATGAGTGTTGGAACTTCTTCGGGTCAAATTAAAACCGGCTCTCTTTCACGCTCAGATCGAGTAGCTAAATATAATCAGTTACTCAGGATTGAAGAACAGATAGGCAAATCTTTTTTTAATAAAAATAATGTATTTAAGAAGTGGTTAACATGAAAATATTCCATCTAATATGTTTGGTTTTATTTCTGAGTTTACAACACTCTTTATTTTTTAGTAGCAATAGTATATTTGCTTACTATGATTTAAAAAAAACATATAATTCATACGATAACCAAGTTATCTTATTGACTCAGTCTAACGATAGACTTAATTTAGAAATAGAAAAGATTTACAATAGTAAGTCTTTTTTAGAGGGTTATGCTAGAGAAAACTATGGGTATATTAAAGAAGATGAAATATTCTTTCAAATAATAAAAGATGAAAAATAAAATATATGATGCAGTTATCTTAGCTGCAGGCAAAAGTCAAAGATATAATTCTTCAAAACCTAAACAATATCTAAAAATAAACTCAAAAAATCTAATTAATATTGCAATAGAGAAAATATCAGAAACAAAAAAAATAAAAAACTTTTTTGTTGTAATTGATAAAAATAGCCAATATAAAGCTCCATCAAAATATTCAAATATATTTTTAGTAAAAGGAGGAGCTACAAGAACTAAATCAGTATTTAATGCATTGAGATTTGCATTAAAATCCAATATACAATCTAAAAATATTATAATTCATGATGCCGCTCGTCCATGTGTAGATATAAAAGATATTAATAGATTATTAGATCATTCAAAATCTATAAGGACTGGCATATCTTTAGGATATCCTTTAACTAATGCTCTTAAAAAAATCAATAAAGAGTCAACTGTAGTAAGTAATATAAAACGCGATAACCTGTATATGTCTTTCACGCCTCAATTATTTAATTTTTCTAAATTATTTATGGCATATAGTGATATCATTAATAAGAAGATTCAGGTGGATGATGAAATTGAGGCAATGTCTCTATTAAATTATAACGTAAAGATCATAAAAGCATCTGTTGGAAACATCAAATTAACCTATCAAGATGATCTCAAGGTTATAAAATTATTAATGAATAAAAAATGAGAGTAGGATTAGGCATAGATACGCATCAGTTAATTTCTGGTAACTCAATTAGATTATCAGGAATTGATATCCCTTCAACTATTTCAATTAAAGCGCACTCTGATGGCGACATTATATACCACTCTATTGCTGATTCCATATTAGGAGCTATTGGAGCAGGCGACATAGGAGATTATTTTCCTGATACTGATTCAAATAATAAAGATCTAGATAGCAGAATCATCGTAGAATTGTCAGTCAAGAAATCTTTAGATGCGGGTTTTTTATTAAATAACCTTGATATAGCTCTGTTGTTAGAAAAACCAAAAATATCAACCTACAAGAGTCAAATGAAAAAAAATATATGTGATATATTTAATGAGATAAGTTCTGATAAATATGTAGATACTAGTATGATTAATATCAAAGCCTCTACATCAGAATCCTTGGGCTATATTGGGAGAGGCGAAGGAGTGACTTGTTACTGCATAGCTTCTCTATCTAATATCTAATTGAGGCATTTGTATTAACATGGAACAGAATACTATCGGACCATTAATAATTAATTTAGATGGAACCAAATTATCTGAAAATGAAAAAAATCTCATAAAGGATAAACTTATAGGCGGCATAATATTATTTAGTCATAATTATGTTTCACGAACTCAATTAAAAGAATTAATTCTAGATATTAAGAATGTAAAAGATAATATATTAGTCTCAATAGATCATGAAGGGGGGAGAGTACAGAGATTATTGGATGGCTTTACTCATCTTCCTAGTCTAGAGTCAATTTCAAAGATTGATGATCTTAACGATAAATTATCAGCCTCTTATAATGCGGGATTTATTGGAGCTGGCGAGCTTTCAGCAATGAATATAGATATAAATTATTCACCTGTAATCGATATAAATCATAATAAGAAAAACAAACTTTTGAAGGGTAGAACATTTGGCGATGATCCAGATATGATAATACGATTGGCTGAAAGTTATATTAAAGGATCTTTGGATGGTGGAATACTGCCAGTCTTAAAACATTTCCCAGGTCACGGTAGAGTCAACACAGATAGTCATATAGAAAACTGTGTATCTAAAATTGACCTCAATACTCTTTCTAGAACTGATATCTTGCCATTTCAGGAATTACATAATAGATTCTCCGAGTACAATCTACCTATTATGACAAACCATATAATATATCCTGATATAGATGACTATATAACAACTTACTCAAGAAAGTGGCTAACAAATCTATCTGCCTCTATCTTTAATAAATCACCATTATTTATAAGCGATGATGTGGAAATGTTTTCTGCTATTTCAATAAACAATAGCAATATATCATGTGAAGACAGGCTTTTGCTTGCAATGAAAGCAGGTTGCAGATTAGTAATCGCAACAACTATGCAGAATCCAAAGATTATAGATGACAAATGTTCCTATAAATATTTTAAAGAAAAATACTTAACTAGAAATATCATTGAGCACTATGAAAAAATTCATGATAAAATGTTAGAAATAACATTACCCAAAAGCAATAACTAATGAATTTGTTGCAAATTAAAGCAGGTTGTTAGAGTTTATGACAGATATGATAACTATGATTTTTAAAACGGATTTGTCTATTCAGATTACTTTAATTATTCTTATAGCATTATCTCTTCTATTTATTAAAAATAAAATCATATTACTCTTTACTGGTATTTCAAAAAAAACAGCCACAGAGTTTGATGATATCCTTCTTAAATCCTTACAGATACCACTTACTTTTTTGATAGTGTTAGTATCATTAGTATTTATTACTGAAACATTAAATGATACTTATCAGTTATTTGATGACTTTAATAAGCCAAAGATTCTCTATGTTTTAACTATAATAATCATTGCATGGACCTTAATTAAGGTTTTAGATAATTATTATAATAGCAAGTCTTTCCTAAAAGGTCTTAAATCCAGTGATGATCCTGTTGTTATTGAACAAACTTATGAGATCACTATTAGGATATTTAAGATTATTGTAATTCTTATTTCGTTATTGACACTGATGCAAGAATTTGGATTAAGCATTTCTGGTCTCCTAGCTTTTGGTGGTGTTGGTGGTTTAGTGGTAGGTCTTGCAGCGAAGGATTTACTGTCTAACTTTTTTGGAGGACTCATGATTTATTTTGACCGTCCATTCAAAGTAGGTGAATTCATCAAATCTCCTGATCGTAATATTGAAGGAATAGTTGAAAGTATAGGGTGGAGATTAACGGTTGTTCGAACATTCTCTAAAAATGTTTTGTATATACCCAACTCTGCTTTTTCAAATATTATCGTGGAAAATGCCACAAGAATGACAAATAGAAGAATAAACGAGGTCATTGGTCTTCGATATGAGGATCTTGATAAAATTCCAGAAATTGTAAATAAAGTCAGAGCCTATCTAGATCAAAATAGTAATATTGATCACTCTAATAAACCAGTAGTTTATTTTAAAAGTTTTTCCGCATCATCGTGTGATTTTTTTATTTATGCTTTTACAAATACAAAAGATTGGAGAGAATTCCTAGAAATCAAAGAGGATGTGCTTTATCAGACTTCAAAAATTATCTCTGAGAACAATGCTGCTATTGCTTTCCCAACTACAACTATTGATTGGACTCAAAATTAGTATATTGTATCAATTAAGCTAGAAATATCAGCACATATATCCTTGAAACTATCTTTGACTACTTTTAGTTGTATCATATTATCTTTCAATAATTTTAATTCTAGATTCTTAGTTGCTCTAATAATCTTATCAACATTTATTAAATTTTGATCGATAAAACTAATTTTAATAACCTGACCAACTATTTTTATATGTTTGATATTTTTACCTTCCGAAGAAAGCTTAAGATCAGATATATAAAATAGATTTTCTACAAACTCTGGTATCGGTCCATATATATCGATCATTTCATCTTTAATTAATAGATTTTCTTCTGTTGTAGATGACGATGAAATTCTTTTATAATATTTGAGTCTTGTTACAATGTCGCTTATGTAATCTTGTGTAATTAAATACGATACATCTGCTTCAATTTCTACTATTTTTTCACTATCAGGGTTAGATCCAGTTTTTAGTATTTCTACACTTTTACTTAACATATCTGTGAACATTGCATATCCAATTTCATATATTTGCCCACTCTGCTCTTCGCCAAGTATTTCTCCAGCGCCACGTATTTCTAAATCATGAGTTGCTAACTCAAGACCCCCTCCTAAGCTATTAACGGAATCAATTGCTTGAAGTCTTTTTTCTGCATCTTTAGTTATAATAGATTTTTCTGATTTTACAAGATAGGCATAAGCTTGTCTGTTTGTTCTTCCAACCCTACCTCTAATTTGATGTAATTGCGAAAGCCCAAAATTATTACAATTATTGATGATGATTGTATTAACATTTTGTATATCAAGGCCGCTCTCAATAATGCTCGTACATATTATTAGATCATATTCTTTATTAAGAAAATTATTCATCTCATCTTCGATAATTTTTGGCTCTAGTTGTCCATGAATAATGCCAATGTTTATATTAGGATTAATACTTAAGATTTTTTTAGCTTCAATAGCCATAGTATCAATTTTGTTATGTACATAGTAAATTTGACCACCTCTATTAATTTCACGCATAATTGCTTCAGATATTATTTCTTTATCCCAGTCAATGATTCTTGTAACGATTGATTTTCTATTTTGAGGTGGTGTTTCTATTATACTTAGATCTTTAATCTGTGATAATGCAGAATTAAGGGTTCTGGGAATTGGAGTTGCTGTTAGTGTTAAAACATCAATATTGCTTTTAATCTTTTTTATTTTTTCTTTGGCTGTAACGCCAAACTTATGTTCTTCATCAATTATCAATAACTTTAGATCCTTGAAAACAATATCTTTAGATAATAATGAGTGAGTGCCAATAATAATATCTATATTTCCACTCGCGATATCTTTTTTAGTTGAATTCTTTTCTTTTGTAGTTTGTAATCTAGATAACTTTCCAATATTTATTGCTGTATGTGAAAATCTTTTTATAAAAGATTTAAAATGCTGTTCTACCAAAATCGTTGTTGGCGCCAAGATCATTGTTTGAGAGTTGTTAATAGCCGCAAGAAATGCTGCTCTCATGATTACTTCAGTTTTGCCAAAACCAACATCACCACATACTAGTCTATCCATTAGTTTAGTAGACTGCATATCATTTAAAACATCATTTATAGCATCATTCTGATCTTTAGTTTCAAGATATGGAAAATCATCCTTAAACTTCTTATATTCATCATCTTTGTTAATAAATATGAATCCTTGTGCAGCAAGTCTCTTTGATTCAATCTCTAGAAGTTCGACCGCAATATCATTTACTTTTTTACGAGCTTTATTTTTTACCTTAGTCCAGTAATCATTACCAAGATTATGTAATGGTATGTTTAAACCTGTATGACCTGAGTATTTTTTTATTAAGTTGATTGATGTTACTGGTATGTATAGAATATCTTCATTTGCATATTCAAGCTTTATTAGTTCAGTTTGAATACCCTCAATATCCATATTAATTAATCCCTTATACCTCCCGACACCATATTCATCATGAACCACAGGAGAGTCTATTTCAATTGATGAGATGTCGTTTATATAGTTATCAGTTAATTTATTTCTTTTTTTAGTTAGTGATTTGATTGATCTTTTGCCATAAACATCTTTTGCGCTTATAAAAGATATTTTTTCCGAAAAATCTATGAACCCTTCGCCAAGGGGTTTTTTGCAAATTATTACTTTTGATTTAACTTTTCTGACATCAGATAAGTTTTCTATCACCATATGCTTGACTTTAATTCTATCTAACATTTGCACTAATTCAATTCTTAGACTATTCCTATCTATACAAAATACGATCTTTGTAGAAGTTGTATTAATATAGTCTATTAGAGATTTATATGGATCTTTATATGTGTTATTGACAATCAAAGAGGGGAGTTTACTTATAGCTAAATTTAATGATGAATCATCTTCTTCTATTTTATAAAAGGAAAACTTAATATTTTTAAAACTTTTCTTATACTCAAGATATTCATCTCTGCTTATTATTAATTCCTTCGGCTCTAACAAATATTTTTCTTCTTGATATTTCGAATAATATTCAGTATATCTTTCGTTAATTAAGTCAATCTCATCTCCTATATTTTTAATGGAAATTAATACATTTGTAGACTTAGGTAATAAATCAAAAAAATGTGATAGTTTTTCATAAAATAAAGGAATAATATTATGCATCGATGCCGTTATTAGTCCTTGGCTGATTTTTTCATATTCAATATCTGAAACATATTCTTCATCAAATACTTTATTACAAGACTTTTTATATACTGATATTGCGTGCTCGTCTAATACAATTTCATTAACAGAACTTATGGCAAACTCATTAACTTCTCTAATTGTTTTTTGAGTTTCTATATCAAAAAATTTAATAAAGTCTGTTTTATCACCATCAAATGATAATCTAATTGGCTGATCTTCTATGACTGAAAATATATCTATTATGGATCCTTTAATCGCATATTCACCTTTATTTAATATTCTATCAGTCCGCTCATATTTCATGATTTTAAGAATATTAATAATATCATTATATTGGCTATTTGAGTTTATGAGCCTATAGTTATCTTTTATATAATCTATAGGCGTAATTCTTTTTGTTATTGCTGAGTAGGTAGATATAATTATATTATTTTTTGATTCAAATAATTTTCGATATGTTTTAATTCTCTCAGAATTAACTTCACTATCTACAATAAGATTTTCATATGGAAAACACTCATTATCCAAGTATAATAATATCTCATTCTGATCTTGTACAAATAAAGACAGTTCTTCTTTGAAATTTATAGCCTCATCATTATTGCTAAGCAGTATTATTACATTATCAAAATCGCGAGTAAGCTTGTCTACTATGTATGTACTAGATGATCCATATAGACCACCAAGCTTAAAATCTTTTTTGTCTTTAGATATATTTTTCATAATAAAAAAAAGCAGCACATATTATGTACTGCTTTTAGTTTATAAACTGTCGTTTATTTTACTGTATTAAAACCTAGGATTTCCCAAGTTTGCATCCCACCACGGAACCATTTAATTTTGTCCGCAGGATAGCCATACTTGAGTAAGCTTTTTATATTATTTGGTGATTGACCACACCACATACCGTTGCAATACATAACAAGTGTTTTCGCATCATCAAAATAGAATAGTCCATTTTGTTCTTTTGCTCCGAATTGCTCTGTCATTATTTCTGCAATTGATATTGGATCAGCGCCTTTTGCTTCACTCAGATCAGTCCAAGGAATATTAACTGCTCCTGGAATCATACCTTTAGCTGTCCAATCTGGTGTTCTTGAGTCGATCACCATTATTTCAGACCCATCAGGCATTCTTTGACCTTTGCTTTGCATAACAGCATAGTGAATTATTTCTTGCTCACCTATAGTTTCTACACCAGGTCTCAACTGCATTGGTTGTACGCAA
>MDSX01090687.1_pt1 | contig 10355 bp, 6 predicted proteins | sample 811141 | NCBI WGS metagenome assembly MDSX01 (sample SAMN05326642, study PRJNA326480) | marine metagenome | isolation source: seawater | place: Atlantic Ocean: South East | collected 2010
TATTTACGAGGTCGCTCTGGTAAAAGTGCACGGATTAAAGAAAGAAGATAGACATTTAATATTAAATATTACAAAGCCCGTCTTGGTAAAACCACGATGGGCTTTTTTATTTGCAAGACATTCATCATCCAAAAAAAATAATAACCAAGAATTAAATCATGGAAATCTCAGCTAATTATAACCCAGAAGGTATTGAGCAACGTTGGTACAACGAATGGATTGAACAAAAGATTTTTTCATCTATTCCAGATGAAAGACCAAGTTATACCATTGTTATGCCTCCCCCAAATGTTACTGGGATACTACACATGGGTCATATGCTGAACAATACCATTCAAGACATATTAGTCCGACGTTCACGCATGCTCGGTTATAATGCTTGTTGGATTCCTGGAACTGATCACGCTTCTATTGCAACTGAAAATAAAGTCGTTCAGCAACTAAAGGATATAGGAGTTTCCAAAGATAGCCTAACTAGGGAAGAATTTCTTGACCATGCTTTTGATTGGAAAGACAAATATGGAAACATCATTCTTGAACAACTAAAAAAGTTAGGATGCAGCTGCGACTGGGAAAGAACGAGGTTTACAATGGAGTCTGAATTATCTGAAGCAGTGATTGACTCATTTATTGACTTACACTCTAAAGGATACATTTACCATGGAACACGAATAATTAATTGGGATCCGGTTGGTAAAACGGCACTTAGTGATGAAGAAGTCAATCATGAGGAACAGAATGCAGAACTATATTACATCAACTATCAACTAGTTGATGGTGATAAACACATACAAATAGCCACAACTAGGCCTGAAACTATTATGGGTGACACTGCTATCTGCGTTCACCCAGATGATAAAAGATACAAACACCTAATTGGTAAATCTTGCATTGTTCCGCTTGTTGATAGACCAATTCCTATTATCGCAGACGACTATATTGACATTGAATTTGGAACAGGTGCATTAAAAGTCACACCTGCTCATGATTTTAATGATTATGAGATTGGTAAAAGACATCAATTAGCCACTATTGACTGTTTCAATGATGATGGAACACTCAATGATTCTGCCCAAATTTTTATTGGAGAAGATCGATTTAAAGCCAGAGAACTAATCATCAAAGAATTGAGAAATCATGGAAGTTTAGCCAAAACTGAACAAATCAAAAACAAGATTGGGAAAAGTGAACGAACAAAAGCAATTGTCGAACCTAGACTATCTGCTCAATGGTTTGTTGATATGAAGAAATTCATGAAATCCTACCCAGAATCATTGTCGGATGTAATGGATGACAAAATCCAATTCTATCCAGCTAAATTTAAAAATACATACAAACATTGGTTAGAGAATATTAAAGATTGGTGCATATCTAGACAATTATGGTGGGGACATAGGATTCCAGCGTGGTATACGCCAGAAGGCACCCCCATTATTGCGAAAACTGCAGAAGAAGCAATCGATAAACTAGATAATGATAAATGGTCTATCACTGATTTAAAACAAGATGAAGATGTTTTAGATACTTGGTTTAGTAGTTGGTTATGGCCGATAAGTGTTTTTAATGGATTCAAAGATGAAGGCCAAAAAGAATTAGACTACTACTACCCCACTTCAGACTTGGTCACTGCTCCTGATATTATTTTCTTTTGGGTTGCAAGAATGGTAATGGCTGGTCATGCTTTCAAAAAACAAATTCCATTTAAAAATGTGTATTTCACTGGTATTGTTAGGGATAAGGATAGGAGAAAAATGTCTAAGTCTTTGGGGAATAGTCCCGACCCTATTCATTTAATGGAAAAATTTGGAACTGACGGTGTACGTATGGGTCTTATGCTTAGTGCTCCTGCTGGAAATGATATCCTATTTGATGAAGCATTGTGTGAACAGGGCCGAAACTTTTGCAATAAACTCTGGAACTCATTTCGTCTTATAAAAGGTTTAAATACCTCTTATCAACCCGATGATTTTTCTTTAAATCATGGATCTCAGATACACGAATGGATGAATCACAGAATTCACCAAGCTACACAAAAGGTTAATTCATTTTTTGATGATTTCAGAATATCAGATGCATTAATGGAACTTTACAAGCTCACAAGAGATGATTTTAGTGGATGGTATTTAGAAATGATCAAACCTGCATATGGTAAACCTATTTATACTAAAGATTTAGATCAAGTTACTTTCATATTTGATCAAATCTTAAAGTTACTTCATCCTTTTATGCCTTTTATTTCAGAAGAGCTGTGGCATGGATTAGGAGATAGAAACGGGCAATATATCAACCAACAGACTTGGCCCAAACAAAAACCTTCTAATTCCTCAATTCACAATCACGTATTCAGCCTTGTAACCGAAATTAGAGCAAAAAGAAATGAAAATGGAGTATCTCCAAAAGTTCCTGCCACTATTAATTTGAATGCAAAAGATAATTCAATATATGAAACCTCTTTTGGAATTATTCAGAAACTTGCTAACGTAACTGAATCTTTAGAAAATGATGATAGTACTCAATTCAAGGCATTAATTGGAACAGATGAGGTAAGCATAACTTTCAAAGGTTTTGTTAAAAAAATAGATACGGCATCAATTCAAAAAGAAATAAAACGTCTGCAAGGATTCCTTAATGGAATTGAAAAAAAATTAAACAATGAAAAGTTCATGTCTAATGCTAAACCTGAGGTCATCACCAAAGAGCAACAGAAAAAAGCAGATACCCTAGACAAAATTCAACGTTTACAAAACCAAAATTAATACGCTTCAACTAATACTAAAAACCGCTCGAAACTAAATATTGGTTTATAAAATTTTTTGCAACATTCTTCTTATTTTCAATAAAATGAGAAAACTGAGCATATAAATCTACATTGAATAAATTAATGAAAATGTAAGGTTCTAGTAGTCCTTTATCATGAAGAAATCTTGCATAACTCAGTGCAGGCACATCCATACCTTCTGTTGCCTTCAACATTTTCTCCCAACAATACACTTCTAAATACTGACTTATTGGTAGCGATACTTCTTTTTTAAGTAAGCCATTGATATCATAGTATTTTTTAGCACTTTGCATAGCATCCTGATAGTGAGTAAAATGTAACTGATTATCAAATAGCTGCCCCCTATGATAGTAATCATCTATATTATTAATTGGAGATAAACGCAACACCCAATTTCTTTGTAACTGTTTATTTTGTCCATCTAAAATCGTGTGCATCAAACTAAAAATAGATTCTTCAGGATAAATCAAAAGACTATTTTTACATACCTCTAATGCCAATGAGGATTCACCTTTTTTAAGTAATGCGGTTGCTAAAAGTTTGTTCGATTCATTAATCATTGGTTGAGCCAACTTGGCCTTTTTGTAATATTGAATAGCCTTTCCGTAATACTCCATTTTAGCATGTGATTTTCCCAAACCGATTAAAGCTGAATAATTATTTGAATCTAATGAGTAAGATTTACTATACAAATTGATTGCAAGTTGATAGTTCTGTAAATTCATCTCTTGTCTGGCTTTTTCTAATAGCTCCACTGATTGAATATCTAATGTTTTTTTTGAATAGTAAATTTTATCAACATATAACTCCCTCAACATCGAACTTGCCCTCGAGTTAAATGGGACAGACATGTTTGCATAATATACAGCATTGTAGTGGTCGAATAGTGCCTCATTAGCATTGATTTCTGAGGGATTCCCTTTATTAAGCTTTTGGACATAGTCATTATATGTAAGTCCAATGTACATATCCCATAAATTGAGACTCACTGGATACTTATTCAAAACCGCTCTCATTCTTTTTCCAGCATTTTCAAATTTTCCTCTTTTGGATAGCCGATCTATTTTCTTCATAGTTCTAATATTCGCTTTATCCATTTGTGCTGACGACACTGACACAAAAACAAGAAAAAGAATGAAAAGAAAAGATCGAAGGGTGTTCATGTTCATTATAAGAAAATAATTTAACTCGAAAATACACTTTTAAAACGGTGTACTACCTATTTTTGAATTCAAGTTAGAACATGCTTAAAAAACTACACTGGCTGTTTATCAAATCCTTCACTGGTCCTTTCATAGGAACTTTTTTTGTAGCGTTATTTTTATTTTTAATGCAGACTATTTGGAAATATCTAGAAGATTTAGTCGGTAAAGGACTTGAGGTATCGGTCATTTTTGAGTTCATATTTTACTTCGCCATACACCTTATACCAATGGCCTTGCCTTTGGCAATCTTACTATCCTCAATAATGGTATTTGGTAATCTTGCTGAACGATATGAATTAGTGGCCATCAAAAGTGCGGGTGTATCCCTTTTAAAGGCCATGAGACCAATGTTTTTCATTAGTATAATACTTGCTATTAGTGCTTTTTTTGTTTCCAACAATTTAATACCAAAAGCTAACTTAAGTTGGGGTGCACTTCTTTATGATGTAATGCAAAAAAAGCCTGCTATGAACATTGTAGACAATGTTTTCTTTAAAAACATCGAAGGTTATCAAATAAGGGTGGGTAAAAAACATGACGACAATCAAACAATTGAAGACATTTTAATATATGTCAATACTAATAAAAAAGACGGAAATAATAATATATTAATAGCTGAAAGAGGTAAAATGACCATTAGTGATGATAATCAATTTATGACATTATACCTAGAAAATGGAAAACGGTATCAAGAGCTAGTAAATGATCCTAACTATAAAAGATCAATGCCTCATAATACAATGGCATTTGATACCTATCATCTGACCATAGATTTAAGTGAATTGGCATTCAGTAGAACTGATAAAGAACGATTTTCAGAGGATCATAGAATGATGAATATTAGTCAACTAGATATTAGAATTGATTCTCTCAATCGATTTATTGCTAAAAAGAATAATGCTTTGTTTGACTATATCCAACCTTACTTTTTAGAAGCTTCGGATACAATAAACATTCAAGATACCTCTATATCGGATAGATTAGCCTATCTTATTTCAAGAAAAAAAATTAGTAATACTAAACCTCTTGTCAATAAAGATTTTGTATCAAATGAGGTTACTTCACTAAGACCCAACACTTCCAGTAAAAAGATACAAACCCTGCAAAAGGTAATGTCTATGGAGGATATTATCGAGAGAGCAGCACAAAATACCAATAATGTAAAACGTATCAGTTCAAATAACATCAATGATTTATCTGCTCAAAAAGAGCTAAGAGCTAAGTATGCTGTTGAATGGCACAGAAAATTCACATTAGCAGTATCATGTATCTTACTATTTTTTATAGGAGCTCCATTAGGTGCTATTATCAAAAAAGGAGGATTTGGACTTCCATTGGTAATCTCAATTTTGCTATTTATCCTATATTACGTTGTCACTATATTTGGTGAGAAACTTATAAAACAAGGAGTCCTACCTCCAATCATTGGAATGTGGATGGCTTTGGGATTATTTTTTCCGCTTGCCATTTTCTTAACTTATAAAGCTAGTCGTGATTCTCAACTTTTTAATATTGATTTTTATAAGCTCATTATTCCAAAAAAATGGAGAAAATAAAAATACTACAGGTAAGCAATCGTGTCCCGTGGCCTCTGAATGAAGGGGGTAATATTGGAATTTATAATTACACAAAAGCATATAGGGAGTTAGGTCATGATGTAACATTATATTGTCTGGATGCTCAAAAGCATAACACGCCAATAAAAGAGGCATCATCAGAGTTAAGTAAATACGCTAAATTATACATACACCCAATTGATACCGATATTAATTTGGAAGATGCCATTAAACATCTAGTTAAAAATAAATCCTACAATGTCAGTCGCTTTTATAATGCTAGTTTTGAGAAAGAACTCACTAAATTACTATCAGAAGAATCATTTGATTTAGTACAGCTTGAAGGCACATTTGTCGGTCCGTACATCTCTTCTATTCGAAAAGAACATAAGGGTTTGCTATCTTTAAGGATGCACAATGTTGAATTTGAAATATGGCAACGTCTTGCTCAAAATGAAAAAAATCCACTTAAAAAATTATACCTAAATATACTTGCAAAACAATTAAAGAAATACGAATCAAAAATTATTCGCCAAGTGGATACAATAGTTCCTGTAACAGATCAAGACCAGACTAAATTTAGTAAATTATATCCAGAGGGAATATTTAAAACTATTCCAGCCGGAATCAACTTAAATACCTGGAAATTCTCACCTTCCAAAACCACAAATCGATTGTATCATATTGGTTCAATGGAATGGCATGCAAATGCTGAGGCTATTGATTGGTACATTGAAAATATTCATCCATTGATTATTAAAAATAATACTGATTATTCATTAAATCTTGCAGGAAAGGGTATTGATATCGCACTATTTGAGTCAATTCCCCAAGTCAATGTGACAGAAAATGTAAATAATGCCTATGATTTTATCAATTCGAATGATGTCTGTATAGTCCCCTTAAAGAGTGGTAGTGGTATCCGGTTAAAAATATTAGAAGCCATGGCTGCTGGAAAGCTTGTTATAACAACAACTATAGGTGCTCAAGGCATCAATTATATTAATCAAAAACATCTACTCATTGCAGACACACCAACTGAGTTTCTATCAATTTTTAAAAAACTAAATAATCATCAAATTGATTTCCAAGGAATTATTAAAAATGCTAGAACTCTGATTGAAAAGCAATATGCAACAAAAGCATTGGCAAAAAAACAATTGCTATTTTATCGTGAGCTTCTGAAATAAAAAAGGGCAATTCAGATGAATTGCCCTTTTTGAATAAAAATTGAACAGATAAATCTATTCAACTGTTATTTCTTTGATTTTACCATACCCTAGGTTATTCAAACCTTCTCGTATTTTATAAGCATGTCCAACAACAATTATAACCATATTATCAGGTTTTAAGCTACTTTTTGCGATGCTATTGATATCTGAAACAGTCATTGCATTAATCATATTTGCTTGCTGTGTGGTATAATCCTTAGGTAAATCATACGCTGCTATTCTACTTAAAAAGTTCAGTTTTTGGAAAGGAGTCTCGTAATCCAAAGCCTCACTTAGTGTAATTGATGATTTTGTGAAATCTAATTCCTCTTGTGTTATCCCCTTATTAAGATAATTATTAATCTCATACATAACCTCGCGAATTGCACTGTCAGTAGCTTCTTTTTTAATTTCTGAAGAGAACCTAAAAACTCCGAACTGATCTGATCCAGAAAATCCTGATCGAGCACCATATGTAAAACCTTTATCTTCTCTTAAGTTTAGATTGATACGGCTATTAAAAGCACCTCCTAGAGAGAAGTTCATAACGCCTGCTTTGAAATAATCACCATTATAATCATATTTTGGTCCAGGATGTCCAATGTAAATAGTAGATTGAGCCGCATAGGGTTTGTCTACTAGGTATATGGTTGTTGATTCGGGCATGGTTAATTCTGGGATACTGGGTATCATAACATTCGTATTATCCCATGCTTTCAAAAAATCTAATTTACCCATTGCCTCAGATTGGCTTATATCTCCCGAAATTACTAAAGTACTAACATTTGGAGAATAGAACCGATTATAAAATGACTTTACATCATCCAATCCAATTTTAGATAAAGACTTGTAATTACCATAATAGTAATCCTCAAGTATTGTTCCCTCAAACATGATAGAACCCCATGCTTTTCTTGCCATAATTGAAGGATTACTTTTTTGTGTTTTGAGGTTATCAAGTATTTGATTTTTAATTCGTTTAAAATCTTCCTCATCAAATCGCGGTTCAAAAAGTGCATCTTTCAATAATACCAAGGTAGGGTCTACATTTTCTTTCAAGCAACTAACAAACACTGAACTACTCATTGTTCCACTATTAAAACTTATACTACTTCCTAATTTTTCAAGCTCTCTTGAAAACTCTTCTGTAGTAAGTTTTTTTGTTCCTTCTCCCATCATTGAGGCAGTAACCATAGCTGTACCTATATTAACTTTTTTATCTCCTTCAAGTAAATGCCCCCCTTCCATTTCAATATAAAAATATACCAATGGTGATTCAGTAGATTGACTTCCAATAACTGTTAATCCATTATCAAATTTTTCGCTGTAAAAATCAGGTAACGTAAATGCTTTTGCATTTGGTTTTACTGGTCGTAAACTTCGATCAAAATCATCTACAGGTGGATTATACGATAAACCATTGTATTGAGCATCAACCTTCTTTGGCACGTTCGCATGCGGATTAATACTTTTAGAGGATTCATCATCTTCATCTTTTTCAGACATATCTCGCTCGATACGAAGAATTACCCCTTTTTTATTTTTGATATATTTTCGATAAACTCTGATTACATCTTCTTTAGTAACTGAACTATATCTATCAATATCATCTTGAAGATTATATCCATTTCCTTTCATCATATGATAACTTGCTAGCACCTCTGATTTAGAGTCAATGCTACTCAATGCTCCATAAGTTGACTTGAGAACTTGAGTTTTAGTAATTTCTAAATCTTCATCTGAAACTCCTCTTTTTTCAAATTCTTCAATAGATACTCGAATATTTTTCTCAACATCAGCTTCACTCATCCCACCAGCAATAGTTGGTTTAGTGACTACCTGAACTCCAAACATACCAGCAAGCTCTAATGTCTGATGAAAAGCACCTACTTGAAGGGCTAGTTCTTTTTTCTCTAAATTCTTGTATAATATTGAGTTATTCCCACCTCCAATAATTTCACCTAAAATATCTAGAGCAGCCTCATCCGCATGATACTCTGGAACTGTTGGAAAGGCCATGAGTGTCAACGGAGCAAAAATATTATCGTAATCTTTTACATAATAATCCGTGGACAAGAACGGCTTCTTAGGATACATATTTCTAACCTCAGGACATTTTGATATCCCTTTGAAATACTTTTCAGCCCATACTTTCACCTCCTCTGGATTAACGTCTCCAGATACGACTAATGAAGCGTTATTTGGTCCATACCAACGAAGAAAAAAATTACGTAAATCTTCGAATGAAGCCATATCCAAATCATCCACAAACCCAATAGGAGTCCATTCATAAGGGTGATTAGCGAATAACGACTTAAACAATATTTCATTTACCATACCATAAGGTTGATTATCGTAACGTTGTCTTTTCTCATTTTTGACTGCATTACGCTGATTCTCAAACTTTTTCTGGGTAAATCCTTCAAGGTGAGTACCCATTCTGTCTGCTTCCAACCACAATAAAGTTTCTGTCATATTGCTTGGTGCAGTCTGATGGTACACTGTTTTATCAAAAGAAGTATAGGCATTGTTTGTACCTCCTGATTCACTGATTATTTTGAAATGTTCCTCATCTGCCACATTTTTTGAACCCTGAAACATCATATGCTCAAAAAAGTGAGCAAAGCCACTATTTCGAATACTTTCTCTTGCACTACCAACATGGTAAGCTACTCGAACATGAACAATAGGATCTGAATGATCTTCGTGTATTATTAACGTTAAATCATTGGCCGGAAGCTTGTATTTCTCATATGGAATTAAAACTTTACCTTCTTCAGGAGTTACTTTTTCAACCAACTCAAAAGAAGTCTGAGCAGTAGAAAATGAATACATAAAAGCCACAATAGCTAGGGTTAGGATATTTTTCATAAAAATATTAAATTTTAAGTGGTACAAATCAAAGAATATGTTGCAGAGTATGCAAGTTAATATCGACGAATTAAGCTAATTTTAGATGAGTTTGATTATAAGACAAATTATTTTACAATAACCTGAATCGACTTTGCCCATTCTTTTCCATAGGAAACATGCATGCCATCGGCAAATTGTAAAGTAAGGTCATATGTTCCTGGATTTAAAAAAACAGAATCTTCAGATTGCCCACCACCGTAGTGAATATTATTATCGTCAGCAATAATGATAAGACCAGCATCAATAGGCCCACCATTCACAATCAAATGATGGTGGCCATGGCCGGGGTTAGGTTCGCCCTTAGGTTCCAGGGTCATTCCCTCTACTCCCATTTGCAATAAAAATGGAGAAGTTAAAGTGTCTCCATTTTGAACATTTATAAATGATACTCCGACAGATTGCTCATCATTACTTTTTGTGCAGCTTATAAAAAACAAAATAGACAATACATACAAGATTTTATACATGGTCACAAAGATAAGTTTATTAGAATGATTTGATTCAATAAAAACAAAAGGCTCACGGATAGTGAGCCTTTTTCAATGGGGTGGAAGACCGGGCTCGAACCGGCGACCCTCGGTACCACAAACCGATGCTCTAACCAACTGAGCTACAACCACCATTATTACAATAATTAAATTTTAATTATGCGGCTGCAAATATATTATTCCCATTATCATTTTAAATAGAA
>MDSX01049605.1_pt1 | contig 10354 bp, 9 predicted proteins | sample 811141 | NCBI WGS metagenome assembly MDSX01 (sample SAMN05326642, study PRJNA326480) | marine metagenome | isolation source: seawater | place: Atlantic Ocean: South East | collected 2010
AAGTAACCTAATTCCCTTAATGGACGAATGCCTAACAATGTTTCCAGGATGTAAAGTATTCAGCCTTCCAACGATCACTGAGGACCGGAAACGCCGTGTGGAGCTTGGGGTGAAGGGCATACCGAGGCTGGTTGATGAGGCGTACGATCATCTGAAGGGTTTGGTTAGGAGCTTAAACTGCCAGTGGAGCGAATTACCTCCGCGCCTCTAATGCTAGGGGTTGTCAGTGGCCGTTAACAAAGGGTTCCAATGATGAACAGCCCAACTGAGGATTTCCGTAGAGGTCGCGTCGCAAAGTTCACGCGGCGGATCCTGAGATAGAAAATGTAGAACTTTTATAAGTGTTTCGGTGACGTGTTCCGTGTTGATTGGTCTTGCTTTATTCTGTTTTGAGAGCTTCTGACCCTTTTCATTCCTGACTAGAGGTATATGCAAGAAATTTTGGGTTGGGTATCCCAATATCTTTTGAATTGCAGCTTGCCTCAAACTGGAGGACAGTAAGTCTCTACCTCTAACAATATCTGTAACGCCTGCGTTATGATCATCGAGAACGCTAGCTAAGTGGTAGGAGGGAGTTCCATCGGATTTAAAAACAACAAAGTCCCCATATAGAGCATGTAAATCCTGACTTACAGACCCCAGTGCAGTATCGTTGATTGAAGTGATGCTCGGGTTGTTCAGTTTAATGCGGTAATTTCTGATGGTGCCGTTGATGATCGGATGTGTTCTACAGTATCCGTTGTAAACCCACTCTTCATTCACTTGAATTGAGCGCTGGCGGAGCACTTTACGGCTACAAACACATGGGTAACAATCAATTTTCACGCCAAATTCGGTAAGCCAATCTTCATAATATCGTCTCTGCTGACTTTGATAGATTGGCTCATCATCCCAAGTAAGTGAGAAACTCTCAAGTACTCGAAAAATTTCAGTGTCGGCACCTTCAACTTTTCGCTCATGGTCTAGATCATCAATGCGAATTAGCCATTTTCCTGACTGAGATTTTGCGTCACAAAAACTTCCAACGGCGGTTACCATGGATCCAAAATGTAAGGGACCGGATGGAGTTGGTGCAAACCGTCCAACGTACATTATGGCTATTTACGTTTCGCTAGCGCGGACGATGCGAACTGAAAATAAAATAGCCGCGAAAGTCATCAGAGATAAAACAACTTCCCCAACAGCCATAAATCTGAATATACCTGCCTCTGCATAGGCTCGAACGACCCCTTCTATAAAATAGGGAATCACTACCAGCACTGCATATTGGTAGGTTCGTAAATTATTTCGTAAAATTCCCAGCAGAGGCAAAACGATAGGAATACTCTTGAGAATTAGCCAAGATCCTTCTGGAGCTAACGGTGCTATGTGTGCTTCCCAAGCGAGACACCACAAACTTAACCCAATTAACCCGACACTTGAAAAAAATTGATGTAAACGCATGGCTATTTATCTTCAGTGTTATTTAGTTTTTTTGCAATGCTGGCGAGATGTCGACCTTGTGCTATGCACAATGCTTTTTCCTCTGAGGAGATCGGTAAATTTCCATCTGACCCGGCGAAGTGACTGGTCCCGTAAGGTGTTCCACCGGTAACGGTTGTATGTAACTCTCGCTCAGTGTAAGGAACACCGGTAATAACCATTCCGAGATGGATGAGAGGAAACATCATGGTGGCCAATGTAATCTCTTGGCCTCCATGCATGGAAGACGCCGATGTAAATACAGTGGCTGGCCGTCCAACCAGATCTCCAGAATGCCAAATGCCACCTAATTGATCTAAGAAGTGTTTCATCGCCGCAGACATGTTACCAAAACGCGTCGGGCTCCCGATAGCCAGTCCGATACAATCTCTCAAGTCATCGAGCTCAACGTAAGGTGAACCATCAACTGGGATGGTGGCTTCTGTTTTTTCGATATTGGTGGAGATTGGAGGAACAGTTCTAACTCGAGAGGTCACGCCCGGCACCATTTCGATACCTCTTGCAATGAGCTTAGCCATTTGTTGGACACTACCATTACGTGAATAGTATAGGACGAGTATTTCTGGTGTTTTCATATTTGGATGTTATTTGATAAATTGTCTAGCTTAATCTTCGAATTATTTCGTCTAAAATATTTTTACTAGAGATTGAGCTAGACTCACCTGTTGTTCTATTCGTCCACTCGAGTGTGCCTTCATTAAGTCCTCTCTCACCTACGGTTAAACGATAGGGTATTCCAATCAGCTCAAGATCGGCGAACATCACGCCAGGTCTTTCACCACGGTCATCCAGTAAGACGTCGACATCACGTTTTAGAAGCTTAGTTTCTAGGTCGTCACAAAATGCCTTAACCGCTGCGTTTTTTTTGTATCCGATTGCTGCGATAGCAATAGTGAAGGGTGAAATTGAATCTGGCCATATGATGCCTTTTTCGTCGTGATTTTGCTCTATTGACGCGGCTACAATTCTTGACACTCCTATGCCGTAGCAACCCATTTCAGTTGGTTTGCTTTTGCCGTCAGTATCGAGAAAATGACATTTAAGAGCTTCTGAGTATTTTTTTCTAAGCTGAAAAATGTGACCAACCTCAATCCCTCTGCAGATTTCGAGCGTACCTTTACCGTCTGGGCTGGGGTCTCCGGTTTGCACATTTCTCACATCGGCGATTTCTATTTCATTCTCAATATCTCGACCGAAATTCACACCGGTTAAATGGAAGTTTGGCTCATTAGCACCACAACAAAAGTTCTCCATTATTTTTATCGATCTATCTCCAATAATTCGAATATCTGAGTCGATGTTAGTCGGTCCTATGAACCCTATGGGACACCCAAGGTGTTTTTTTACTTCATCTTCCGTGGCAAAACGGAAACGAGACATACCTTGAACTTTTGTTAACTTTATTTCATTAAGCTGATGGTCTCCTCTCATTACAACTAGGACAAAAGCATCATCAGCGACGATCGCAAGCGTTTTTAGAATATTTGATTGCTCAATATCAAGTAAGTTAGCTACATCCTCACATCTGGTCGATCCGGGCGTGGAGATTTTTTTCATCTCTTGTGGGGTTTGGGTATTTATACTGTTTGGTGCCATTGCCTCTGCGAGCTCAATATTGGCCGCATATTTTGACTGAGGGCAATACGCCAGTGCGTCCTCTCCTGAATCGGCGAGGACGTGAAACTCATGCGAACCACTACCACCTATTGCGCCTGTGTCTGCGGCTACTGATCGGTAACTCAAGCCTATACGCTCGAAGATACGGGAGTAGGTATCAAACATGTTTTGGTATTCTCTCTCAAGATCTTGAAAATCAGCATGAAAAGAGTAAGCATCTTTCATCAGGAATTCTCTCGCCCGCATCACGCCAAATCTAGGACGAATCTCATCTCGAAATTTCGTCTGAATTTGATAGAGATTAATAGGGAGCTGACGGTAAGACTTAATATCTAGGCGTATGATGTCTGTGATGACCTCTTCATGAGTAGGTCCGAAACAAAAATCTCGATCGTGTCGATCTTTAATTTTTAACATCTGTTCGCCAAAGAGCTCCCATCTACCGGACTCTTTCCATAGTTCAGAGGGCTGAACGGCAGGCATGAGAACTTCTAAAGCTCCCGCTTTTTCCATCTCTTCTCTAATAATGCTCTCTATTTTTTTCAAAACACGGAGCCCTAGAGGGAGCCACGAGTATAGACCGCTGCCTAATTTTTTAATAAGACCGGCCCTGAGCATCAGCTGATGTGACGCTAGCTCGGCTTCATTCGGGGCTTCGCGTAAGGTATTTAAAAAAAATTGAGTTAATCGCATGTTTCGATAATCATTTTGACCAGAAAGCAGTATTCTATCCCGATGAATAAAAGTTATGTAGCTAAACCCACCGTTAAATGATGGATTAGCAAAGATGGTGGTGACAATATGTCGAAAAAATTTAATTTCTTAAGAGGTTCTCAAAACAAATGGGAAGTTGAGGTTAGTGAGACTCATGGTTTCAGGCACTTATATTTGGGTAGTCGAACCATACAAAGCTCTATGAAAATTTCTGATCCCTTCAGTCTGGTACTCGATTATACCCAGGCGATGATAGCGTTTATGCTTTTTGATGACCGTATACGAAGAGTTGCTTGTATTGGACTTGGGGGTGGTTCCATCCCTAAATTTCTTTGGAAATATCTACCGGAGATAAATGTTTGTGTAGTGGAAAATTCCCTCCAAGTTATAAACGTGGCGCGTCAACTATTCGCACTTCCTAGTGATGACGAGAGATTGTCAGTGATGCATGGTGACGGTATGGTTTGGATTAACGATGTGCATCAATACGATGTCATTATGCTTGACGCGTTTGACGGAGCAGGAGTACCCGATGGCTTCACGGAGGAGATTTTTATCCAAAAAGTGAAACGATGCCTTACTCATCGAGGTATCTATATTCAAAATTTGTGGTCGAATGATCCGTTACTAAAGTCAAGAATTAATCAAATAGAAAGTCATTTTGAACAAATTGTATTAATACCTACTCCCAAGGGGGGTAACATCGTCGCTATCGCTTTTTGTAAGATGCCGGCGGCTGATAAGTTATCTCAGATTGATCAGCGAGCGAAAATTTTGAAGCGTCATCTTGGAATAGACTTTGACGCTATTTTATCTAAAATACGCTCGTTTCAATCGACGCAAACTAAAAAACTCTTAATTTGACCCCTCGGAGAGCGATAAGTATGTAAAAATATACCTATTATTAGATTTGACGGGGGCTTGGGTCATGATTGATCGAGATGGTTACCGTCCGAACGTAGGTATTATTCTTTGCAACAAGCGCGATGAGGTTTTTTGGGGGAAGCGTGTACGGGAATATGCATGGCAGTTTCCGCAAGGAGGTATTCAGGAGGGTGAATCCCCTGTGCAAGCAATGTACCGTGAACTCGACGAGGAAGTAGGACTAGAAGCGCAACATGTGAAGATAGTTGGCCGAACTGCAGAATGGTTACGTTACGATGTGCCAAGACAGTTTGTTCGTCGCGATTCGCGCGTTACCTACAAAGGACAAAAGCAAATATGGTTTTTATTGCGTTTGGTGGGGTACGACAGCGATATCTCCTTGAGAAAGTCCAGCGTGCCAGAATTTGATGCGTGGCGATGGCATCCATTTTTTGTGCCGCTCAGCTCGGTCATTGATTTCAAAAGAAGTGTCTATAAGCAGGCATTGTCAGAGTTAGCACCTCATTTAAGATTGAGGGTCCCCAAGGCGTATCAATAGTTCTTTAGTTTTAATCGTTAGAATTTACATCCAACATGATTTTTCCGATGTGCTCGCTTGACTCCATCAGTGAGTGAGCTTCAGCTGCCTGTTCGAGTGGAAAGGATCTGAAAATCAGTGGTTTGATTGTTTTTTCTTCGAGAAGTGGCCACACTTTTGCGTTGAGTGAGTGGGCAATGTTTGCCTTAAATGAAACAGATCGAGGCCTTAATGTTGACCCAGTTATTGTTAATCTTCTTCGAAGAACATCAGTCATATTAAAGTTTGCTTTAACGCCACCTAAAAAAGCGATAATCACTAATCGACCATCGTCTGATAGGCACTTTAAGTTACGTTGTAAATAATCACCTGCGACCATATCGAGAATCACATCGACGCCTTTACCGTCAGTGAGTGACATTATTCGCTCTGCGAAATCTTCAGTTTTATAGTTAATGGCATTTTTTGCACCAATTGCTTCACAGGCTCGACATTTTTCATTCGAACCGGCCGTTACGTAGACTTCGTGTCCAAGAGCCTGACATAACTGAATAGCAGTGGTTCCTATCCCGCTTGACCCACCGTGCACAAGGATGGTCTCTTTACCTTTTAAGTTCGCCCGATCAAACACGTTGGACCAGACGGTAAAGTAGGTTTCTGGAAGAGCGGCAGCTTCCCGGAGATCAAGACCCTTCGGTATATTCAAGCATTGCGACGCAGGTGCGGCAACATATTCTGCGTAACCACCCCCAGCAACGAGTGCACACACAGTATCTCCAATTTTCCAATCAGAAACTTTCTTTCCGAGTGCGGCAACTGTGCCAGAAACTTCCAAGCCAGGAATATCAGTGGCTCCGGGTGGCGGTGGATAAAGGCCGGCACGCTGCATAACATCTGGCCGGTTAACCCCGGCGTTGGCTACTTGAATGAGAACTTCATCTTCGGTTATTTGAGGTAAGGGACGTTCCGTAATCTTTAAAACATCAGGTTTGCCTGGCTCGGTCACTTCAATAGCTTGCATGTTTTCCGGTAAATTGTGCATTATTAGTCCTTTCCACTTTGCATAGTGCATGATTATTTCTACTCGAGTTTACAGATTAGAAATAATTTAAGTTTTGTTTCTATATATAAATTTACACAGAGGGGCTATACCAATGGATTATTGTTCGCTAGGTGCGAGTCAGCTCAAAGTTTCTAAATTATGCTTAGGTACCATGATGTTTGGCGCCGAAACCGATAAGTCTGTATCTGGTCAGATCATAAAGTCAGCAAAAGATAATGGAGTGAACTTTATTGATACGGCTGATGTATATGTCAAGGGTGAATCGGAGCGTGTTGTCGGTGAACTTATTAAGCCATCTCGAGATTGGTGGATCCTGGCAACAAAGGCTGGCCAACCCTTTGAAGATTTACCAAATCATGGAGGACTCTCTAAGAAATGGTTATGCCAATCAATAGAGAAAAGCTTATTAAGATTAAATACGGATTATATTGATATTTTTTATTTACACCGAGATTATGAGCCGGAGTCTCTGGTTGAAGCGGTAACAACCATGGGAGACATGATTCGATCAGGCAAAATTCGGTATTTCGGATTATCTAACTTTAGGGGTTGGAGGATAGCTGAGGTTTTAATGTTGTGTAAAGACTTTGGCGTGCCGCCGCCTATTGTATGTCAACCTTATTACAACGCTGTTAACCGAATGCCTGAAGTGGAAGTTTTACCGGTATGTAAGCAATTCGGCTTAGGTGTTGTTCCTTTTAGTCCGATCGCAAGAGGAGTTCTGACGGGAAAATATGAGGTCGGACAGGTCCCAAGTGAGGGTACTCGCGCGGGCAGAAAGGACAAACGTATGATGGAAACTGAGTTTCGTGATGAGTCCATCACTCTCGCGAAAAAATTCGTTCAATACGCCGATGACAAAGGCGTTTCTCCCGGCCAGTTTGCAGTTGCCTGGGTGCTAGCTAACCCCATCGTCAATAGTGTTATCGGTGGCCCGAGAACACTCGAGCAATGGGAAGACTATTACGGGGCGATGAAAATTCAATTAACTAGAGACGACGAACAGTTTGTAAATGAGCTAGTCGCGCCAGGTCATCCGTCGACACCCGGGTATACGGATCCCGCTTTTCCAGTTACAGGGAGGCCTGATCAAGCCTAATTGCTAGTTCACTATGACACATTACTGAGTTAATTCCCATCTTATGACCTCAGTTCTTTTAACTAAACACGGGGAACTGATTAAACCGGTGTCTTAGAACTTGTTCATGCGCTTTTAGGCCTAACCAACCGCTTATGGCGGTTGCATAGACTCGTCTAAAATCAGTTGTGTGGAACATATTTCCGTCATGGAGATCCGTAAGGCTGGGTATGTCGCCATAATGCCCCCCTTGAACTGAACGACCAATGAGATACATGTTATTTGCGGTTCCGTGATCTGTGCCTTGATTTGTATTTTCAGCCACACGCCTTCCAAACTCAGAAAACACTAACATCACAACATCATCGGCACGCCCGATTCGATCCATGTCCGTAAAAAACCCAGATACGGCGTCTGAGAAGTAAGTTAACAACCTTTGATGCAAGTTGGGCTGCTGAACGTGAGTGTCGAACGCGTTTCGTCTAAACGATGTGTAAAAAAGACGCGTATTCATGTTGGCGTTGATGAGTGCTGCAATTTTATTAAGGTCCAGGGGTGCTATCCCATAATCAACAGGCGTTTTGTAGTTACCACAGGCGGTTCGCACTTTTTCGGATGCTTGACGAGCGCTTTTCGCAAGTCCCAATAGTCGTTTTTTGGCTTGAGAGCTCGTGTCGCTCGCTATGCGATCTTCATCTAGCAAAGGTCTGGATTTAAATAAGCCTTTTCTGCCGAATTCCTCGGGGTCATCGAAGACAACTGGAACATGGTTTTTTGCAACAACGGCTAAAGATTGGGTGGCGTCGACGTTTACAAGGTAATTGGGGTCGATGTCGGGGTTCATCGCATCAGCAAGCTTCCCCATCCAACCTAAGGATTCCCCGCTGTTCGGAGCCGCTGTTTGCCAGTAAGCCATGGAGGTAAAGTGTGAATAAGATGGCTGGTCGTAACCGCATCCATGGAACACTGCCATATTTCCGTCTTTGTACAGCTTTTCCATTCCGGACATGTCAGGATTGAAACCAAAGTGGTCATCTATTTTTCTTAATTTATTTGGTTTTATTCCCAGTGTTGGCCTATTTTTGTAATAGGCATCATTGCCGTAAGGAACTAATGTATTTAACCCGTCGTTGCCTCCTGAGAGTTCCAGCACAACGAGAATTTTATTGCCTAAAGGATGGTCACCAGCAAACGCTAGAGGGGAAATTTGAGGAAAAATAGATTGGGGAAGGCCGCCCGTTGCTGCGCTAATTCCCATAAGTTTTAAAAAATCTCTTCGATTCAAGTCATGTGGTTTACGCATATAAATTCCTTGCCTTACCCAAGTTGATATTCTGGCAGAGATAGAAGTAGATGGAGAGTTTCCCTCAGCGCTTCTTCGGAGAATGTTTTTGCTGCCTCAAGGTCATTCGTACCAAGTTGTCGAGTGAGAAAGTTAGTTATTTCTTGCTGCGTTTTTTTATCGATCGATATTGAAAAAAATCTTTTGATGAGATATTCAACCGCCTCATCAGTCGATTGACATCGAGCCTCGATCAGCATTTTTGTTAAATCTATCGATGCTGGAGATCTATCAATCGGCTTCACTTTCTCTATGGCTTTTCTCCAACCTCGATAACTGCCAAGGCGTGTATTAAATTCCTCATCGCGGTCAACCATATCGTTCGACGCAGAGGTTGCGTAGCTATCTTCCGGTTGTGTTGCCGTGGCAATGTCGGCCCCGGCCGCTAGTCTCTTTGCAACAATTCCTATTTGATAGTTTTCTGGATATCGGTCGCTTGGTATAAAGTTGATATCTGGGTAGACGGTGTCATAAACAAAGTTACCCCTGGCTAAAAGTAGACCGGGTGTTAACCAGCTTTTCCCGCCAGCCCAGCCAGCAACCGTTGGTGGGAACAGTAAAGTTTGTCCTAGTGATTGTGTCGTATCGTGGAAATCCGGCACTCCGGGTAACACATTAAGTCCTAATTTCTTGTAAGTTGAAACAACTAAATCGGTAGGCGACTTGATATGAGTCCCCATCGATGCGGAACTATAAAAATCTTGTGATAGAAAAATTTTTTCTAATAAGGGAGTAATTTCATATTCAGAGTTGAAGAAGAAGCTAGCAAGTTCCTCTTGCAGCGCTGGATCAATATTCTCGCGGACAAAGAATTTATAGATTTTTCCAGAGATATATTCTGCTGTGACCGGTTTTTCCAAAATCATATCAATGATGTCTAGTCCATCCCAATTGCCGGTTTTATCCAGAAACGTCTTTTGAGATGAGTCGTGTTGATCAGCGTTCAAAACGAACTTGAGATCCCTATGATTCCATCCTGTGAAAGCTCGTGCGCCCTCACGAATATCTTGCTCTGTGTAGTTTCCTACCCCCATCGTGAAGAGCTCCATTATTTCTCTAGCGAAGTTCTCGTTTGGTGATCCCTTTATATTGACGCCTGCGTCCAGAAAATCTAGCATCGCGGGGTCTTGCGAGACCTGGGTCAGCAACTCTTTAAAGTTACCAGTGCCATATTCTCGAAAGACCGCATTTTGTTGAAGTAGTTTACGGTAGTCCCTGACTTTTTCTTCGTTTGTGGCGAAGTGCCCATGCCAAAAAAGAGCCATTTTTTCTTCAAGCGGTCGATTGCTAAGAAGCATGCGGTTAGCCCACCAATAAGCGACTCGGCGAGTTTCCAACATGCTGGCTCTTAACCAATAAAAAAAACGATCAACGACAGGTTGAAGTCGGCGGTTACCGTTGGGCTTTACTCGAACTCCAATCGCCTCTCCGGTTTCTTTTGCTAGTTTGGTTGCCGCAGGTCTCGACGAGGGAAATGGTTCGATACCAGTGTCAAATATTCCCGAGTGGTCAAAGTCATCTAAATGTTTGGGAATACTTTGAAAATACACAAGCTCCCGAACGGAAGCTCGCGGTCCCATCCGTACGAAGCGTTCAATATTTTTGGGCTTCTCGCCGAATCCAACTCGATCAATCAAATGACGGGCCTTAGCATAG
>MDSX01061617.1_pt1 | contig 10350 bp, 8 predicted proteins | sample 811141 | NCBI WGS metagenome assembly MDSX01 (sample SAMN05326642, study PRJNA326480) | marine metagenome | isolation source: seawater | place: Atlantic Ocean: South East | collected 2010
AAAGCTCGAGCGCTTCTTTGGGGCTGACGACCTCGACTTCAAGCCCAAAACAACTCGCCATGGAGGCGCCCCGCTTAAGCTCCTCAAACCGCTCAGGGTCTGTTGCAAGACTGAGAGAGCCGTTTTGACGAAAGCCTGTCGCCTGCCCCGTCAGCTCCTCAAGTTCCGCGTAGAGATTGGTTGTGTACTGGGCCAGCCTTGTCAGATTCTGAGTGGCCCGCAACTGTCCCACCAGCCCCGCCGCGTGCCAGGTTGTGCCACTGGTCAATGACTTACGCTCAAACAGCACAACGTCCTTAACCCCCAACTCTGCCAGGTGATAAGCAACGCTACACCCCACGACACCGCCACCAATAACGATGATCTGAGCCTGATCTGGAAAATCCACTGCCATGCTGCCTCCGATGGGCTTCAAAACAGGGTCACAATTGAAGCCGAGTTTTAACCCCGCTGATCCGTACGCTCAGGGGTCCAATGCCCGCGAGTGTATCAAAGGAAATTGAAAGGGATCCCTTCTCTTGGCGCAAGAATCGGGTTGCGCGACCTTGGACGCAAACCTATTCTTCGTGGATATGCCAAAAGCCGCTAAACAGCCTGATTCGGACTACGCGCGAGTTGCGAAGTCCTTGGAATTTCTGCGGATCCATTCGCGTGAACAGCCCACCCTCGCCGAAACCGCAGCTGCTGCGAATCTGAGTCCCCGCCATTTCCAGAGGCTCTTCAAACGCTGGGTAGGTATCAGTCCAAAAAAGTATCTGCAGTCCCTGACGCTGACTGAAGCCCAGCAGCATCTGCGCAGCGGTGAGAGCGTCCTTGATACCGCCTTGTCCGGATCTGGGCGTCTACACGACCTGTTTGTTTTCCTTCAAAGCATGACGCCAGCAGAATACCGCGATCAAGGGGCCGGTCTTGCGATCGGTTTCGGGATTCACCACAGTCCTTTCGGAAGATGTCTGTTGGGCACAACGGCGCGAGGTATCTGTTGGCTATCTTTTGAAACAGCCGAAACAGAAATCTCGCAGATCCTACTCCCCCTCAAGGAGACCTGGCCCAGCGCCCGCTTATCCCCTGCCCAGAGAGAAACGGCTGGTCTCCTCAAGCAAGTCTTTCCGGGCGGGGACTCACAGCCGCGTGGTCCATTGGCGCTATTGGTTCATGGAACAGACTTTCAGCTTCGGGTCTGGCGTGCACTCCTGGGAATTCCCCTGGGAGCGACGATGACTTATGGCGCCTTGGCAGCTGATATCCAAAAACCGAAAGCCGTTCGCGCCGTCGGGACAGCCGTTGGCCAAAACGCGATCTCATTTCTTATTCCCTGTCACCGGATCATTCGCTCTGATGGTGCGATTGGCGGCTACCGATGGGGAAGTCCGCGGAAAGAAGTCATGCTTGAATGGGAACAGATTCGCCTGTTGGACAGATGATGTGAAGCTCGTTGCGACAGCGGTCAGGCTTAGAAAATCAGATTTAACATGACCATCATGATCACCAAGAACAGAATAGTCATGATGCCACCCGCACGCATAAAGTCTGCGACGCGATAACCACCTGGCCCCATGATCAGCGCGTTCACCTGGTGTGTCGGGATTAGAAACGAGTTGGATGTCGCGATCGCCACCGTCAACGCAAAGACGGCGGGATCGGCTCCTGCTCCGATAGCAATATTGACCGCCAAGGGCACTAGCAAGACCGTCGCCCCGACGTTGGACATCAGCAGCGTAAATACTGTTGCGAGCACGGCGATGCTCGCCTGCAGCACCCAAATCGGAACCTCTCCCAGCACAATTAATGTCTGCTGGGCGACCCAGGCGGCCGTGCCCGTAGCTTCCATGGCGAGCCCGAGGGGAATCAGGCTGGCAAGCAGGAATACACTTTGCCAGCCAATCGATTGATACGCCTCATCGACGCGGATGACGCCACTGATAATCATTCCGATCGCCCCGGTCATCAGCGCGACCGACAGTCTTAGCTCGGTAAACAAGATGAGTCCAAGCGCAATTAAAAAGAAGATGAGGGCGTGGGGCAGTTTTTCCGGGCGGGTATCCTCACGCGGAAAATCCGTTACAACCGCAAAGTCTTTGTTCTTCGCGATCGGAGCCACATCCTGCCAGCGGGCGTGCAGCACAAGCGTATCTCCCGCCTGAAGCACAAATTCCGGCAATTGCCGATCGATCACTTCGTCAATTCGGAATATGGCCAGCACCGTTGCACCGTATCTTTGCCGTATGGAAACTTCCCGGATTGACTTGCCTATGAGATTGGAATCGGGAGGCACAACGACCTCTACAATTCCCGCTGCGGTTGGACTGAGCAACTCCGAAAAGACATCCATCTCCCTCTTGAGTTCCAACGCGTTCTCAGTACAGAAATGTTGCACCGAATCCATTGGCCCCATGATGGCGAGATCCGTCCCCGGCCAAAGCTCAGTTTCTCCCGACGGCGCAACGGTGAATTTATCGCCAGTTCGCACCGCAACAATCCAACCGCCCCGCCCCGCACTGTCGATATCAGAGAGCGTCCCACCAGCTAGCGGGCTCTCCTCTGTGACCCGCGCCTCGAACACCTGCCCCGAGATCCCGTAAACCTCCGAAAAATATTGAAGGGTGCTGCCCGATTCCTGGGGCTTGTCCTTGACCACCGGTAACACAAACCGGCCGAGAAGCACGAAGTAAAGGATCCCGCTCAGCAGCATCACCACTCCAATAGGGGAGACGGAAAACAGTGAAAACGCCTCCATGGGAGCGACTGCGTCGGGTAAATTGCGATTTGAGGTCTCAATCAGGTCGTTGAGCAGGATCAAAGGGCTCGATCCAACCATTGTCATCGTCCCGCCCAAAATTGCGCAAAACCCCATCGGCATCAGCAGTCGTGAAATCGGCAGATTGCCCCGCCGCGCGATCCGGGTTACGACGGGGAGAAAAAGTGCCGCGGCGCCTATGTTCTGCATGAAGCTGGAGATAACCCCCACGGTGGCCGAAATGACCGTAATAATCCGGCTTTCCGTCCTGCCCCCATATTTCAGGATTTTTCCCGCCAACTGACTCATGATTCCGGTCTTATCAAGACCGGCACCAATGATCATTACGGCGATGATGGAAATAACGGCGTTACTGGAAAATCCATCGAATAAATTACCGATCGGGACAAGTCCAGAGTAACCTGGCACCATACTCGTAAGGCCGAGCAGCACCATGATGCCCACCGCCGCTACATCGACGCGGACTATTTCGAACGCGAACAGAAAAATCGTTAAAGCCAGTATCGCCATCACCGCAACCATCTCCGCGGTGAGTACAATAGTCTCTGTCAAAGAGCCTCCCGATACCGTTTTTCTTGAGCCGCCGGCCGAATAGCAAGCGGTTAATGCGCTCTAAACTATAGCATACGGTTACATGATTCTTTTGGGGACGGCCATCCAAAATATTTATATCCGTCGCCTATGTCACTTATCTTTCTACTCACGAACCTCGATCTTTATGAACGCTTATCGGTGAGACTCCGGGAGCTTTTTCATGCCGAGACCGATTAGAAGTCCTTTCCATATCCGATATCTTGGGAGTTGGATCTCCCTTGGCCTGCTGCGGCTTTTGAGCCTGGTTCCTCTACCTATACTCTTCCATCTGGGCACGGGTCTTGGAGATCTCCTGCGGTTCATCCTGCCATCGCGCCGTCGGGTTGCTGAACGCAACCTGTCTCTTTGTTTTCCTAAACTATCAGACACAGAGGCGGCTTCTCTCGCCAGGGAAAACATTCGTAACACGGCCCGCATGCTGCTCTACACAGGATTCGTCTGGTGGGCATCGGAAGAAAAACTCAAAAAACGGGTGAATATCCGCAATGAGGCAGCCTTGCGTCAGCTTGAAGGTGCGGGGAAGGGGTTCATCCTTCTGGCGCCCCATTTTCTCGCCTTAGAGCTTGGCGGCGTATTTATTTCTCTCAAATCACCGGGGGTCAGCGTTTATCAGCGCACGCGAAATTCTGTCTTCGATCGCAGTATGCTGCGGGCGCGTCAGCGATTTGGGAGCACTTTGTACGAACGCAAAGAGGATCTGCGGCCAATGTTTAAAGCGATACGTCGGGGAACTGGGTGTTATTACCTGCCCGATCAGGATCCTGGCCAGCGGCGCGCTGTTTTTGCACCGTTTTTTGAAGTTCCGACCGCTACCTGGCCCGTGCTGGGGCGGATCGCAAAACTCTGCGAAGTTCCCGTGCTGCCCTGCCCAACCTATATCCTCCCTGGCGGAGCTGGCTTTGAAATTGTAATCGGAGAACCGCTCCCGAACTTTCCTACAGGGACGCCCGAAGGAGATGCTCAAAGAATGAACTCAGCTATTGAGGACTGCATCCGCAGGGACCCCAGTCAGTATTTCTGGGTCCACAAACGCTTCAAGACCCGGCCGCCCGGAGAGACCTCAATATACGACTGACACTCCCTTTGGGCCCGCCCGCGCGGTTTTAACGTCGAGCCGCTACTTTAGTCCGGGACGTTGGCTATTTACTTCGGTTCTCGAGTTTGTCATTAAGTCGGGCTATCTCCTCACGAAGCCCACGGATTTCATCAATTACCAACGCTGGACCGTCGCCTTCTGCCTTTCGCTGGTTCTGTTTATCCTCATCAGATTTAGCATGCAAGGTCTGCATTGTTTCGACAATTATTCCGATAAAGAGGTTCAGCATGGTGAATGTTGCGACCAGGATAAAGAGCACAAAAAAGATCCACGCAAAAGGGAAAACCTGCATGACCGGACGGACCACACCCATGGACCAACTCTCCAGCGTCATGATCTGGAACAAGGTAAACATCGAACGGCCAAGACTGCCGAACCAGTCGGGGAATGCCGCGCCATACAAGCCCGTCGCCACCACGGCAAACACATAAAAAATAATCAGGATCAGTACGCCGATCGACGCGATCCCGGGAATAGCATGCAGGAGGGTTTCTACAACAAACCGCAAGCGTGGCACGACCGATATGAGGCGCAACAGGCGCAACACACGCAATACACGCAATACTGCGAAGGGTCCGCTCGCAGGGATAAGGGCGATGGCAACGACAAAAAAATCAAAAAGATTCCAGTAGCTTCGAAAAAATTCCCTCCCAGAGGCGATCAGCTTCAAGACGATTTCCAGGACGAAAACGGCGAGGATGAGTTGGTCCAAAAGAGACAGCCAGGGGTCAAAATACTCCATCAGGCCAACCGAGGTCTGAATCCCTAAAATCGCCCCGTTGAGCACAATCAGGGCGATAATAAATCTTTGGACCGGGGCTCTTTCGAGCCAGGTGCTGAGGTGTTTTCTAAACTGGGAACTAGGCACGCGACTCCTCCGACGAAACCCGGATTCTAGCCGGCGCGCCTGATCTACATCATATTTTTATGCGCGCTCAAACTGGGAGGCATCCAAACGTTGCCTGTCGGATACCAGCTGCTGAATCCTGGTCGACAGTGGAGCCGCTCCACGAGCCACCCAGCGACAGAGCAGGAAACCACTGCTTCCGCCGGCGAAGCTCGCACATAGTCCGAGGGTCATCAGTTCAGGACCGGTCAAACCGTTCGATTCGACGACATCGCTCAATCCAAAAACCGCGGCGGCGAGGATCGTGAAACCAAGCCATGAAAGAAAATCAAGAAAGTCCTGCATGTCGTATCCCTTGTTCTAGTGAATTGGGGACAGTTTGGACTCCAGAAGGCTCACAGGATGAGCGCGCACGAAAGTTTTTACTTTTGTTAATTTTCAATCTCTTACCGAGATAACCTGAAAGAAGATCGGAACTTTTTGGCTACAGTATGCGCCTGAAGTAGTCGATCGTTCTTTTCAGGCCGTCCGCAAGGTGTATCGCTGGTTCCCAGGACAGTTCGTTTCTTGCCAGCTCGATGTCGGGCCTGCGCTGTTGCGGATCATCTTGGGGCAATGTCTTGAATTCAGTGGCAGAGCTAGACCCGGTTTGCTGGATCACTTCCGTCGCCAGTTCCAGCATTGAAAATTCTCCAGGATTCCCGAGGTTAACGGGGCCCGTGAAATCCATCCTTGATTCCATTAATCGGATCAGGCCTTCAACAAGATCGTCCACATAGCAAAATGACCTTGTCTGCGATCCGTCGCCATAGACGGTCAGGGGCTCTTGACGCAGCGCCTGGACAATAAAATTAGACACAACCCGACCGTCGTCCGGGTGCATTCTTGGGCCATAGGTGTTGAATATCCGCGCCACCTTGATCTCGAGCCGATGCTGGCGCCAATAATCAAAAAACAATGTCTCTGCACAGCGTTTGCCTTCGTCGTAGCATGATCGCACACCTACCGGATTCACCTTACCCCAATAGTGCTCCGGCTGAGGATGAACCTCAGGATCGCCGTAGACCTCACTGGTGGAGGCCTGAAGTATCCTTGCCCCGGTGCGCTTAGCCAGTCCGAGCATGTTGATAGCTCCATGCACACTCGTTTTGGTCGTCTGGACCGGATCATGCTGATAGTGCACCGGAGATGCCGGGCAGGCGAGGTTATAGATCTGATCTACTTCAAGATACAGCGGAAAGGTCACATCATGACGGATTAACTCAAAGTTACTCTCAGTCAACAGATGTGCGATGTTTCTTTTATCTCCGGTATAGAAGTTGTCGACACAGACAACGTCGTCCCCTCCCGAAACAAGGCGGTCACAAAGATGCGATCCCACAAAACCAGCGCCGCCAGTCACAAGAATTCGTTTTCGGGCTGCCTTATTCATCTTGGAAATACACGTTGATATACGCTATGCAGATACTTCTAGCAAAAAATAGTGGTGCCGGAGATAGGATTCGAACCTACGACCTTCGCATTACGAATGCGCTGCTCTACCAACTGAGCTACACCGGCAACGATTTCGTTGGGCGGGGAATTATACGGAGATTCCAGCAGATAGTGCGCCAACCGCCGACTGAATCGGTCTTACCTTCGAATCCATGCCCCAACGCACGCGACACTCATGAAAAACTTGCGCTCATGTTGTCGAATAAGAAAGGGCTCATCTCCGATTTTCGTTTGGCGAAAGTCCGCTTCAAGAAGTTCCGCTACCGTGTCCATGGACGTTATATCTTTGCCGTCCCGAATGAATCCTCCGAGCCGCTCCTCAGGTTGGGTAAATTCATCCCACCAGGTGAAGGGGGAGCAGATGATTACCTGAGCACCCGGTTGCGTGATATCACGAAGTCTGCGCAGCACATTTCTTGGATGTGCCACTCGATCAAGCAGATTGGCCATTATGACGACGTCGAACTTGCCCAATGAATCAGGTAGATTTTCCGCATCCCCTTGACAGAAGGAAATCCGTTCACGGCCGAGTTCAGACGGAAGTCGTACTTGCGCTGATGTACCGAGATTGCCCTCTCTCGTTAACTGAAAAGTAACAAGCCCGCTTTCTCTAATCTTCTTTGCCGCTTCGATAAAGGTTGTTGAGTAGTCAACGCCAACAACTGATTCACATAGACGGGTCAATTCCAAACTAATCCGGCCCACTGCGCACCCAAGATCGAGCGCACGGCTCCCAGAATGAAGCCGATTCTTGTCGACCCACCCCGCGAGTCTCTTGTGAAATCCAAGAGCTTCCACAGGCCCAAAATCCCACGGCAACACTGACGCATCATTCCCGTAATGGAACACTAAGTATTCGTTTAGTTGCGCCGCTGTATCGTAGTAATTTGGCATAACCCGCCGATGCCATTAACGGCATCCGTTTTTCTGGCTAAAAAGTATGGCCCTGCGCCATTTTAAGCCAACGTTCCACGTATTCAGAATAACTTGACTCCACGAAGAGTTCATAAGCCCTGCCTGACTCAACCACCTGCAATGTGGCGCCGCAGCGTGCAAACCCGCCGCGCGTACACTGCCCGCTATCGAGACGCCGCAGATCAAGACTGAATCCCTGGCGTAATACGGCGACCGCATCCGGCCCTTTGACGGAAAAACCCTGAAAGTGATCGGTCACCACAGTGACGGCTGCGTGTTCGCCCGATACCGCGTGTGAAAGCTTGTGGAAAAGCTCATCCTCATGTTTCAACCCTGTCCTGACCCACCAGTGATCCGAGGAAAGGCTAAGTACGGAAAATGTGTCGCTAATCAACGCTGTGTGAGCTGCCTTGGGAAAAGTCACATCAAGAGCGGCCTCCCAGTTGGCGGTCACTTGGGTCTCGCCCCGAAGATTGATCAACGCATAATCTGCTAAAGATGAGACATCCACCTGATAACTCATGCGCGCATCCTCTCGCCCTTCGGATCATAGAACGCGGGCTCAGTCACGGTTGCAGCGCAACTGTTTTCCAGGCCCGAAATCACCACCTTTTCGCCATGACGGCTCTGACCGTCCTTCAATAACGCCAAAGCAATCGTCCTTTTGAGAGTCGGACTGAAACAGGCTGCGGTTACGTGGCCTTGAAATCCCAAGCGGGAGTTGCTGTCCTGCACCGGAAGCAGCGCTGACCCATCAGCCACTGGAGCCCGTTCATCATCCGGAAGCAGGCCCACAACGTGTTGGCGCTCCCCGCCCAACCTGATATCGCGAAGCAGGCTGCGTTTGCCAATGAAGTCAGGTTTGGTCATGTCGACGATCCAGCCCATTCCGGCATCGAAGGGATTCGTGATGTTGTCGCCTTCATGTCCGGGAGAGATAAATCCTTTTTCGATGCGAAGTACTCCGCTTGTTTCAGAACCCACAGGAGTAATGTCGAACTCTTTGCCGGCATCCATCAGAATCCCCCAAAGCTTTAGTGCAGAACGTCTTGCAACATTAACTTCAAAACTGAGTTCCCCCGTATAACTCACACGTGCCACGCGTACGTTTATTCCTTCAAGCGTTCCGTCGCGGAAATCAAGAAATCGAAAGGTCGGGTCAAACGCAATATCACTCTCCAGCTTGTCCAGCACCTTGCGAGCCAGAGGTCCACACACACACATCGTGGCCCACGCTGCGGAGACATTGACCAGATACACATTGAGATCAGTCCATTCGGTCTGAAGCAACCGATCAATATGAGCGTATACCGCTCCCGCCGCACCGGTTCCACAAGACATCAGATACCGGTTCTGGTCGACACAGAAAGTGACACCATCGTCGAACAGGCGTCCGTCTTCGCGGAGCATCAGGCCGAAGCGGCCCCGACCAACCGGGAGATTGTCAAAACGATTGGTGTACAGCCGATTTAGGAGTTCTCCCGTGTCTGGTCCTTGCAGTTCGAAGGTTCCCAGTGGGGTGCCGTCGTAAATCCCACATGAAGTCCGAACCGCTGTCGCTTCCCGAGCAACGGCGTCCTCCATTGCTTCCCCTGCCCGAGGAAAGAAAAACGGCCTTCGAAAGTTGGCGCCTGCCTCATCCATGGCGGCTCCGTTCTCAATATTCCATGCCGTCATCGGCGTAGTTCTCGCCGGAATAATCAGGGGTCCACGTTCACTGCCGCCTATGGCTCCAAAGCTCACCGGGGCAAATGGCGGTCGAAAGGTAGTGGTCCCCACCGACGCCTGCTCCTCACCTAACTCCCGGGAAACAAGACCGATAACGTTGGGATTGCCAATCTTTCCCTGATCCACCGCCATCCCCGCAGTCGTATAGCGTTTCACATGCTCTATAGATTGAAAGTTCTCCCGTACAGCAAGCGCAATATCTGCGGTCGTCACGTCGTTTTGAAAGTCAACGAATGCCTTCCCCTTGAGCTTTTTTTCTGGCCAGATCTGATCGATCCGATAGGAAACCTCGTCCCCTGCTGCCGGAGCAACTGGCGCGCTCGAAATGGTATCGCCCGCGCTTTCCCCAAATAATGAATTCGCAACATCAGTGGCTTCCTTTAACCCTTCATCCAATGAGAACGTTCCGTTGGCGCCGCCGATAGGATATGCCCCCTGCGCCCGTTCGCCAGGAACAAAGGCAGCGGACTCCCGCTCAAAACGTGAGCGTCCCCCTGCGTGAGAATAAAGGTGAATTAGCGGGTTCCAGCCACCCGAGTGACAAACAAGATCACAGCTAACAGTTTTTGATCCTGCCCCGTTCTGATACGTCACACCCTTTACCCCGGAACGCCCCTGAACTCCCGTAATCCTCGCATCGACTATCACCGGAACCTCTGAGTTCCTGGCAAGGCTAAGCTCTGCCTCGCTCAGACTTTCGCGCAGATCGAGAATGCCCTGAATCGCAATACCGGCCGTCTTGAATGTTTCCAGGTGCGCATACGGCGTTGAATTATTCGTATAAATCACTGCCCTTTTGCCTGGAACAGCTGCAAACCGTCGAACATATCGGGCTGCCGCGTCCGCCAGCATTACTCCCGGTCGATCATTTCCCGGAAAAATCAAAGGCCGCTCTACAGCGCCGGTGGCAATGACCAC
>MDSX01050453.1_pt1 | contig 10349 bp, 7 predicted proteins | sample 811141 | NCBI WGS metagenome assembly MDSX01 (sample SAMN05326642, study PRJNA326480) | marine metagenome | isolation source: seawater | place: Atlantic Ocean: South East | collected 2010
TGGATTGAGGAGACGCGCGCGCGGTGGCCACCGGCCGCACCGAAGCGGCGCCCGACGTTATCATCGCGATTTTTGCTCGTCGTCGTCTTCCGTTTCGACGCGACACAGACAGACGGGTCGTCGACACACACTTTAAAGGGCGCTTTTTCTCTCGTTTTTTTGTTGGTGTTGCAGCCGCCGAAAATGGTCCAATTTTCCAATATTTAACAACCCTCAACACAAAACCTCCTCTTCTGCTTCGTTTCCAACGCGAAGAAGGAGGACAAAACCACGACCGAGGCCTTTGGAACGCGACCACAACCACCACGACCACCACTCGATGACGTCGATGTGCCCGTCTCGCTGCGTGTCTTTTTCGTCGTCTTCCGCGCGCGAGATTTCCTCGTTTTCAAAAGCGAGGACAATTATCAGCAGGACCAACACCATCGTCGTCGACAGACGACGGGCGGGTTTGGGTGCGCGATTGCCGCTTCGAGCGTTGGCGCGACAGCACGAGCAGCAAAAACAACAACAGAGAGAGGAGGACAAAGCGAACACCGCGATCAAAGACGAGCGGATTCCAATCACCGTTCTGACTGGATTCCTTGGGAGTGGGAAGACCACCTTGCTCAACCACATCTTGACGCAAGACCACGGCAAGAAAATCGTCGTCATCGAGAACGAGTTCGGTGAAATCGACATCGACGGCGAGATTGTGCATCGAGAAAAATCGGAAAACGAGGACATTTTGTTGCTGAACAACGGATGTTTGTGCTGTTCGGTGAGAGGTGATTTAGTGGACATGCTGATTAAATTGTACGACGCTCGAAAAGGAGAATTCGACCACGTGGTCATCGAAACGACCGGTTTAGCCAACCCGGCGCCGATTATACAGACGTTTTACTTAGAGCCGGCTTTGTTAGATAATTTTCGCGTCGATGGAGTCGTCACGCTCGTGGATGCCAAGCACGCGCATTTACACTTGGACGAGGTGAAACCAGATGGGGTCGTTAACGAAGCGTTGGAGCAAATCGCATTTGCAGACCGAATCGTGTTGAATAAAACGGATTTGGTCAGCGATGAGTCGGAATTGAATGGGCTACACAGACGAATAAGGGAGATTAACGCGTTGGCGGAGATTCAACGGGCGACAAAAGCGAAAGTGCCGTTGGATTTTTCGCTCGGGATTGGCGGCTTTGATTTGGAGAAAGTGCAAGAAGCCGTCATGGGAAAAGATGAACAACACAGTCACGGCCATTCGCACGATGACCATGAACACGATCACGGTCACTCCCACGATGATATGGTCGAATCCGGCGAGATTGAGTGCAACGACCCTTCGCACTCGCACTCGCATTCCGGCGGCGGCGATTCTCACGGTCACTCGCACGACGCATTGGTCGAATCCGGCGAAGTCATTTGCAACGACCCTACGCACTCGCACTCTCACGGTCACTCACACACGCACCACGACGATGCCGTCGGCTCTGTTTCTCTCGTCTTGGATGGAGACGTCGATTTGGATAAAATTAATGACTGGCTCGGCGTTTTGTTGAACGACCGATGGGAAACGCTCTTTCGAATGAAGGGCGTTTTAAGCATCGAAGGATGCGACGAACGCTACGTCTTCCAAGGCGTCCACGCGTTGTTTGAAGGCATGCCGGACCGACCGTGGGCGGAAGGTGAAACAAGGCGTTCGAAACTTGTGTTCATCGGGAAAGATTTAGTCGAAAAAGAGTTAGCCATTGGTTTCGCCGCGTGTTTGGTAGATGAGAATAAAAAGAAAAAGGTCGGCGCGCTCGGCGAGCTACGATAATACAATATATGTGGTACAAAGAAGAAGAGAAAGAAGAGGGAGAAGGAGAAGAGGAGGAAGAAGCCGAGGAGAAGGTAACGGTAAGAGAGAAGAAAAACTTCTGTGTCTGTTTATATGCATCCTCTCGTGTACATTCAAATCATCGTCTGCTTCTGGTATATCTTTTTCGTCCTTCTCTTTATCACACAATCGAGAGCGAAAGAAAAAATCTGCTCTTCGAATGAATCCGTCGACATAATAATTCGCATTAATTTAATTTTGCAGCACCATGATGATGCGCCTCCGTCTCTCTTCCTCCCTCCTTCTACTCGTCTCGATGACGATGACGATGATGCTAACGACGAGCAGAGTTGTTCGCGCGTTTCAATTTTTCAGAAAAGACAACGCGGATGACGATGGTCATCAATCTCCTTCGGGAAAAGTCATCAATTTGCGCCTTCGATCCGCGCAATGCGCGGCGTGTCATCGCGTCGTCTCGCAGCTGCACACGAGACTGTTGCCAAAGATAAGAAGTCAGATGCAGTTGGAGAGAGATAGGTGCGTTGGACCACACGATTTTCACGTTCGAGAGCTTTTTTCTTTTCTCTCTCTCTCTCTCTCTTTATGTTTCTGTATCTATTTCTGTTAGGCACGAGTGTTGGTGTGAGAAGATACGCGCGCCTCTTTCTCTCTCTTGTCTCTTGGTATTTCCTCTCGCTGACTTTTCTCTCGGCCAATTGTACAGATCATTATCAGATTTCGCGACGAAAGCGTCTACGTACGGCACGTACGAGATGCTCGTGGAAGACGAAGTTGAGCACGCGTGTAAACTGATGTCTTTATCGGACCCGCAAAAACGAACACGCAAAGCGTGCGATAAATACGTGCAAGAACATACCGACGACATCGTGGAGACGTATTTGCAGAAAGTGACGGAGGCGAAGAAATTCATCGCTGGATTTGACAATGTCGAGGAAAGAAAAATGGAAAGCAGCAATCAGGAGGAGAATGGGTATGTGTCGGAAGAGGACGTAGCGAAGGACAAATTTGAGCGGACAGAGTTGTTTAAGAACATGCGACGACACACATGCGAGAAGACGTGCAGAGACCCGCAAACGAGCCACGGGAAAGAAGACGAAGATGAACGTAAGAAACTCGACGCGAACGCGTTGAATCATTTAGATGTCAAAGACTCGGATTTAGTCGAGTTAGAGAACGCGTTGTTGACGGAACCTTTGTCGTATGAAGACGCGAGGGAGGTTGAAGAGACGCACGGTTTTTTTGAAATCGTTCCGAAAGATTTCGAGACGAAAGAGAGCATTTTTAACTCCAGTCCGATTGATTTGCTGTTGTTGATTTCGAGACCGAACACGGTGGGCGACTTTCAGTTTGCACAGATGAAAATATTGCGGAAAGTGAGCGATGCCATACGAGCGTACGAAGAGGATCAAGACTTGAAAGAAATGCTGTTGCGAATGGTCGTCTTTGACGCGGATCGATTTGGAAAGGAAGGCGGGATTAAGAATTCGACCACATTAATGCGCGCGACCGGGGGCTATGAAGGACCGATGTTGTTGTACATGACTGGAATGAAAAAAGGCGAGTGCAGAGAAGAGATTGCGAAAGCAGAAAGTCCGAATAAACCAGGAAAGAAGAAAAAATTAGCGAGACCGATACCGTTGAATTCAGAGCCGGGAGAATCCGTCGTCGCGGATTCTGCTGTGACGTACGAGGAGATTTTACGAAACATCGCCACAATGTCGAAAAATAAAAAAGTGCGGCGCGCGATCAAGGAAATCATGGATGATAAGAGCGTGGATGATAAGGATCCGAAAGGGTTCCATCGAATCCAAGCAGATCCGTCACACGACATGTTTGAAAAAGAAAGGGTGATAGAACTCTAGGTTTGATGAGTCGGTTTGTTTCTCCGAGGAGGAGTCGGTTTGGTATATTTTACATGTTGGAAATATCTATATTCAACACATTTACCGATCTACATGAAACTACGGCACGCTACACCGTTCATCCTACTTCTTCTCTCCTCGTCTTCTACGAATGCGTTGGAGATATCATCCACCGTGACTCGAGACCCGATCGGAACGATTCGAACCACCGGCGTCGAGAATGTGGTTTCTTTTAATTTCTTTTGCGAATTCGTATTACCTTTTCTGAGACAAGCAAGCGTTGAAGTCCATCCCGCGTGGTGCGGAGGAGGAACGGGAGAGGCAGACCAAGCCGCTGACGTTACGAATATCAGCGGAGAGGGCGCGGGTCTAGAAATGTCTCAACAATTAGGCCAAGGGGAAATCCAATCGAACGAGTTGTTAAAGAGCGGGTTTGGCTAAGCGCTCTTGGGCCAACAAACACTAATAAAAAGAGATGAAAGATACGTACCGTACTCCCTTCTTTTTAAATAAACACAAGTACCTCGCAATGGTTCAACATAAATTATTCAAACACCGCTCGATTTTGCGTTCGCGTGCGCTACTAAAGATCTAAGAATAAAATCAATCTCCTCTCGTTCCATGGCACTCGTAGCCCAGGATTGGACGACGTCTTTCGCCTTGGAATGTTCGCTCGCTTTAAGAAGAATTCGAGCAGCATCCCCGACAGAGTCGGCGTCGTCTCGCAGTAACGTTTCAGCTTGCGCTATGGCAGCTTCGAGAGAGATGGGGGAGGTGCTGTTCTCCATTCCTCCGGTTTCTTCAACTTTGATGAGGGAGGCGAGAGAGGATACAGCGTATGCAAGCATACCACCGCCTTCTTTGGGAATCAAGTACACGCGGCGAGCGTCTCTTTTAACTTGTTTTTCCAAAGTATCTCGAAGCTGCTCGAGCGTCGGAACGTCTTTCGACGCTAATCGCTGCAAAGTATTCTCCGTTCCAGACAAAAGAGCTCTCAAAACGTCGTCATTTTCGGCAACTTTCTTCAAAAGGCGCATCTCGCGCGCAAATGATTCTCCTTTTTCAATCTTCTCAGAAAGCTTCGAAATACTGGCGATGATTTCGTGCGCAGCCCTGGCATCTTCGAGCGCCTTTCTGCGATCAGAGAGAATCGTTTTCAACGCGCCAAATTTAATGCGCTCTTCGTCAAGTTGTTTGACGCGTTCAGCACGTTCGGCGAGCACCGTTTCTTCGGCTTTTAGCGCGTACTCTCTCTTGCTTTTTTCTAAATTTTCAGCGTGTTCCTTTTCCATCTCGCGACATTTCGTTTCCAACGCTTGCACGTTTGCTTGCTCATGTGCGAGTTGATCGAGCGCACGGTCCAGCTTGGCCGCGTCTGTGTTTTCTACTTGTCCCTGTTTCTGACTGGATGAAGCGGCCTCGGCAGAATCCATATTCTGTTTGAAAGAAAGTAAAAAAAAAGCAAAAGTCAGTCACTGTTGGAAAAAAGTAGCGAAAACACTAATGAAAGATGACGATGGATTTACGTCTTCCGACAGGTCAAGGGTAAGCAGAAGTAGAACGAATTCTAAAGGCCCCTCGATCGACCAGGTCAACGTTGGAATTTAATATTGCCGTGTGAAAGGACCGCTCGCGACTCACAAACCAAAGGGAACCGAAAAAACGGAACTTATCTTTGGAGTTTAAGTTGTCACGCCGGCTGAGTATGTGGCGTTTGTTTTATTCGTTCGAACGATGAAGTAAAAGGATGGTGCAAACGAACTAAGGAGGAAAGAAAGAACTTTTCTATGAGAAAAAGAAAAGTATACGAATGCGCACCTTTGTCAGCAACTTACTCGCGGTTTCGAAAACTTCCGTCAACTCTTTCGCCACTTCCTTTTCTCCGTATTTCGGTCGAGACACATCCTCGGAAGACAACGAAGGAGAAGACGACGAGGATTGTGTTGTTGTTGTTGTTGTTTCTGGTTGTGGTGATGTTGATGTTGATGATGTCGAGGAATCCGGAACAAAGGCTCTCGTAAATTCTTCCTCGATCAACTTTGCGGCGTCTTCGCGCAACTTTTGAATCAACAAATCCTCCGCCATTCTCTCTTCATCCTCTTCGTTCTTTGGTTTCACCTTCTGTGCAGAAACACTCTCATCCTCTTTGCTCTCGACGGCTACTTTCGATTCTGCAGTTTCTTCTATTAACAAAGGTTCGTGGTGTTCTTTATCGTTCAACTCTTCTCTACTCTTCTTCGCTTCATCATTTATACTCTTCATCTTCATCTTCATCTTCTTCTTCGCGTTCTGGTGACCTGAAGAGGGTGAACTTACGACGGAGTATATTCCGCCGACAACAATCGCCATTCCAGCTAAAGCGCGCGCTACGGTGCCAAAATCTAACCCTTCTGCGTTCACGTTCTGTTGTTGCTTTTGTTCAAAAGATGATGACGTTGACGACGACGACGACGACGACGAAGCGCCTTTACCGCTCGCCGCCCCTACTCCTGCCACTGTTGCTCTCGTCGTCACAGAAGACGGCGCGATCCTACCTCCATCGGCTCTTGCCGGCAAGTGCGGTAAAACCGTAACTTTTTCCACTCTCGGCGGCGCGTCCGTTCGGTGCGCAGCTGTGGTGGTTGAACTATTACTACTCGTCGCCGTCGCCGCCGTCGCAGCAAACGAAGGAGAAGAAGGCGGCGTGTTCCCTATCGTTCTCACTACCGGCAAATGCGGCAAAACGTGCACCTTCTCTACTTTCGGCGGCGCATCCGTTCGTATCGCTCCTCCTTTCGAGGAGACACTCTTCCCAAGCTTTGTTGAAGATGAACTCTCATCCTTCTTCTTTCTCGTCGTTTTCTTTGCCGTCGTCGTCGTTTTTGTCGTCGTCGTCGTTTTTTTATTCTTCGTCATCGTCTCCTTCTTCGTCGCTTTCGCGTACGCGCGTCTGCTCGCGCTTCCCCCGGCGACCGACGACGCGCTCGTCTTCGTCGCCCCCAAAATCCCATTATTCGCCAAAGCGACCGACGACGAAACCGCCTCGCGCCACAGCGACGCCACGCGCCGACGACCGCGATCGTCCGCGACGACGGCACACGTGCTCCTCCTCCTCGCGTGGACGACGCGCATGACGACGACGATGGTGGTGGTGGTGGTGGTGGTCTTCTTCTTCCGGCGTGGCTTTTTTTTTTCTCTCTCTCTCTCTCTCTCCCGGTTGATGATGATGATGCAAAAGAAGCACTCAAATCATCTTTAGGAACAAAAGAAAAGAGACTTTGGAATGCTTAGGGTTTCAAAAGAACCCAAAAATGATGTTTTTAGGGTTTCATAAGAGCCAAGAAAGAAAAAAGGGGAGGAGTAATAATCGATAATAAAGTTCAAAAAAAGACTTGAAAAGAGTACCGTGGACCGACCCCTAAAACGAAGGTATTCGCGTGTGCACTCCGACATCATCATCGTCCAACAAACAAAACGCGGTTAAAAAAGCTACCCACACCTCGCTCGCTCGCTCCCTCGCTCGCTCCTCTCCCGTCCTCTCCGCGGACGAAAACGACGCGTGTCTTCGTGGTCGCGTTTCACGTCTCGCGTTGTCTGCGCGCGGCACCAGACAACACCGCTCGAGAAGAGAGAGAGAGGCAAATGCGGTCGTGAGAAGACGCAGAAGAAGAAGAAGAAGAAGAAGAAGAAGAAGAAGAAGAAGAAGAGAGGAAACGCGAATCCGCGTCTCGCTCGCGCGATGACGACGAGGACGACGACAAAAGTCTTCCTCCGGCGCGTCGACGGGAGCAGAAAGAACAAAACCACCGCCCGAATTTGTTTGCCTGAGAAATTCAACGAGCCTTTAATCATCGGGAGAGAGCAAAAAAGAGGTAGCCGAGAAGAAGGAGGACGAGGACGAGGGGGAAATAATGGAGAAGGGAACGGTGGAAGTTCGATGACTCCAGTATTCGTGGGATTAGAAAACGAACCGATGGTAGAAGACGAGCACGTGCAAGTGACGAAGATGCGGCTAGGCGAGAGGACGAGCGGCGTGGCGGTACAAGTGAAAGCGATCGGGAAGTCGGCGGTGTACATTCAATCGGATTCGAAGACTATAAGTCAGTTGAAACGAAACTCGTCGGCGCTTTTGTTGAAAGGGCAGACCATGTTTTTAGGGTACGAGAATAAAGAGTTCCGCATCGCGTTTGTCGTGGAAGAGGAGAAGGGAGAGGAAGAGGGGAATGGGAAGCCGATCGAAGTGTTAGAGATTGAAGAGAGCGACAGCAGTCCAGAAAAGAATGGTGAGCATAAGGACGAGAAGAAGGAGGAGGAGGACGTCGAAGTTGTTGATAGTGAAGACGAGAAGAAGGAGAAGAACGGCTTTGTGTCGTCGAGGGATGCGTCGAGGAAGCGCGTGTTACACAAGAAGAAAATTTCTCGTAAAGAATCACTCGTTTCATCCTCATCAGACGACGAATTCTCAGGTCAAGGGAAGAAGACGTTCGTGATTGAAGATGACGATGATAGTGATGACGACGACAACGACAACGACGACGACAGCGGCGGCGACGGCGGTGGAAACGAAGAACGACCAAATTTAAGGAAAAAAATAGTTTTAGATAGCAGCAGTAGTAGCAGCAGCAGTAGTCGAAGTAGACGTATGCGTAGTTCTGAAAATCAAGAAGATGGTGATTCGTTGACGTCTGAAAAAGGAGAAGGAAAAGAAGAAGAAGAAGAAAAAGAAATGCAGGAGAAGAAGGAGGAAGAACCGAGCACTCATCCATCAGGACCGTCGCTTTTTAATCTCATTCACAAAAAGCTCGAAAAAGAAACGTTCAAGGCGCGGAGTGCGGCTTCGAAAAAAGCAGCGCAGACGATGAAGAAACGAAGAGCGAGCGGGAAGGATGATTATGATGACGATGATCACAACGACGAGTGGTATGGTACCGCGCCGGAAGATGATGAGGTGGACGATAAAGAAGATATCATCGCGAGAGTTAAAAGGAAGAAGAAAGCGGTGGAAAAGAGCAATCCGAACAAGAAAGTCAAGAAAATGAAACCGGTTGCATCATCTCCAATCATCATCGGTTCGTCAGACGAGGAAGAGGAGGAGAAGGTATTAGACAGCGATATTGACGCCTACGACTTTGAAGAACGAGAAACGATTAAGAACAAGAAGAAAAGGAGCACGGAGGAAGTTGTAGGGGGAGATTTAGATAACAATCGTCAAAGCGAGAAAAGGAAAAAAGTAAGCGACGCACCTAAAGAACAGAAGAAAGATACGGCGTCTAAAACAACAAAAGGAGCGACAAAAATATCGGTAGCAAGTGCAAAGAGCACTCGAGAGATTCGAGAGATGTCTGAGCGAAACGAGGAGAATATTCGACGTCAGAAAATAGAGTTAGAAAAGCAAGTGAGAGAACAACAGCGTCGCGACGAGTTGGAAGAGCAGCGCGCACGTGAAGAACGAATTCGTCGACAGCAGGAGCAGCATTATCAACAAAGCCAACATCATCATCAGCATCCACCTTACACCGGTGAGTACCAAGACGATGTATCAGTTGTTACCTCGTATGCTCGAATGCTCGATGCTTCAGCAGAACTGAAATATTTCGAGGCAAACGATCTACAAGAAGCGACGAGGCAATACGAAGAAGCATCGAAGCAATATTCAAAAAAGACGTATCAAAGCGCGAAAGGACCGGCGTTTGCTACCTTGCAACAGAGAAAAACAAATTTGCAAACCACGTCTTTCAAGCACGCGCAATTGAAAATGGAATATTCAGAGGCATCCCAAGCGCATAAATTAGCCATGAAGCGCGCTGCCGCCGCCGCTGCTGCTGCTGCTGCGACGGCTACGCAATCCAAGCGAAGAAAAGCGACGGCGGCAGAAGAATCAATGGATGAAAAGCGATGGACTGAAGAGAAATTAGCCTGGGACGCGTGTTTTATCAATGAAGACGCCGAAGACGCAAATATCGACCTCCACCGCGATACCATCGCCGGATGGTCCATCCGCGACCTCAAACGCCGCGGCGCTCTCATTGGCGCCGACTTCTCCTCTGCCATTGAAAAATCCGAATACATCGATGCCATCGTCCGTCGAATCACCGCCATCGGTGGCAAATCCGGCTGGCTTCGTCGAAAACGTCATAAAGACGCCTCCATCGAAACCGGAAAGCGTCAAAGAGAAAAGCTCAAGGCCTATCAAGACTCCACCGCCATCGACATCGAGGCTGAATCCGCCACCTGTCGCTTACAACATCAAGCTCGCAAAACCGTCGAAAAATGGTCCCATCGCGCTGACTTGCGCCTCTTTCTCGTTCGCTGCGGCGTCGACGTCGAAGGTGGTGAAAGAGGGAAATCAGATAAAAAAACGCTGCAAAAAGCGTACAAACGCGCCATGATGAAATTTCATCCGGACCGACAACACGCGAAAGCCGAAAAGGACCGCGTGTTAGCTGTCGAGGTGACTAAATATATCAACGAAGTCTGGGCGGGTATGAAGTGACTGCAATAGAATGTAACGGTTTTCTCGTGATGTGCACGTGATTTTCCTTCGAACCCAGAATGTGATCCTCTTTTTGGCGTGATGTTGACTCTTTTGTTTCCCCGCCGCGGCGTGTTCACGTTATTTTCATTCTCTTTTTTCTTCTTCTTCTCTTTTTTACGTACGATTGCTGTACAAGCCCGCATCGTCGTCAAAAACA
>MDSX01090932.1_pt1 | contig 10348 bp, 9 predicted proteins | sample 811141 | NCBI WGS metagenome assembly MDSX01 (sample SAMN05326642, study PRJNA326480) | marine metagenome | isolation source: seawater | place: Atlantic Ocean: South East | collected 2010
CGCGGCGGCCATCGCCCGGCGTCGGCGCGCGCGCGCGAGTGAGTGAAGGAACGAATGAATGAATGAATGAATGAATACTAAACTTTGCGCCGCCGCTACTCGTCGCCGTCCCACTCGCGGTGAAACCGCTCGACGAACTCGACCATCGTCGCGTGCCTGCGCTCGGCGCGCGCGCGCCCCGACGCCGTCTTCATCAGACCCCTCAGCCTGAACAACTTTTCGTGGAAATGATTAATCGTCGTGTTCGGCCGCGTCTCGTCGCGATGCGCCGCCTCGTACCGCGCCGCCGTCACGTCCACCATCGGCGGCACGCCGGGCACGTGCATCGGATTCCCGCGCGCGCCGCCGAAACAAAACGTCCGCCCGATGCCGATCGCGCCGATCGCGTCCAATCGATCGGCGTCTTGCACGCATCGAAACTCGACGCTCTCCTCGTCGTCGTCGGCGCGCGATTTTTCAGCTTTTTCGAGTTCGCTCTTGAACCCGATCCGCGCGCACACGTCCAGCACCGTCTCGCGCGTCGCCGCGTCGACGTCCGCGCACGAGTCTTCCAGAAACGTCCTCGCCCGGCTCTTCGCGCCGTCGCCGCGCGCGTACTTCCAATCGTCGACGTCGTGCAGCAGCGCGGCGAGCTCGCAGACGAACGCGTTCGCGCCCTCGAGCCTCGCGAGCGCCACCGCGCTCGCGCGCACGCGCTCGACGTGCCAGAGATCGTGCGAGCCGTCGTTCGAGGCCAGGGCGTCGCGCGCGAAGCGCTCGGCGCGCGCGACGACGTCGCGCTCGAACGATGCGCGGTCGGTCGCGGGCATCGCGACGCGGCGCGGATTGACGACAGTCGACGACGCACCGTCGGCGATGGCGACGACGGCGACGGCGCGCGCGGCGTCGAGCGCGCGCGCGACGACGTCGACGCGGTGCGGGCGACGCGCGACGCGCGCGCGCGGCGACGAGAAGGCGCGAACGATGACGATGCGAACGATGTTGACGACGCGCGTCGATCGCGACGACGGCCGCGGGTGGGGACGCGCGCGCGCGCGAAGCGGACGGGACGGCGCGGGCGAGACGGAGGACGCGAACGACGGCGTCGCGGACGCGCGCGCGACGGCGGCGAGCGCGGGGCGGAAGAGATGGAGGAATAAGACGGAGCTCGCGGCGTTTCTGGAGACGCTGAGCGAGACGTTTCCCGAGGAGTTGGATGAGATGCGGAGAAAGGTGAGGGACGACGTGAAACGCGCGTCGCAGAGCGCGTTGTTGCTGACGTGCGCGCAGGCGTGCTTCGTGGGGGCGATGTGCATGAGCGCGCAGTCGATGAATTACTTTAGCGCGGCGCAGTTTACGTTGGCGAGGTGCGCGATTTCGTTGCCGTTCATTTACTTGTTGGCGCGCGTGCGAGGGGAGACGATGCGGGAGTTGAATAATGTGAAGAAAAGGAACGCGCTGTGCACGTCGACCGTGATGATTCTGCTCGCGGCGTGCGTTTGTTTGGCGCAAATATGTTTGGCGTACGGATTGAAGCGGGCGTCGCTCGGAAACGCCGTCGTCCTGGGGCAATTGGTGCCGGTGTATTCGTGCACGATCGCCGTGTTTCAAGGAATCGAGAGGCCGAGCGTGGGTAAATTCTCCGCGATCGCGTTGAGCGTGATCGGGACGATATTACTCCTCGATCCGGCGCGAATGTGGCTGAGCTCGGGTAATATTCTGTTGCTATTTCGAAGCGCGCTCTTCGCGGCGTACTTGGCGTTTCAAGAATCCATCTTGCGCGAGTACAATCCCATCACCGTGGCCGTGGTTTCGCAAACTATGGGTGCACTCATGGGGATCGCCATCACCGTTCCTCTCGTGTTGCGCGAGCACGTCACCGCGGAGGCGCCGATTGCTTTGGTGACGCAATCGAACGCGTGGGCCGCCGTCGCCGCCGTCGGCGTGCTTGCCTCGGCGGCGTACGCGTTGACTACGCGCGCGGAAGCGGACACGACGCCGGTTGTCACCGCGTGTTACGGGTCACTGCAGCCGATTTTTGCCGGATTGATCATGTCTGCCGGCATAGGGGGCGCCGTACTCGCGCGCGACGCGTTTGCGTCGACGCTCATCTTGGTTGGGAGCATTTTTGCCGCCGCAAAATCGACGCTCGAGCGAAGCGACATGCGCGTTTTGCAACGCTCGCAAGGCGTCGTGTGGAACACGCTCACGGGTGATCCCACGATTGCCGTTCCGCGCTCGCGGTCGACGGCGAGTTATCCGGCGCCCATCGACATGACGCTCGACTTGGACGCCGAAGTGTTCGACGTCAGCGCGACCGTCGACGCAGGCGCTGACGAAGAAGAGGGCGGCACTGTGATCATGAAAGGTGGTAAAACACTAAAACGCGGTGATAGTGAAGCTGTGGGCACGGTGCGCTTGAAGCGCAAGAGTCGTAAGACGCGTTTGCAGCGATCCGAGGTCGTTTGGACCATCGCGTTCGCGATCGTGCTCTCTGTCGTCTCGCTCGCAGGTGCCGGTTTGATTGGCTGGTACGGGGTGTACTTGTACTGGAAGTTCTTATGCTAGTGCGTTCTTTCAGTTTTTATCGTAGCTAATAGTTTTATCTCAACGTCATGCCTAGAAGTCTAAACGATTCAGAATTTAGAATTTACGCGCGCGGAAGTCGTCTTCATCCAAGAAATCCGCTACGACAGTGGCGCCGCCGAATTTCTTCCCGTTGAGAGCATCTCGCGCCTTTGTCGCGGCGTCGACAGAGGCATACTGCACGAAAACCTTCCCGATTCCAGGAGTCTTTTCGTCTGTATCCTTGCCCGGTCTAGGAATGACCACGGAGACAATCTCTCCGTGCTTTCCACATTCCTCTTGCATGTCCTCCATGATGTTTTCGTACTCTTCGTCGTCAGCCAATTCTTCTTCCGTGAGGCCCATGTTGTCAAAGGAAACCACAGTTGACGGTGGGTTTGTGGGAGGCGCCGCGATCGCGGGCGGCGGTGGTGGCACGTTCATCATCCCAGGTTGCGCGCCGCCGGGAGCGTTACTTTGCTCGGCGCGGCGCACGGTGAGCGTTTTATCGCCCATCGTCATGCCGTTCAACCCTTGACACGCGATGTCCGTGACGGAGACGTCTTCGTAAACGACGAAGCCGTATCCTTTACTATTTCCAGTCTCCTTGTCGCGCACTAAATCAAATTGACGAATCGGCCCGAACGCTTCGAGCAACTCCCGGATCTGGGCTTCGTCTAAAAAGTACGGCAAACCACCGATGAAGATGCGATCCTCGTGTTCATGCAAAAGGTTCCCACCCACGCCCGCGCGTTGCAAAGCCGAAGGATCCAATCCGATCGCCGCGAGATTCAACGCCGGGTTGGGCATCGACGGCCCTAAATCATGTGCGAGCGACGGGTTGTAATCATTCGGTCTGCGAATGCGAACCGGGACGCCGTCCAGAACGATTCCGTCCAACGCGAGCGCGTTTGACGCCTCCTCCACGCTACGAAACTCAACGAACGCGAACTTTTTCTCCACGTTGATGTACACGTTCACCACCGGTTGTCCCTCCGCCCCGTTCGTGCCACCGACGGCGAGCAACGCGTTGTTAAAGAACGCGTTCACGTCCGCCTCGTTCGTCGTGAGCGGGATTCCACCGACATAAATCCGTCTCGCGTGCCGCGTCGCCTGCGCCGTCGCGTTCAAGCCTCCGCCGCCGTATCCCATTCCCGGCGGCGGCGCGTACCCGCTCCCGACGGGCGGTAAATTATTCGGGTCCACTGCGTCGCGCGGCGATTTCGCTTCGTCAGTCCTCGTTCTCGCGCCCCTCTCGCTTCGTCGCCCACGGATCGCGCGCGCGCGCGCGCGTCGACGCACCACCCTCGGGCAAAACATCGAATAGCGTCTTGCGCATCCTCGGTTGCGGTTCCCACGGCCCCGGGCTCATGCTTCGCTCGCGTTCGGGTCGAAATCCTCGTCGAGGATCGCGACCGCGGCCGCCGCCGCCGCCGCCGTACCGCTCGCGGCGCCCGCGCGGGGGCGATCGCGAGTCCCTGCGGCGATCGCGACGGTCGTATCGGTCCCTGCTGTCGTCCCGACGCCGCGGAGGAGGGTCGCGGTCGCGGCCGTACATCGTGAACGAGCGATGAAGTGCGGACGAAGCAGAGCTTTTCCGCGCGCGCGGCTTACAATTCGTCTAAACGATCGCTAACGTATCTCGTCGAGCCAACGCGCGGTGACGCGCGCGCGATCGACGTTGGGACAGTTGAGGAAGTGAACGCCCGCCATTTCGTGGTACGTCGAACCGTGAAACTCAGCGCTGTCGGATTTGAAGAATTCGCCCACGGCGGCGTCGGATTGGAGACGACGCGCGTACGCCTCGTGCGCCGACGCGTCGTTCGTGAGATAAACCTTCCCAGCGCAGACGAGGAAGGGGTAGAGACGCACAGCACCACGCGTGAGGTATTGGAACAAGCCTTCGGTCACGCCGGTCCAGTGCGGGTGGAAAAAATCGTCCACGACGATGACGCCGCCGGGCGCCAAATTACACGCCACCGCGCCCAAGTCTCGAAACGTTAACTCCGCCGTATGTCCGGCATCGACCGATACTAAGCGGAATGGATCGATGTGGTGCTTCGAAAGCCAATCCGTCGCGAGATCTGTCGTCGATCCTTTGTGTAAAAGCGCAAAGTCGCGGAATCGCAGCCCGAGGTGCGACATGGCTTGCATGAATCGATGATAACTGCCATGACCGCTGCCGTCGACGTTCAAATTTTGCTTTTCAAAGACATCCACCGCCACTAGCGCCTCGCTCGCGTCTGCGGTGATAAATAAGCAGCTCGTGAACCGACCGTGGTGGACTCCCAACTCGCCGACGGCGCCGAACAAGCTCATGTCGTCGTGCTGATAATTCGACAACATCGCCGTCACCATCCCGTGCACCAGCACGTCTCCGCTGCCTTGTCTCACTTTTTCGTACCCTCCATTCGCTATGTCTCTCGCCTTTTCCACCGCCACCTTTCTCGAGCGTTCCGACGGCGCCGCCGCTCGAACGCTCGGTGCCGCGCACGCCGCGTGCGCGTCTTCGAACACGCGCGGCCCGACCGACGCCTGACCCGCGGCGAAGGCGCTCGTCGACGACGACGACGAATGCGAATCGTCGTTCGGGCGTCCACGGCGAGGCCACGATCCGCGCATCGACGCCGAACGCGCGTTTTCGGAACCCATGTTCAAAGAACCCATCGCACTCTGCAGCGCCCACACGACGACGACGAGCGCCGCGCACACCGCGAGACCGCGGGCGAGACGCAACGCTCGGTTGCGCCGCGCCATGGCGGCGGTCCCGCGCGACGCGCGACGCGAGGTGCGGTGCAGCAGTCACAAGATGAACGAATGAGCGACGAAGACGCGACGAAGACGCCGCGACAAAAGTGAGCGATCGACGATAACGCGCGGCGCATAAAATATTACAATCCGAGATCCTTGACGGAGACGCGGTCGGTGAGCGGGGCGCCGTCACGATCGAGCAGCGACAAATTTTTGTAGTACCCTCTCGGCGAACGCTCCGCGCCCGGCCAGTAGTTGGCTATGAGCGAGCGGAGCTCCATCTCGTCGAGCACGTCCTCGCCGGCGTGCTGCGGATAGGCCGCTCGGAACGCCTTTGAGATTTCGCTCTGATGACACCGCCCCGAGCGCGACAGCCGCTTTTCTCCAAAGGCGCAGAAATCGGCGTACTGCGCCTCCAATTTCGCCATCGTCGCCTCGTCGACGCGCTTCGGTCTGCCGAGTTCGCTCACGCCGGCGATGACGGCGAACCCCAATCCGCTCGAAATTTGCCACGTCGCGTCACCGAACGCGGCGTCGCCGAGCTGCGACACGGCGACGCCCGATAACAAGAACCAACACGCGATGAGCGCCTTGCTCGCCGAAGACGCGTCCTCCATCTGCGCCGTCCCCGTGGCTTTGCGCAGTAACCAATCGCTCGGCCGCTCGCTGTCGGTTCTCCCGAGAAACAACATCACCACCGACACCGGACTCGCGTAGTATAAGCCCAACGCCCAGACCACGGCGCCGAAAATCGCCGACCCGCTCAAAAAATCCATCGCCCCGCCCGCGCCGCGCCCGCTCGCGAAGTCAAACTCCCCGTCCCCCCCCCCGGTCCAATCCGCGTACGACTCGATCGAATCCACCCCGTACAAGAACCCATCCGTTGAATTTTCGTACACCAGCGCGATCACCGCCGTCATCGCGACCGCCAATCCCCCGACGACGACCCACGTCTTCGCGTTTTCTCGATTCGCCGCCTTGTCCCTTCGCGAGATCAATCTCGGGTCTCGCGTCTCGTCCTCGCGTCCGCGCGCCCGCGCGCGCGTCATCGCGCGTCGTCCGCGCGATATCGCGCCGTCGCCATCGCGCGCGCGCGTCGTCTCGCGCGGCTTTCGCGTCGCGAACGTCACGCGAGACGACGTCATCGCCATCGTCCCCGCGCGTCGCGTCGTCCGCGCCGTCCGCGCCGTCCGCGTCGTTCGCGTCGTCGCGCGCGTCGCCGTCGTCGCCGTCGTCCGCGCGCGCGTCGCCATGGCGCTCGCGTCGTCGGCGTCGCGCGTCGCGGTCTCACTCCGCGCCGCGCCGTCGCGCATGCTTCGACGCGGCGCCCTGCGCGCGTCCGCCTCGCTCCTGCGCATGCGCTTCCCGCCGCGCGTGCGCGAGGACGGCGTCGTCCTCAGCACGCTCCCCGCCGCCGCGCACGCGCGCGAGCTCGCGCGCCTGGCGCTCGCGCGCTCGGACGCGTCGACGACGACGCCGGCGCCGCGCCGACGACCGCCGCGCGCGCTCGACGCCGATCGCGTGCCCGAGGCGCTGCGCCGCGCCAGGCGCGCGCTGACGCAACGAGAGATGGACGCGGTCGACAGCGGAGGCGCGGCGTAGCGCGGTTCACGCGTCGCGCGCGGCGACGGCGTCGGATGTTAATCGAATTCAGTTAATCGAATGCGTCGACGTTCCAACGGTCGCGCGTCGTTTCGCGCCGCGGCGCGCGACGCGAAACCCGCGCGATGGCGCCCGGTCGACGCGGAAACGCGCACGCGTATCGGTTCGCCCTGCTCGGCGGGCTGTCGCTCGGGTACGACGTCGCGCTCGTCGGTGGGATCCTGCCGACGCTCGAAAAGACGCTGGCGCTGAGCGCCGCGGCGCGAGGCGTCGTCGTCGCGAGCGCCAAGCTCGGCGGCGCGCTCGGTGCGTTCGTCGGCGCGGCGCTGATGCGGAGCCACGGACGGGGGAGATCGGCGTCGGCGATGACGCTGGCGTGCTCGGCGTGCGGAAGCGCGGCGACGTGGGCGAGCGCGGAGGCGGGCGACGCGACCGGGATGGCGCTCGGGCGCGTCGCGCTGGGCGTCGGCGTGGGAGGGGTGGCGGTGATCGCGCCGGCGTACTGCGGGGAGACGAGCGAGGTCGGCGCGCGAGGGAGCGTGGGGGCGTGCTTCGAGTTGAGCGTGTGCGCGGGGATGGCGTTGGCGAACGCGTTGACGTGGTTCTCGCCGCAGAAGACGCTCGGATTGGTGCTTTTCTCGCCCGCGGTGCTCGGATTTTGGAGCGCGATCGTGTTCGCGATGTCGGTGGAGAGTCCGAGGTGGCTTTTCAGGCGTGGGGACGAAAACGGGGCGAGGGACGCGCTTCGCGCGACGGGCGCGGACGCGGCGACGGTCGAGGAAGAAATCGGGGAGATTTTAGCGGAGGAGCGCGCGTTGGGGATCGGATTTGACGGCGGCGCGGGTGACGACGCCGGATTCTGGCGTTCATTCGTCGAAAGCACGGTCGGAGGCGTCCGCGAGGCGATGTCGGGAGACGAGAGACGAGCGGTTCGACTGGCGCTCGCGATGGCGGTGCTCAACCAAATGTGCGCGTCGACGAGCGTGATCAATTACGGCTCGAGCGTGTTTCGCAGATTGGCGAACGATGCGTCGGCGTCGAACGGCGATATGGACGTGTACAACATGTACACGGGCGTCATCATTCTCTGCAAAACGGTTGGAGTGGCGGCGTCCATCGCCATGGTTGATTCCGTCGGCCGGCGACCGTTGTTGTTGTTCGGTTCAGCCGCTTCCGGGTTCGGGCTGTGCGTTGCGTGTTTCGGCTACGCCGCCAAAAGCGTCGGATGGACTCTTTTCGGTCTCTGCGCGTTCATCTTGGCGTTCTCTTCGTCGTTCGCGAGCGTGTTTTGGGTTCTCGTCTCCGAGCTGTTCTCCATGCGGGCGAAGTCGTCAGCCATCGCGCTCGTCACGGCGACGCTTTTCGCGTCGGGCGCGCTCTCTGATTCAATCTTCCCGTCGATGATCTCCACCATCGGCGCCGGCACGTTCGTCGTGTACGCCATCGTGTGCTTTGCGTCGACGACTTTTGTCTATCTTTACATTCCCGAGACGGCGCGCAAGCCGTTGAAGGAAATCCAGAGCGCGATGAAATCCGGCCTTTCGGGATACGCCGAGATTCACGCCTCGTCCGAGCACGAAGATCGAGGCACTAGAGTAGAATTAGCGGTGACTAGAGACACCAACGGCGGTTACAACTTGGCCGAGTCGGTCGGGTGAGTGACCAGAGATGTTTGTTAATGTACAAAACTACGGTGGCGTGTCTAAACGCGATGATGATCACTCAGTGCGGCTATCTGCGTTCAACGTTCGCGCGGAATAGTTTACATCGCTTGCGAGGCGAGAGGTCCCGAAGACGCAGACTTGAGCACTTGCAAAATGCTCGAGCCGATGACGACGAAGACGAAGAATCCCAGCATCACCGGACCGACGCTGAAATCCTTCTTCTTCGCGCTGCCGGAATCCACTAAACCGCGTCGGTGGATGTTCCCATGGAACTTTCGCGACTTGTGCGCCATCATGCGGTGCGAGACAGCCTGTGCGCGCGCGATCCATCGTCAGTGTCGAAAAACCGGGAGATCGAACGCGATCGCGACGCGATCGCGACGCGCGCGCGCGCGACGCGCGTTCAACCGCGCGCGACGCGTCGAGTGATGTTTTTCTACGCACCATCTTCGTTCCGAGCGATTCCGTGCGCGAACACGGGGTTCGGGCGCGTCGGCGAGTGCGGCCCTCGCATTAGTTAGTGTTGGGCGGCCGACCGAGAATATGCCGCGGCCGACCGCGGGAAATTCTAAGCTACACGCTATTTCGACGCGGCGACGTAAAACGTCCTAGGAGTGGGATCGCGACGATAGGATTTTCTGTCGGTGGCGAAAGGCGTCGGCGGCGCGCCGGTCCAACGTCCGTAATGGAGCGCGCCGTCGCCGAGTTGGGCGCACGCGTCGAGACGCCACGGCGCAAAGTACGCCTCGGGCGGCACGTCGCAGGACGATTTCCAGCACTGACGCGCGGTCTTCGGTGCGGCGCGACCGAAAACGCGAAGAAACTTGCTCTTGAACGGCTCGCGACGCGCGCGTCGGAGCGACGGCGCGTTGACGACGGAGACGGCGACGACGCTCCCGGGCCCGCACGACCGATGACACAGCGCGAGCGTCTTTTTGGCGCATCGCGGCGACAGGTAATAGAGCAACCCTTCGAGAACCCACACCGTGGGCAACTCCGTGGACATTCCCGCGGCTTTGAGCGCGGCGACCCAATCGTCTTTGGCGATATCGCTCGCCACCTCGCGTCGCTCCGCGCCGAGCGTCAACGGCGCGTCGCTCACGACTTCGCGCTTTCGCGCCAACACCTCCTCGACGTCGACCTCGTACACGCTCGTTCGTTCTCGCGCCTCTTCGCTCGCCGCGCGCAATCGCCAACTCCGCGTGTCGTACCCCGCGCCCAGAAGCACCACCTGCGTCGTCTCCCCCCGCGCGCTCGCCATCTTCCCCGCCGCCGCCGTCACGAAATCGTCGAAAAACTTCGTGCGCACCGCGATTCTCCCCTTATCCCCGTCCTCGCGCCGCCGCGCGTCCGCGCGCGCCATCGCGCGCGCGCCCGCGAGTTCGCGCGCCCACGGATCTTTCATCAATCCATCCGCCCGTTCGCTCTCCACCGCGCGCAGCGCCGCGATCGAGTTCGCGCTCTGCGTCACCGCGCGCGTCGCGTCCGTCGCGCGTCCCATCGTCGCGCGCTCGCCCGTCGTCGGCGTCTGTCGACGCGATCCGCGAGCGCCGACGCGTCGCGCGTCGACGACCAGAACCGTCGGGCGGCGACGCGACGTTCGCCCTCGTTTGGCGAAACGCGACGTTCGCCCTCGTCTGGCGAAACGCGACGTTCGCCCTCGTGTGGCGACGCCCGGCGCGTGGCGTCGCCGCTATCCGCCGGCGCGACCGCGTCGGCACGCGACGACGACGATGGCGACGACGGCGACGATGGCGCGTCGCGGCGCGGCGACGACGACGACGACG
>MDSX01014223.1_pt1 | contig 10345 bp, 13 predicted proteins | sample 811141 | NCBI WGS metagenome assembly MDSX01 (sample SAMN05326642, study PRJNA326480) | marine metagenome | isolation source: seawater | place: Atlantic Ocean: South East | collected 2010
AAGTTCTTTTCTATCACCCCTAAACCAGATTGTAAGTTACCAATAGCAGGAAAGTTCGTAGCTAATATTCCAGCGTCACTGTTTGATTCATCTTGGAAAAGATAAAAGAAACCGCTTAATATCATTACAGAAATCGCTGAAACTAAATATTTAAAAACTCCCTTTTTAATTATTTTTTTTGTCAGATATGCAAACGCAAGAATCAATACAACAACTGCACTAAATAAAAATATATAAAAAGTGATATTTCCAAGCGGTTTTAAAAAATCAGACACAAAAGAAGCAATTACCGCAAAAACTTGACCAAAAATTAGCTCTCTACTGATTGAGGATTGAGCAATATTCTGTTTTCCAATATTCATAACTAGATTTTAGTTGCATTTAACTTAAATTTCAGCATATTAACTCTTATCCATTTAGCGGAAGCTGAAACAAGTTTAACTACGGAACAAAAATGGAATATCTAATAACCTACATAACAATATTCCTTATTTCACTCATCTATTTGTTAATAGGCTTTGGTATAAATAAAGAAAATGCACACTATTTGCTATCTGGGTACAACACGATGAGCGATAAACGAAAGGAAAATTTTGATATTGAAAGTTATTTAGTTTTTTTTAAATCATTCTTTAAAAAAATAAGCATTTTCCCGCTCGCTACATATATTTTATGTTCCTTTTTTATGGAGGGAGATTCTTTAATTTGGGCATGGGCAATTCTTCAGCTTGCTCCTTATGTTTTATTTGTTTTTAGGAGTTTTAGATTTTGATAATTTATTAGAGGAAAATAATATGAATATGAAGGCCCTTTCTTCAAATAAATTTATATTTTGCCTGGTAGTTCTTTTAGCTGTTTGTTCGATCGTTTTTCAGAATTTGCCTAGTAACATCTATGTAAACATGCTGGACTTATCGTTTGGCTTCAGCGGTTTAGACGTACAAAATAGCTTTGAGGCTTTGGGTGAGGAAGGCAGGATGCAATACATTTATTCATCCCTAATCCTTGATACGGTCTTCCCTATTCTTTATGTCCTTTTCTTTATTTCAATTTTGTTAAAACTTCATGAAAACAGTGGTCTTGCGCTTTTCTTACCAATCCTTGCGGGCATTTTTGATTTAAGTGAAAATATCTCTATATCCATGATGATGTCTTTTAATTCGTTTAGTGAAATACCAGAGTCGCAAATACTTTATGCCAGCCTATTCAATCAATGTAAGTGGAGTTTGTGCCTATGTGTTTTAATATTTATTTTTTATAGATTAATTTTTATTACTTTAAAAAGGGGAGTCTAAATAATGTCTACAGGAATACTAAATTTAACCGGCGAATTAAGGGAATATCTTTGGGAAAAGGGCATGAAAGAACATCCTGCTCTTGAACAGTTAAGAGAAGAGACAGCTCAACTTCCCGAATCTATGATGCAGATTTGTCCAGAACAAGGGGCCTTAATGGCAAATGTAATCAGACTAATGTCAGCCAAGAGAGTATTAGAGATAGGAACTTTTACCGGCTACAGCACCCTGGCAGTTGCTTTGGCCTTGCCTAAAGATGGAAAAATAGTGGCATGCGATATTTCGGAAGAATGGACAGCCATTGGTAAAAAGAAATGGGAACAAGCTGGAGTTGCTGACAAGATTGATCTAAGAATAGGCGCTGCTCTAGGCACGCTAGAAGAACTACTAAAAGACGGACAAGAGAGCTCTTTTGACTTTGCCTTTATAGACGCTGATAAAGCTAATTACCTGGATTATTACAAAATGTGCTTAGGTCTTGTACGGAAGGGCGGAGTTGTGGCCATTGATAATGTATTGTGGGGCGGCTCAGTTATAAACCCTGATATAAACGATGTTGATACGGCGGCAATAAGAGAACTGAATGAGTATTTAGTTCAAGATGAAAGGGTTTCTTTATCTATGGTTCCTGTTGGCGATGGGCTTACGTTAGCTTTTATATTATGAAGGTCATAGATGAGTAAGATTTTAACGACAATAGCACTGATTACTGGAGGAGTATTGCCTCTCTTTGCCGATATAAGTGTCTACCATTTGCTTAATCCTGACTGGGACTCTCATGCTAGGGTTCATGAGGCTTGGAGGCTCTCCACGAATTTTTGTATCTTTAGTTTAGGAATGTATTTACTGTGGGCTAAACAAAAGGAAATGCTACCGGCTGTTTTAAGCTTATGTATTCATTTTGGCTTCTTTGTTGCTGTTATAACCATGCCCTTATATGGAGGTACTTCTGTGGGAGAAGGCATTAGGGAAGCTCACACTTTCGGAGTCCCCATTAATGTATTATTGTTTTCTTCAATGCTCATTATCCAATTAACGGCTATAGTGTTAATTGTTAAGGATAAAAAAACAAAGGAGATCTGACTATGAAAGTAGAAGAATTTTTTTCAGAAGGTTTAAGGCTGGCAAAACCAGAGTATTGGACTATTTTTTTTAATTTTCTTATTTATATCTTACTAATCGTTATTGCAGCATTTACTGTAATTGGTTTGCTAATTGTGCCTTCGCTCGCGGCAGGTTTGGTGAGATTCACGATTCGAGTTGGAAGGGGAGAAGAGGTTGATGTAGGCGACTCTTTATCTTGGGGTTTTCAAGATGGAATGTGGTTGAAATCATTAGTTTTTTGTGTCATCTCATTTATAGGAATAATCATTGGTTTCATGCTCCTAATTCTTCCAGGCATATACCTTTCTGTGGCGTGGTTTTTAGGATTTTATTTGTTAATAGACAAGGGCTTGACCCCGCTGGAAGCCTTGGGCAAGTCTAGAGAGCTTGTTCATGAGGTAAGTTTTTGGAAAGTTTTAGTAATCCTTCTTGTAATGAGTATAGGATTGCAGTTTATTTCTCTTATTCCAGTTTTAGGCATAGTGGGCAATGTTTTCCTTTGGCCCCTCGTGGCGATGGTTCAATTTGCTATTTACGAGCATGCTATCAAAGGAGATATCAAAGGAGATATCAAAGGAGATATAAAGACAGCAGACGCTGACTTTCCAGAAGATTAATAATAGAGCTGACAAAAAATATCTTCAGCAAGAAACTTATAAATCTAAGATGCAATCTGTAGAATTTATGCCCATGCTTACGCCAAAAGAAATGCTGCATAAAGGTATTTTTGGGGGCACTTACTTCGCTGAGCTTGTAGATTACAAAGACTTTCCTGAAGATTGGTTTGAAGGTCTTGAAGAGTTCTCTTATAAGTCTAAAAAGTATTTGGTAAACGTGAATTTGTTTAAAATTAAGTCAGGTCAGTCACAGAAAGAATGGGAGGCTAAAGGATGGATTCATCCTGATGATCCGCGGGGTTGGTTTGAATGGTATTGCAAATACTTTTTAGGCAGAAGGCATAAAGATGACGAAAGGCAAATCAAAAGGTGGGCTGCTTTTTGTGGGCCAAAGGGGAGGTGGAAGAACACCATTTATTCAAAAATTCATGCAGATGGTTGTGATGTGGATTTTAGCGATCATGTCAGCCCAAGAATACAACAATCCCTTTTGCACTGGTCATACCTAGTAAATAGGAAAGATTATTCTGATTGGTTACAAAAGAAAGGATACAAAGATCATACCTTGTGAGCTGTTGCGTTTGCGAATCTCCCCTAGTAGGTCTTTTTTTAGAAGTAGAAGAAAAGACTTATTGGCAGTGTAAGGACTGTATGGTAATTTTTCTAGACCCTAAATTTAGATTAAGTCCTTCAGAAGAAAAATATCGCTATCAACAACACAATAATGATATCTACGATGAAAAGTATCGTTTATTTCTATCAAAATTATATAAACCCTTAAAAGAGAGATTAAAGCAAGGTTCTAGGGGTTTAGATTTTGGCTGTGGACCAGGTCCTGCTTTAGCACAAATGTTCAAGGAAGATGGATTTCATGTCGATCTTTACGACCCTTTCTTCTTTAAAGACGAATCCGTATTTTCTGAAACATTTGATTTCATAACCTGTACAGAAACTATAGAACATTTTTTTGAACCAGCAGAAGAGTTTAAAAAACTAGATAAAATCTTAACTAAAGAAGGCTATTTAGCAATAATGACAACTTTCTTAGAAGAAGAGAAAGATTTTGGTCAATGGCATTATCGAAAAGACCCTACACACGTAGTATTTTATCAATTTCAAACGTTTAAAGTCATAGCTTCAAACATGAACTGGACTCTTGAAATCCCCGAAAAAGACGTTGTAGTGTTCAAAAAATAAATAAATTTTATTTCAAGCTTAAATTGTAAATATAGATGTATTAAATATATCTCAAAAACAAATTGCCTTGATATACATTTTTTTATTTTGACCTAAGAAATTCGATGTATATACTTGAGAATTAAGGAAAATTTGTCTTAAGGGGTTTTTTATGCGTAAGGGAAGAAGTAGAAGCTTTTATTCATGGTTGGTTACAAGTTGGTCAGGAAAACTTGGCGTCAGTTATTTGAGTATATTCTTTGGTCTTGTATGTTTTATGTTGCTGGTTTCTGCCCTTACTTTTCTTTCTATGTCATTTTTTCCAATCCTATTGGGTACCTTGCCCACTTTAACCTTTGTGCTTTTAGTCATTTTGGCTGTTTTATTTATAGCAGCAGTTATCTACTATTGGTACTGGTGGCATAAAGAAGATTTCCCTCCAGCTTCTTATGCACATTTAAGACATCAAGTCCTAGAAAGGGTTGTGAAATTAGATACAAGAGCAAAAAGAGATGGTAGATCTGAAGAACCAGGAGAAGGGTCTCGAGATATTTCCAAAACTGAATCAGATGTAAAGTTAGAGGCAACTCAACACATAGAGCAACAAGTTCGTATTAACAGAAAAAATATTGTCAATCTAGAGCATAGTCTTTCTGAATCGCTTGAGTTACTAGAAGAAAACCCGCACCTAAATTCACTTTCTAGCCTAGATGCTGATCTTGATGATTTTTTTAATAGATTTGACCACGATATATCTTCTTGCGAGAGAAAGATTCAAAGAGCCCACAAAGACTTAAGGGAGTTTAAGGAAGATAACCAGCTTGAGAGGGAGCCCTATATTAGACATTCCTGGCATTTTTATTTGGGCATTATCATAATTTTAGCTTTGATATTTGGAGAAGCTTGGTTCAATAGCACTCTTTTTCAGGATGTTTTAAGAGGAGGTAGCACGGCTGCATATGGTCTTACCATTGGTATTTCCATGATAAACGTTGGAATGTCTTTTATTGTAGGAAGATTGGTTATTCCGAACCTCTGGCATACCGCAGAGGAAACGAGCAGGAAATGGTTAAGGCGACTTTCTGCGTTTTTTGGGACTATTGGGTATATATTTTTTATAACTTACGTCAATTTGATGGCTGGAACTTTTCGTGCGGCAGCGGTTGAGCAAGCAAAATCAGCTACAGGATTTGATACATCTCAATCTGAAGCATATACGCAGGTTACATGGCCGTTCTCACAAGAAGCTCTAAGTACACTTGACTTTGAGTCCCAACTTTTTATAGGCCTAGGGTTCTTATTTGCCGTAATTTCTATTTTAGATGGAATCTTTTTTGACGACAGATACCCAGGCTATGGACATAAAGGCAGGACACTACATGACGCTGAAGAGAATATAGAAACTTTAATCAGAAGATTTAAAAGAGAATACAAATCCATTTTTATTGAAACGGGCCTTAAGGCAGATTTTGATGAAGAGCAAAGACGTATTTCTTTGTCTGACTGGAAAAACATACATGATGCTCTGCAAATGACCGAGACACGATATGACCGTCTCCTTGATTCTGTAGAGAAAGCCTCTAAACATGCTTTAGAGCAATATAAGGCTATTAACAAGAAAAATAGAACCACAGGAGCACCTCTATATTGGTCAGAAGAAATCTCCCTCCCAGTGATGCTGCCTTTTGATAAACAGTATTCCTCAATTTATTATGAAATGATAAGTGATGAAACTAAGGCTCAAAAAGCATTAATTTATACAGATAGAATAAGGAATGAAAGGAGCGAACATCAACATAAATTAGATGCATTCAGAGAAGAGTCTCAAGAAAATTTAAAACTTAAGATTAATTCTTCACAGGAGAAAGTTAATGAACTTTCAGTGACGAGTGGTAGATTAATGGAGAGGTACAATAGATGATGCAGCGACTCTACAAAGTTAAATTTACTTTGGTTTTCTTAACCCTTTTCTTGATTACTAGTTGTGGGGAAACAATACCTTTAGAGGTAAAATGTGTTCAGGACGTAGATGGAAACGATTGGTCTCCACCTAGAGTCGTTGAAACCAAATGTTTTTCTAACTCACAAAGTGATAAATATTGTCCTATTTATCCGGAATTAAGAGAAAATCATACCGCTTATCTCATTGACACCACTGACGGACCAAGCAAACAATTTGCTGAGAAATTAGAGATGCTTTTTAGCAATGAAACTGAGTTTGTAAATAGAACTAAGCCATATACAAGAATTTCTATTGTAGAATTAAATGATAAACAATCTGTTGTCGGATTTAAGCCTTTAGGAACAATATGCAGGCCAAGAACGGGTACAATAACACCCTGGAAATCAGATCAAGTTCATTCTTCTGAAGGGCAATTAGCTGTTCAGTCCGATTTTACTAATAAATTTCTTTCCCCTATCCAGGGAGTAAAAAGTAAATTATCTGAATCCAGAAAGGGGAATAGAACTTTAATTATCGAACACATAAATTCTCTGGCAAACCAACCAGTTTATCAGTTTGGCGGTGAAACCTATCAAAACAGAAGGCTTGTGATATTGTCGGATTTACTTCAATGGTCAGATAGATTTAAGCTAGTAAGAGAATGTAAAAGGAAGCCAAAAGGCTGCTCCAGTTTCGAGTCTTTTTATGAACAAACTAGCCAAGATAATAGGAGTTACTTGAACGAGATGAAGCCTAATTTTGACGAATTTTCTAGAGTGGAAATTCATCATATTCAAAATAAAGCAGTTAGAGATTCAAGGATAGAAGGCCAATTAAAGAATTTTTGGATGGGATTCTTTGAATGGGCTGGCGTACCTAAAGAAAATATAGATTACTTTCTATTACCAGATAGCCAGTAAATACAGAGAACACAGCTTATATCTTTGACTGTAACAGTAGCTCAGCTGTTTTTTTAATTAGCTAGGTATGTAAAATTTAAGAATTGATTTTTAATAACAAAAGGAGGAAGTATGTTTAGTCACATAATGGTAGGGGCAAACGATATAGAGAAATCTAAAGTATTTTATGACAAGGTCTTAGGAGTAATGGGGTGTGAGCCAGGCGTTTTATCTGTTAACCCAACAGGTCACAAAAGATACATGTACTTTTTAGATGGCATCATGTTTTTGATCTCAGAGCCAATAGACGATCAAGAAGCCACTATAGGTAATGGAAGTACAATAGGTTTTAGTGCAAAGAACCCAGAAGAGGCTGATGCTTGGCATGAAGCTGGAATAAATAATGGAGGAGCAACTTGTGAAGACCCTCCAGGGGTAAGAGAAGGCATGGGCATGAAATTTTATTTAGCATATTTAAGGGACCCTTCAGGCAATAAACTATGTGCTTTGCATAATATGGCCGGCTAGTTCTCTAAATGCAAGCTGAAGTCGAAGACGCTACTTTAAATTACGAAACAAGCGGTGATTCTTCAAATCCTGCTTTGGTGCTTTGGCACGGAGCTGGCTGTACTTTAAGAATGTGGGACACCGTTTTAAATATTTTACGAGATAAGTTTTTTTGTATAGCTTTTGATATAAGAGGTGCTGGGCAAAGCACCTCTAGTGTTGAACCTTCCAGCCAATTTACTTTTGAGCAATACTCCAAAGACATTAACTTAATTCTAAAAGGGCTTGATATAGAGAAGTTTCATGTGTGGAGCATGGCCTGGGGGACGAGAGCTGCTATAGCGTATTGCGCGCTAAATCCTAAGAAAGTTATTTCTGCAGTTTTTAGTGATGCAAGTATAGATGTGGCTGATATAGCGGCACAAAAGGAAGGATTGAAGAAGGCTCTTCTGGCTCAAGAAGAGGCAGGAATGCCTAGCTTTGATCTGCCTCAGGGTTGGAATGAGCACCTTGATCCAAAGGCTGCCCAATTATCTTTATCTGCAGCAGCAAAATTTAATTTATCAGATGCACTAGATAATTTAAAGATACCGATATTGGTTATGACAGGAGACCACGACCCCAATCTTCAGTCCAGCAAAGACATCTCCGAAAGGCTACCTTCTGCAAACTTAAAAATTTTAGAAGGTGTAGGACACGGTTCAGTCTTACAAAGACCCGATTTAACTGTCGATAATTTTGTCGAATTTCATACCTCTCTTGGTTATCCTTAAAACCATGATAGAAGGCAAGACTATAGTTATTACTGGTGCTGCAAACGGAATAGGTAGAGCATGGGCTGAAATGTTTAAAGCTGATGGGGCAGAAGTGATAGCTTGCGATAAAGATGAAAAGAAGCTTCAGGAATTAGATGAATTGGATATCGCTACCGTTTTAGCTGACGTTTCAAAACCAAAAGAAGTAGAAGGCTTTATACATTTTGCTGTAAAAGAAACAGGAAAGATTGATGCATTATTTAACAACGCCGGAATGGGGTTTGGTTATAAATTAGAAAATTCTCCTGATGGTGGTTTTGAACATCATGTGGCCGTTCACTTATTTGGAGCAGTATACGGAATGAGATACGCAATTCCTTATATGAGAGAACAGGGTTATGGAAGGATAATTAACACCATATCAAGAAATGCGGAAACCGACGCACCCACCACCTCTGCTTACGCAGCAGCCAAGGCCGGAATTTGGTCAGCTTCTAGAGTGGCTGCCAAAGAAGTAGCCGACACTGATATTTTGATAAATATGTTAATACCTGGCCCAACCAATACCCAGATTTGGGGAAAAGAAATGAACCACCTCCAAGGCCCTGAAGAGACTTACCCGACGGCTAAAATGTTAACTCTATTAGAAAGAGGAGGCCAAAGTGGAAAAGTTTTCTGGGATGAAAAAGAGTACCCAATGTTTGGTCAGGAAAACGAGATTTTGAAAGGAAAGTAGAGCGATCTCAGAATGAAACCGCTCTAATCCAGAGTTTAATTAACTGGAAATACTTTAAAACTCAGGGTTCCTTCAAAGAGGTCTACCCTGCCTTGCGCATGGTTTAATACACCATTGTTTAAAGAGTCAAATGAATGAATTGACACTATCTTTCCGTCACGACTCCAAACTCCCTGAAGGGACGCGAATTGTAATTCCCCATCTTGGTTTACAGTCCTAGCTTGGCCAACCATGTCTCCAGACATTCCATCATCACTATTAACGTTAAAGGTGTGGGTTAGATAAACTTTTCCGTATCCCTCACCAACAACACCTTCTGATGTTATTGTGCTTTTACCATCTTCTGCAGTCCAAGAAGTAATTTTAAAATTCGCTGGAAAGCTTTCTCCATTAACTTCGTACGCCAGTACACCATAAGAAGTTAAAGAAAATAAAGCCACTAAAACTACAAAAGTAATTTTTTTTTGTATTTGTTTAATCATATTTTTTCCTATTTATATTAATAAAGTTAGAATTTTCTAACATGAGCACAACTTTAATGGGTTTAAAAACATAAACAACTAGAACTTAAAAACAAAAAAAGGGCCCTTTAGGCCCTTTTTCTATTCTAAGATTTATTTAGGAGAAGATTTAGGCTGATATTCATAATATCCTTCTACTGGAATCATTAGGTGTACATAAGGCGTGTCCTTAAACATTACGTAAGGCGCCCCCGAAGTAAATTCAGTTGTTTGCCCTTCCATGCTTGACGGGTCTTTTGGCAAAAGCATTAGATGCGGGCCAGACTCAATAAAATGAATAGGATCAGATCCCTCTCGATCGCCCTCAGAGTAGGCTCTAAAGTTATCTACTCCCGTGTCTCCGTGTAACATCCACATCCACCCATCGCTTTCCATTTCAGGTGTCGTTTGATTCATGTAAGCATCTACCCAAGCTAAAGAGGCGGCATCAGCGCATGCCGGGTTTGCATCGTGAGGAGCCTTGAATCCATTTTCTGGCATAGGGTTGAAAGGTAGGCAGACCCATCCATTTGTTCCTTCTCTTAGCACTTCACCATTGCCACCTTTAACAGTTGCAAAGTCCCCTATGAAGTCAGGTGCTGCCGTAGAATACGCCCAAATTTGCCATTTCGCTGATGTGTGAGACCCGTATGGCTCTGCAGCTACCAGGCTACTAGTTAAAAAAATTCCTAATAGACTTATTAAACTTAATTTCTTAAACATTTTATCTCCCATAAGTTTGTGTTCTTGATAGTATACATGTTCATAGAAAAAGGAGAAAAATATGAAAATTTTTAAACTTATGTTTATTGGT
>MDSX01081997.1_pt1 | contig 10340 bp, 10 predicted proteins | sample 811141 | NCBI WGS metagenome assembly MDSX01 (sample SAMN05326642, study PRJNA326480) | marine metagenome | isolation source: seawater | place: Atlantic Ocean: South East | collected 2010
GAGCCAGTTGATTGGGCTGGTTCTCTAAGCAACCAATACACTCGCACACCTCTGCGCGAGCCTCTTCCACTACAAACGCATCCGCCTCCCTCTCCAACGGTTCTGCCTCTTGGATTTCACCATATGCCATCGTGAACATATGCTGACGCGCGCTATCTTGTTGCTCTTGTAACATCGTCAAGTAGCTCACTCTTTGCCTCTTCCCCTCTTCCATTTGTGCCACAAGCGCATCGTTCTGAGCCCGCATAATTTGCCTCATCAGATCCGCCCGGTCAATGTAGTAGCTCAACATATTCTGAGGGTGGTTCATATTCATTCTTGGAGTTATTCGTCTTTTGTGCCATAAACTCTTCGGCAAAAGGCATTTCAATTTTAGACACTCATTCCTTTCTGAAACGACTATGTCCTGACACCACACCACACGCACACGCACGCGCACACGCAGTAAGAAAAGTCCATTATGGGACTTTTCCTATTGAAGTTTATACACGTTGTTTATTGGTGTTGACTTACCAGCGACTCGTAGAACTCCTTCACCTTCTTGTTAGTTTTGATTTTGCGGAGGTCTAGTTCGGTAAGGAAGAGACCTTCTGCCGACTTGACGCGCGAAAGCGCCACGTATGTTTGTCCGCACTCGAAGATGCTGCCGCCCGCGTTGATTTGGGCAAGATCGAGGGTGACCCCCTGCGCCTTGTGGATGGTAATCGCCCACGCGTGAATGAGCGGAATTTGCTTGACTCCGATACCCTTGATGACTTCGCTCTCCCACAAGTGCGGAACGACTTTGCGAATGGTGCCGCCACGGAACTGCACCAATGGCGCGCCGTTTTCGAACCCCACCACGACACCTTGACTCCCATTTACCAAGGGTTCCGGACCCTCCATGTCCACGTTTGCCACGCACATGACCTGCGCACCCTCTTTGAGCACCAGGTCGCTATCGGCCATAATATTTGCGGACAAGTATTTCAGTTCTCTCTCGCGCTGCTCATCCGAAACATTCTCGAACATCGCAGCGCCACTATTGTCTGCGCCGTTATTCACCGGTTCCCAGTGTGGCGCAAGTTTGAAGCAGTGCTCATTCGTCTCTAGTTTGGCAAGTTCGCGCTTGTTGATGACGTCGGCCTCGCGACGCCGAGGGAGCAAGATGGTGGGTTTGATGAGTTCGTCATCGCACGTGGTGCCGACGCGCTCCTCCAGCAATCGCACGCCTCTCCTAGAAATCATCCCGACGCGAATTTGGTTGAGAACCTTTGCATACTTTGGATCCGTCTGTCGAAACATCGTATTCAAGACGACCGTTTCATCGAAGGTGCTGTTCCACGTTTCACTTTCGAAACAAAAGGCGGACGTTTCGGGTTCGTCGTCGTTGCCGACCGGCGGAAGTTGATAGAAGTCGCCCGAGAAGACCACCTGAATACCTCCAAAGGGAACGTCGAGGCGCTTGCGCGTCTTGCGACCAATCCGGTCTAGGAGACGGAACAACTTCTCCGACATCATACTGACTTCATCCACAATCAGCACGTCGACATCGGTCCATGCGATACGCTTGTGCTTGTTCTTTGCGACGCGGTCTACCACCGTGTGAATGTCTCCGTTGCCTAACCCAATGCCCGACCACGAATGGAGCGTCTTGGCGCCCGGGCACTGAAGGAGCACGGCAGCGCATCCGGTCAGCGCGCACACCTGGACTTTGCGTCCAATCTTGGTTGCCTCTGCCACAAGATGCCGTATTAGTTCACTTTTTCCAGTTCCACCAGGACCCGTGATAAATACATTCTTTTGCTCCTTGAACGCGTTTAGAGCCTGGTGCTGTTCATCCGATAATTCCATTTTTGTAGATGGTATCATCGTAATAACTTGAATCAATTTTTTTTACCCGCCAACCCTAGGTGCTAGGGTTCGAGTCCCAGGTGCTATTTTTTGAGGGCAACGCGTGCTGGATAGTGAAAGTTGTGTAATGGTTGGGATTTATTGCCTCGTTTGTAATCACTGGTATTCGTGTAGCTAACATCCGAAATATTGACCCACGCTGGTCCGGCACCAAGTTCACCCGTTCCAAACAGCGTTCCACACACATCGACGATAAACCCTGGATATCCGGTAACTCCATTAATCGTGGACGGGTAAGGAATCATATTTGGCTCAAGAGTTCTCTTACCGACAGCATCCAAATCTCCAGTATACGTTACGGGGTTATGTTTCCCGTAATCCACCACCATCTTGTTGCCGGACCAAATGTCATATTTCAGCGTATCCGCACCAGAAGAGTGGGCGGTAGAAGAGTCGTCGCTAGAAGAGTTGTCGGTAGAAGAGTCGTCGGTAGAAGAGTCGTCGCTAGAAGAGTTGTCGGTAGAAGAGTTCCTACAATGATGCATCCCCTTTGTCAGGGTCAATAGTTCTTCGTGATTGCGTGCGGTGACCACTACTTCGCCTTCACCGCCAGTTTCTTTCGCAATACCGAATCCACTACTTTGTCTAGCCGCATTCGTATACACGGCTACTTGTCTCTTTTTCGCAATGTAATCGCTGGAGTTCACTATGGTCTTGTTCAAACTTCCGAAGGGTCGGTTCGACATATTGGGTTTACTATAATAGCAACACAAACAAATATGGAAAACATCGCATATAAAGTTATATATCTAAATTTAATGTAACTAACATGAACATCGTCTTTGAAGGCGGTGGATTCCCCGCGTTTTGGTATGGATTAGGATACGGTATGGAACTCCTCGAGCACGAACGACCAGCGTTCTTGGCAGGATATAGCGCGGGTGCGTTGGTCGCCACCTTGTTGACGTGCTCGAATGTTGACATTGACACCGTCGTCCAATTGTATGGAAGCATGCCACTGGGAACCCGTTTCGGTGGTATGGCGGACTTTGTTACCGCCGTGATGGAAAAGGCGCTGCCGCCCGATGCCCACGTCTACGCGAGCGGATATCTGGGCATCATCTTATGCGAGCCGGACAACAATTCGAAGTGCAAAATGGTGAGTCGCTGGGATTCGCGCGATGAACTTATCCGGTGCCTCGTGGCGTCTTGTTACATCCCGTGTTTTACCGGATGTACGCGTCTCTCCGATGAGACCTACCGCTGCCGCGATGCGGTCTTCAGTTCCGACCTGTCCACCTTTCTCGAGAATTTCAACGAGGTGGTTAGACGCTCCAACGCAGAACACCTTGGTATAGCGCGACTTTGCGAGAATCTGGCGGTGGTCTCCCAAGACCATGTGTGGAGGTTACTGGAAACCGGTGCTAAAGAATGTCGAACCAACAAAGCGTTCAAAACACACGAAAGAAGGGGACTTTCAGACGATTGTGTTTAGGTGTGGACGAATTTCAGAAAAAATTGAAATGCTATATCTCTCCTGCTACTACACATACGACAACAACAAAACAAGATGAATATGATGAACAACGCAAACAACAACGCGAACAACAACGCGAATACTTTCAACAACCAGCTTTCCGTGTATATCCCGCGCATCACGCCGGAGTGGGCACAAGAAGCAATGATTGCGGAGGTCTTTCGCAGGAACGAACTGGGTCTCGTCGAACGGGTCGATCTCATCTACAAGCAGAGCGATGATGGGAACTTCTACTACCAAGCATTCGTTCATATGGAATGGACTGACACGCAATGCGTTCGCAATATCCAAGAGCGGATTATGGACCCTTCACGCCAAGCGCGCCTTGTGCACGATGACCCGAGCTACTGGCTTTTGCTGGAAAACAAGAACCCGATGACCGCCACCGAAGTGCGGATTGAGAAGTGCATTGTGGAACTGGATACCCGCAGTGCTAAGCAAGCGCAAGTGGCACTCAGTCAATTCAACCGAATCTTGGAATTGGAGACGCAGACAATGATGCTTCGCACGATGATGCTCGCGCAACAGACGAAGATGAACTATTGGTCTGATCCCGCACTGTATGGATGGACGGCACCACCCGGAACATCCAGTACCAGCACCGGCACTAGCACCAGCACCGGCACTAGCACCAGCACCGGCACTAGCACCAGCAACGGTATTGCCCCGCTCTGGTGCCATCCGGTGAACGAACCGACGCAGACACCGACACCGTCCTGGTGCGATGATGGTTGTGGTGTAGAATCAGCGAAGACGATGAACACCTATGCCGAAGACGCCGAGCGTTTCCAAGCAACCGAATGCTACGATGGTCCCGACGACTACAATGACGGGGACAACGTGTGCGACTACTACGATTATGACCCATACGATATGGATATTCTCGAGTAGAAAAACATTGTCAAGAGAGAAAAGGTCGGCAACAAATAAAAACAATAAAAAACAAAACAATAAAAAACAATAAAAAACGAAAAACAATAAAAAACAAAAACAATAAAAAACAAAAACAATAAAAAACGAAAAACAATAAAAAACAAAATTGAAATGAGCCAAGGCGGGCTTTTTTCACGCATTTTTACCGAAATACGCAAGGTCACCCCGATTTGAATCTATTGAATGTGTAACATGGCAATCCGCACTATAAATCGCTTGGATTACCAGCAAAATCTCTCCACACAACCAGATAAGAAGTCGTTATACGGAGAGATATTCACCCCATTCACCATGATTAAGGAGATGTTTGATATGCTTCCGGCATCTTCCTTTACAGACCCGAACGCCAACTGGCTAGACCCAGGCGCTGGCACCGGGTTCTTCTCCATCTTTCTCTTTTGGAAGTTAGATATCGGTCTAGCCTCCGCAATACCAGAGAGAAATGCGCGTCACGACCACATCATCCAAAATATGCTTTATATCATTGAAATTCAAGAGGACAATGTAACGCACTTGCGTAAATTATTTGGTGCGGACGCGAATATTGTGTGCGAGGACTTTACGAACCATGCCGGGACACGAACATTTGACTACGTGATTGGTAATCCGCCATACAACTCAAACGGCACGAAGAAGGTGCCCACAAATGGAGGCAAAAGCAAGAAAAAAGACGGAACCACCATATGGGTCCCATTCATCAAGACGTCCATTTCTCTCTTGAAACCGGGCGGCAACCTCCTTGTCATCGTACCTTCCATTTGGATGAAGCCCGACAAGGCAAAAACCTACCACTACTTGACCTACTACCAGATAGAGATGCTGCGATGCCTGACCAACACGGAGACGAACCGCGTGTTCTCATCGGAGGCCCAAACACCCACGTGCTACTTTTGGCTCGTCAACCAACCGACCGGAGGCGGGGACATCAACAATCGGCGGATGCGCCTTTACGACCGAGACCGAAAGGCATACGTCCACTACCCACTCAAGCCACACGCACCCATACCCGTATTTGGTGCGGCCATTGTTGCTAAACTGATGCCCTTTGTCGAGGCGCTCGGACACCTCCGCGTCATCAAAACCAACCTACCCCGTCGAGGCATCACCCTAGTCAACGCCCCCGACAGCGCACACCCCTTTCCAAACATTCGAACCGCCGTATTAGAAGGGGTCTCCCCACGACTCGTCATCAACTACAGCAACCGACCGCTCAACCACCACGGAGAGTGTAAGTTGGTGCTGCCCCACAAAATGTATGGGTTCCCCTACATCGACGCGAACGGCAAGTTCGGCATCTCCAACCGCGACAACTACGTGATTGCGGGGCGTTCGCTAGAGGAGCTCGAGCTCTTGTGCGAGGTGTTTTCGACGAAAACCGCGCTCTACCTCTTCGAAGCCACCCGATACCGTATGAAATACTTGGAGCGCTACGCGTTTGAACTCATTCCCGACCTCTTCCAGTTGGAGGATGAACTCGAGCGACCAATCACGGATGCGACTCTTGCGTCATTGTTCGGTTTTGATGCGGAAGACATCCACAGCATCAACACCTTGCATCGTAAAGACTACGATTTTACTTACAAAGAAACGTAGATGCGCCGTTGCTCAACAGGAAGACGCTGGTGACGATGACCATGTCGTAATAGACCGCGTTGAACCCGGCTTTGCGAAACCACCTCGCAAAGAAGGACGAATTGGGAGGCTGACGCAAGAAGAGCGTCATGAATCCAGACGAGAGCAGCATGGTCGTTGCGGCCACAACAATTGCCTTTTGAATCTGCGTCTTTGCCCCTAGCGCGCGGGCACCATAACCGGCAATGCGAAGATAGGCGAAGATGAGGAAAAAATCTAAGAGGAAACTTTGCGCGGCATTGTCGTAGTAGTATTCGTTCACCAACTTGGATGCGCCGGTGATACGTTCTGGTATCTTGAACACGTACACCACGAGAAGAGTCGCCGCAAAGAAACCTGCCGTATAACTCTTGATATCATCGGTAATAACACTGCTGAGTGACATGTAATATAAACAACGATAATAAATCTCAGAAAAATTGATTTTGATTTTTTGAAATTACAAATGACAAAACATTGATAATGGCTACTACTACTATCACTTCTAAAATGTGGCGTAATTTGCGTGTTCATGTTGAGGAACCTCATTTCGTTGTCGTAACCATGACCACCGGCAAAACTATGGTTCGCAACCATGTTTACTCGTATGAAGATCAGATTAAGCAACGTCTGGATGGGTCTCTCGAGGTGTTTTATAAAGGGACCAAAACAGGTATAGACGATGAACATCTAATAACACCGATTGAGAGAAAATATCCCTTCAAAGTGTACTATAGGAAGAAAACCGGATCATTCACGTTCTTAGGGGTCGCAACTGATGTTACGTTACATAGACGTCGAACTCACGACCAGCCGTTGGTTATTCGCATGGTGATAAGAAATGTCTCCGAACGTCCTGTTACAAGATACATCGAGGGGTTTGCACCATATAAGCATGATGTGATGATTCACGCTGGGGTTCTAGATCAAGAAGGCAAAATGCTAATAAACATGAACAGCAAATCGCTAGTAAAGGGATTCTTGTCCACTGTATGAATGAAGAGAAAAAGAGTCAAAAAATATAGATGGTCCTACTAAGGATTTTTTCTATATGGTTGTTTACAGCCTATCCATCGACCGTATGCGACCAGCCGTTGGTTATTCGCATGGTTATACTAAATATTAAACCTTTATGTTTTTCTTATTAGTTTTCTTATTAGTTTTCTTATTAGTTTTCTTATTAGTTTTCTTATTAGTTTTCTTATTAGTTTTCTTATTAGTTTTCTTATTTTTTCTGTTTTTCTTATTAGTTTTCTTATTTTTTTTAGTTTTATTTAATTTTTTTATGAATTTTGGATTCTCTTTTAAAAACTTTTCATAGTCATTCATAGTATTAATAAAATTTTTAAGGTTTATTTTTTCTTCTTTTGAAGTATATTTTTTTGAATCTGCTTTCCATATTTTTAATGTGAGTGGGCTAGCTAAATTAATACAATGTTTAAGAGAACATTTGCTTCGTTGGTTTTGTATAACACCTGCTTCATTATATGTTTTTTTCCAATTTTTTGAACGTTTAAGGTATTGATTAGTCAATTTTTTATTATGAGCATTACTTTTTTTAATTATACTACTGCAATTTTTATTCAAACAATCTTGCATTTCTTGTATTTTTTGAAATCCACTCATCTTCACTATTTCCTTCATATTTATAATACTGAAATATTATATAACAATAAAATTGAATTATATTGGTGTATATTTTTATTATACACCAATCTATGCATATTATAGCTACAACGCGTTTCAATAGCGAAACGTGGAAACAGAATAAGTCCTGGCGGAAAAAGAATAAGTGGACCGGATGCATATACGGAACACCCAAGCAAGTGAGCGACTCTCATAATGCCGACGTTCCTATCTTTGTTCTTGAAATGCGCAACGATAAGAACAAAATACGCGGCGTCGGTCTGGTAAGGAACGCACCCGTTTTGAAACAGTATCATCGCATTTACGAGGACCGAAACTATAACCGCTTCACATACAAGAGCGAATATCGTGTTTCGCGATTTAAAATGACCAAGGCGGAGAAGAAAATCATCAGACTGCTCGACATAGCGCTGTTCAAAGGTTCACGCCACTTGAAACGCGGACAAGGAATCATTGCGGTGCCCGACCGCATTGCCAACACCACTCATATCGACCTGCGAATGTTCTTCCGAACAATGTTCAAGACGAGGTTTGGTAATGTTGGCGAGGGAGATAGAAAATAAATGTTCTTGTTATGCTGCTGCCTTTTTTTTCTGCTGCCTTTTTTCTGCCTTGCTTATTTATGCCTTGCTTATTTATGCCTTTGCTGGTACCTTTGCTGCTGCCTTTGCTGGTGTCTTTGCTGCTGCCTTTGCTGCTGCCTTTGGCATGTTCTCCATGCCTTTGCGTGCGGAACGGATGCTGAACTTTTGCTGTTTCATTTCCCATCCTTCGACATCGATTTGGTCGACCTTGACGTGGTAGCTGATGCTGATATTGGCGAACTGCTCGTTGCTGTATTCGCACAAGGTCTTGTAGTTTTTTATTTGCTGATCCAGTTCGAGGGTGTATTCAATCCCCTGCTTCGTGTCGTTCGCGAGATTCGTGAACAGTTCGATGCCCACCACACTGAGTAGCTCGTATATGTGGAGAAGTTCCACTTGCTGCTCCTTCTTATGTTCGATCGCGTATACCTGCGACGCAAGGTCCTCTTTCGATAGATCGCCTAATATGTAATTCACTCGCAGCATCTTGACTGTATTTTCGTGCTCGTCATCCGCAGCACGCTGCCGAGCAATCGGTAACGAATGGTGCGTAATGTGGGACACTAGTTGGTGAAGTGAAAGCAAGAGGTCGCGCTTGTAGCTCTGGACGGTATTCTTACGCACCCGTTTCACACCCTTCCATTTGTTTGCGCAGCACGGACCTTCGCAATGGGAGCACTCTGCCACGTCTTCGCGCGCACCAAAATCGATGGCGAGTATATCCGGACTATTCTCCACCACCTTTCCTGGTATCACGATTCGTGGCAACCTCTGGTACCCGAAGAGCTGGCGAAGAGGATGACGGTGCGGAAGATGACTTTGATTGTCGTGGTAGACGTAAATGTAAACACCATCGCCCACCATTGCCTCCATCTTCGGGAAGATGTTGGTTTGTAGTTGCTCGAAATTACAGAGTCCTCCGCACAGGACATCGCCTGGAGCGCGCGGGATTATTCCGTTATTTTGGTTTCGCTTGTGCTGGTAGAAGTGCGGGTTGTGGACGCGCCCATTGTCGATGTTTCCAGTATTCCAACTGAACGCGGTGTGGCACTCGACACACCACATTTGGTCGCACCCGTCTATCTTGGAGATGCGCGTTCCGCACGCCGGGCACGGTTTGGTGTCCTTACGGATCATCTCGGCCGATTTTACATTGTCTTCATTGCACGTGTGATCGGCATCCTTGTCGGTTCCTATGATCTCGAGGCACTTCGGGCACGCGTGGGTCGAGCACAGTTCGCACTTGTATTGGGTGGAGAGGAACCCGCGACAATCTGCCCCCGGACACGGCATGATGAAGCGTTTCTTCTCCTTCTTCTCGGCATCGGCCGCGCCCACCTCCTCTGCTGCTCCCGGGCGCAACGCATTCATCTTGTGGACTTCTGCCGCGCGCAAGTGACGTAGTCTCTTGGTGTCTTTTGCGCGTTTCTTGAGAGTCAGTGCCTGAATCTGCTGTTCCAGCACATCCATCTCCGTGAAATACTTGGCGCTTTTGGCTCGCTCGCTCTTTTCTTTATCCTTGTGCCCCTTGGAGATTTGCGCGGTTTCCATCGTGTCCGGAAGCTTGCTGACCTCGCGTTCCAGTAGCCGCTTCTTCTTGTGCTCGGCATACTCCTTCTCGACGAACGAGCGGTTTAGGTTCATGACAAGGAAATTCGTCGGCCACTCTTTCTTGCAAGACATGCAGTGTGCCTCGCCTGCCGAGTTCAGGATGTACTGGCGCATACATGTTTTGCACGCTCGGAATTCGCACTCGGTATACATGCATTTCACACACTCGTGCGTGGTCCGGTTGAAAGGTTCGCAGCAAATATCGCAGCAGGAAGCCATGATTGATTGTTGGTTTATGTGTCTATTCTATGTGAGAGATTTCTCATTCAATTTTTTCCGAATTCTCGTATCAAAAGGCATAAAAGAAAATAGCGCAAGTTATATATTATGGATGGTGTAGATATGAATCTTGATAACTATAGCATAGACGACCTGTTCCAAATAATGGGTCTCGAACCCGATTCGTCGCCCGAACAAATACACAACAACGCGAATACCACCATTGCCCGTATGACATCGGAGGGCAAACCAGACATGGCAATGTTTTTGGAGAACGTCAAGAAAAAACTTCTTACAGAGGCAAGTATGGATGATGACACCGAGGAAGAGGATGACGGCGGGGAGGATGACGGCACAGAAGATGA
>MDSX01097860.1_pt1 | contig 10340 bp, 2 predicted proteins | sample 811141 | NCBI WGS metagenome assembly MDSX01 (sample SAMN05326642, study PRJNA326480) | marine metagenome | isolation source: seawater | place: Atlantic Ocean: South East | collected 2010
ACACGTTGATAATAACACATCTACTAACTACGCACTTAAACAAACTGCCACGGGTGTTACACATATCAATACAAAGTCAAATCAACACATTCGCCTTTCCGTGAACAATAATGAAAAGGTGCGTGTAACTGGTGGAGGTGACCTAAAGGTTGGTTCCAACATCCTATACGTAGACGCTTCAGAAACAAGTGTCGGTGTTAACACCGCAACACCAGAGGCCAAGTTACATGTAGCAGGAAATGCGTATGTAAGCTCAAACCTTACTGTAGGTAACAATGTCTATGTAACTGGTGGCCTTATTACAAATACTGGAGGTGTAACTAAAAAGACATACAGTGTTTCTAGAACTGTTAGTAGTGGTGTAACTCCCCTAGTTGATATCAATTTCACATCAAATATCTTTTATGCGAAAATTACTGCACAACTCATAGATGGTGATGAAGATATGAGTACAATGATTTTAGAAGTTTCGGGAGGACGTAAGAGTGGTAACACACCCACTAAAAATATAGCCATAGGTACAAAGAATATCTTTGGTGATCAAACAAACACAAATCCTTGGAGTCCAACTGTTACCACAACGGGTAACAAAGTAACTCTAACCACTAGTAACGCTCTAGATGCTCAGGATGGATATGACGTTTTCATAGAGTATATGTCTTCAAATTCGGATGGAAGTGTAGTATCTGTTGTTGAAAGAGTTGGTGGAACTTCCACAACACTGGCTACTTTTGGCTACTAAATTAGATCAATATAACCACACAAAAATCTTATATGTTCTCCAAGTGTATAAGATTTTCGGCAGAAAAAAAGTATCATACTATAACAAATGGTAAAGACTAATATCCAGACGTTTACTGGTGAGGTCGAGATTTTAAGTAACCTACATGTGGGGCCTTCGGGTTCCTCTTACTTGACGGCAAATGGCGCGGCTTCAAACGTCCTTGACATTACCGGTAATGTAGGAGCAACATTTTTCGTTGGTGATGGTGGTTTTCTTTCCAACATCGCTACAACCCTAAGTGATATCGTTAACCAGGGAAACACAGTATCTAATGTTGTGAAATTTAGTTCTGCATCTGGATACTCGGGTACAGGTATAATTACAGATAGTAACGTTGGTATACAAAATACCGCTCCCACTCATACACTGAGTATAGGTGATAAGATTCGTATAGATAACAACACTAATGAATCTGCCGGAGAAAGTGTAATGCAAGTGGATGGTCGTATTCTCGCAACCCGGTTCAAGGGTGATGGTGGTCTTCTGTCGAATATTGCGACAACTTTTGAGTCCATTGTAAACCAAGGTAACGTGTCTGCAAATGTTGTAAAATTTAGTTCAGCTTCTGGATATGGAGGTGCGGGTGTTATTACCGATAGTAATGTTGGTATACAAAATACCTCCCCTACTCATAACTTAAGTATTGGTTCTAATGTTCACGTAAATGATACGGGGGCCAACGTTTTAACTGTTCACGGTAACGTTGTGGCGAGTAATATCAACATGGGTGTATTCTCAATTGTTCCCGCATATGGGTTAAATGATGTATGCAGTACTAGCAATGGTACAACCAACGTCGTTCAATTCCAAAATGGGACTACGAGTCTTGTAGCTAGCTCCAATATTACCGCGGCTGGTAACATCACCGCCCAAACCCTCATTAGTACAGCAAATGTAGAGATCACAGATCGTCTTAAATTTGATGGCAATGTTTTCGTAGATACCCTTCGCGTTGCTGACGTGGCTGCGAATATTGTAACCTATGACCGAACCACTGGTGAACTCTTAGATTCTTCGGGAACTTTCATGAATAAGTTTGCCGTCGTATCTGAGCAACCTCCTTCGGACATCTTTTCAAACACTATTACCGTGGCAAATCATGGAACATACACTCTTACAACTTCAAACTTGGCTACAAATTCCAATACTTTCAATGCCTTTGATGGCACCGCGAATGCTTGGGTGAGTGGTAACCTAGAATCTTCCTATTATGGGGGGGATAACGTATTCCATGAAAACAATCTTACCCAACTTTCCAATTTACACCCCACGCAGCGTGGTGACTGGCTCGCTATCGAGTTCCCGTATAAAACCACACTTCGTCACATGAAATTGACTCCCTTAACACGTGAACAGTTCCCCGAAAAGGCGAACCTTTACGCAACTAACAATGATCTTACTTGGACTGAAATAGGTTACTGGAAAGATCGCGATCCAGTGACAAATTCAAACGTTCAAACAATCACGGTTGATGCTACCGAACAGTTCAAAAAGTATGCCCTTGTTGCCACTCAAACTGTCGCAGCTTCTAACGTTGCCATCCAAGATTGGCAACTGTTCACGGAATCCTTTTCCATCGATGGAGGGAAGGTGGCGATGGCCCAACAAGCCGTGACCGGTGGTGAAACCGTCGTGGACCAAAGTGGGCCTCATGAACGGGATGGTACAGAATCTAAAGAGTACCCAGAAATCGCATTTGAGGATGGAGAGTTTGAATTTAATGATTCGACTAATACCTATATTCAAGCGGGATATACGGTGACATCAAGTAGTCAGGAAATCGGACTTCTAAATTCTAAAGATCTAAGGGGTAGTCAGGGTTATGAGTTGTTGACAGGGGCACAAGATTTAACCAATGCGGATGGCTCATATGGTATCAAGGGAATGCAAGCTACTGCGGCGGGTGCGAATACACCCCGTGGAAGGAACGCGGAAATTCCATCGGGTTCGAACCCCAAAAGTTCGGGGGCACTAACCCCAACCGGTACGAGATATTTTTGGGCCGACTTGGGTGACGACATTTGTGATGAGTGGGGTATGTGGTACATTTATAATCCTGCCGACCAAACGGCATCGCACATCCAATTTGGGTTTTTGAATGGTCCAAATGAGTTTGTATATAGCGAAACACAGACACATCATGGTAAAACGTTCACTATAAAACATGGTTGGCTTGTACAGGGTATATTCAAACTTGATGTTGAATGCAGTGACGCCGACTTCCAATTTACCATTGGTATGTACGGTAACCTGGGTTCAGACAGCACCACAACAAACGAAGATAAGCGATATAATGCATCTTGGGGTCCATTAAATTATAACTTTAACAGGACGAACTCTGGTAACGCTCTAAATACCGACCCTTTTTACACCTATTTAATTCCTAAACTAAAAAGTTATAATGATGCCATAACCTTGAGTGGTACCAATTTCACAGCTGGGGTAACTACAACCATCCAAGACACCGATCACCTCGCAATATGGTTCGATACGCTTAAAGTAGGTGCAACAATGTATTTTGTAAAAGGTGCTTCGGGTAATATTACAACCTCCCACATGAATACATGGATAGAAAATGACATAGCCCATAAGCACGCATCATGGAACGCATTTGATAACATAACAACTAAAAAGAACACACGCCCCGAGTCCAGTGAACAACTCGGGTCCAGGGACTTTAGCGGGTCCCTTGATATTGTTCGGCCATCCCACCGTGGACCTATCGTGAACGGGTGGTCATCTAAATATGGTGCACATTACAACGGAACTAATCCTGTAAACTCTTATACTGGGACAACACATCAATTGGGAACTGGTACAGCCTATGGTGAATGGTTAAAACTCGAATTACCACATAAAATTAAAGTTACTAAATTTACCCTCTATCCCGATGATATAAACAAAGCTCCCAAATCTTATAAGATATATGGTTCGGCGACGGGTTCGTCATGGACTGAATTAAAGAGTGTTTCCGGTGAAACACCTTCTAGATCTGGTAATTCTCATGAGATTGAGGATACTACAGGTTATAAATTTGTAGCTATAGTCGTTACACAACTTAATAGTGATCAACCCAACGTTCGTATCGGTGAATTAAAAATCTACGGTAGTAAAATTTTAGAAGGTGGGGACACTTCCGTTGATACGACCTTCACATCCATAATGAACACACCCCAAACAACTGGAGCTAACGTGTACGTCGATGGGAAATTAGGTGAGACCTTCACGAATCGTGTTCCAGGTCTCTTGGATTCAAACATCTCCAACACACACACGACCTATGTGAGTGCGGGGAAATATTGGGAACTTTCGGGGAATGTCGAATCTAATGTCACCATCGAAGCCAATACATTCCTTTCGGGTGATGCCCCTCACTCCGTCTCGGTGTGGTTCAATTCCTCGAACTTGATGTCAAATGCGTCTAACTCTTGTATATTATCGTTAGGTACTGAGGAGAGGTTAGATCACGTCAGTGCGGCATTTAGTGACAACTATCAAACTGTGAAAAAGATTATCGCTGGTTCACGAACTACGACCAACTCTAATTTCGGTCAATCATGTGCTATTAACTCCGATGGAACAAGGATGATTGTGGGATGCCCAGGTGAGGATAGAGGGGCATCGAACTACGGTGCCGTCTACATATACACATACACTAATGGAAAATGGGATGATGGTTATAGAATAGGTGCACCCACACCCGTTTCGGGTACCGGTGACCAAGGCTTTGGTCGAGATGTCGATATAAGTAATGACGGTAATAGGGTTGTCGTGGGGGCATGGTATGATGATTCGGGTGGAGCTGACCGCGGAGCAGCTTACGTATATTCATACAGTAATGGAACTTGGACCCTCGATACTGTTTCAGGGGTGTCTACTGGAAGAATTCAGTCATCTGATGCTCAGGGTAGTGACCGTTTCGGTGCCAGTGTCGCTATGAGTGGCAATGGAACGAAGATTGTCGTGGGAGCAGTTTATGAAGATACAGGAGCATCTAATGCTGGTGCAGCATATGTATTTGTTTACAGTGGTGGATCCTGGGGCCAAGAAGCGAAGCTTCAGGCACATGATGCTTCCAGTGGTGGTGACGCTGAATTAGGGTGGAAAGTTGCCATGAACAATGATGGAACGAAGGTTGTCGTAGGGGCACCATATCATGATCTCAATGCCTCGGATGGAGCCGCTACTAATGCTGGAGCCGCGTATGTATTTGCTTATAGTGGTGGCTCTTGGTCTGAACAGGCGAAGATTCAGGCATCAGATATAGCGGCCGGTGATTTATTTGGATACTGTGTCGATATTAACTCCGATGGTACAAAGATTGTCGTAGGCTCCGAAGAATCGGATACAGGGGGTAGTGCCGCTGGTGCAGCATATGTCTACACTTACAGTGGTGGATCTTGGGGAACAGAACAGAAAATTCAGGCATCAGATAAACAGGGCAGCAGCGAGTTCGGAACCAGCGCTGCTTTTAACACGGATGGAACTAAGCTTATCGTGGGGGCGCGTTATGAAGACGAGACTGAGGTTAATAGTGGTGCAGCCTATGTATTTGAGTACGATGGTTCATCATGGAATCAGCTTGTGAAACTTAAAGCATACGACACGGCTGCGAGCGATCATTTTGGTAATAGTGTCGCCATGAGCGGTGATGGGAAAAGAATTATCGTGGGAATGGAAAATGACGATGACCCACCGGGTACTACCACAGGTTCAATATACGTATATGATAAAGATACTACACATCACCTCACACCCGATTTAAAACTCCAATCCAATACATGGCACAACCTCACATATGCCTACCAAGGTGAAGGTGGCTCTCGGGTAACCTACCTTGATGGACGCGAGGTGGCCGAGGATCAAGTCAAAGATACATATGGGGACTACCCACCCTTCGCACTGAAGGGGTACACACAAGGTGGGTATGTGGTAAGCGCATCCGAAGAATATAGCTCTGATTACGCGGCATGGGAAGCGTTTGATGATGACACTAATACTGCCTCAGGAACTGGATATTGGTCTACTAAAGCGGCGGCATATTCTACATCTTGGGGACTTGATCAGCACGCGTATAATAGAGCAGGAGAAGGGACACTTGTAGAAGGTACACGTTACAAGGGTGCGTGGTTACAACTTGAGATGCCACACAGATTAAAAGTAGACTTTATAAGGTGGCAATCACGAGTTGTAGTAAACGGCGTCGCTACTGGTACGCCTTATGCTGGTATTGTTGCTGGTAGTAATGACGGGGTAAAGTGGTATAAGATTTACGATTTTGACGGTATTTCAGGTCCGGACGTCAATGACCCCGGACTTCCATTAATTCCAAGTGGAAGTGTTTCCCAAATCGGATACAAATATGTTAGGATAATCACTACAAAGGGTGGTGGTAATGAATACCTTGCCGCACAAAATGTAAAAATATACGGACACAAGGAAGGTGACATAGTTCGTTTTCCCGAACCGAACAGGGTGCTTAGGTATCCACATATAGAACTCACCGATGGTCCAGTGAAGAGAGGGTATAAAGTTACGGTGAGTAGTGAGTACTCTCCACGCAACCAGAGAGAGGGATGGATGGCATTTAACGACAGCATTAGCGTCCCTGGTGGGCACTGGCAGAACAATGAGTCTCCGAATAAATATACAGGTGGTACAGGAGTTCCCACTACAGATGCGGCTGTATTTCCACCCGGTGGAACTCAAAAAGGTGAATGGATTAAGTTAGAACTTCCTCATAAAATAAAGGTGAGTTCAATTTTCATGATCACAGCACCGGCACATGAAGCTGTTAAAAAAGCTATACTGTATGGTTCTAATGATGATACAAATTGGCAGGTTGTAAAACCGGAATTTACTACAACTCTTACCGTGTCACCAGGGAATAAACGCCAAACTACAGAACCTGTGACTACCTCAAATTATTACAAGTATTTGGTATTACAGGTCACTGAAGCTGACTCAACTGGAGGAGGTAGTAACGGTCGTTCGATACAAATCTATAGACTTCAATACTTTGGTGTAGAAGAAAACGAGAGCCTTCCCATCCAGATTGGTGGTGGAAACATCGACAAGGTGACCAACTTTAGGGTCTACGACAAATTTGTGGATGAGGACCAAGCCCTCGAGATTTGGGATGCCCAAAAGGATGAGTTTGAGCGGGCCAAGTCCTCGATGACTTTACAGAAAGGTCGCCTTGGTTTGGGGACTACGGAACCCGAGGGTCGCCTTGCAGTTCTCGATGAACCCCACAACTTGGAAGAGTTTCCTCCGAGAGCTATTCCTTCCATTGGTCCAATCACTCCCGAAAATTCAAAGGTTTACATAGATGGACATGGAATATATGAAGTGTTATATTCTACCGATGACCCAAGTCATTTTAATAACGCGACAGATAATCCACTAGTCCTATTTGACAAAAACCCCAATACTGGTGTATATTCGCAGGTAAATACATACAGACTGAACTCTGCTGGAGCGACTGGTTCAAGTGTTGGCGCGGCGAACCCGTTAACTGATCCCGCGATATACACGGGATCTAATACACATGGGACTGGTGACAGCCATGCACCTCTCAAATATAAATCACTCGGTGGATATGGAGGTATATGGTATGGTCTCAAGTTTCCGTATAAAGTTAACTTGAAGGAGGCACATATCTTACCCCGGGGTAGTACTATGACTACCACACCCAATACAGCGGTATTCTTGGGAAGTGAAGATGGCGGTGTCACATGGACCAAAATTGGTGGGTTCAGTGGTGCTTCATGGGTAGCGTACAAGTACAACGAGTATACCCTTTCACATACGAATCCAATAAATGCGGTTGCTATAGTTATCACACACAGTAACCATTATTACGCACCGAACCTGGGTGAACTCAAGTTCTTCGGGACCCGTGAGAAGGGTCAATCTGTCCTCCACGATGGCCAAATGACCTTGACGAAAAACCTCACCGTTCCCCGAATTGGGTCGGCCCTCGACGCGGATAATACACCCCGTCGGGACCGACTCATCTTGGAATACAACACCTCGACGAATCCCATAGTCGAGGGGCGTATAAGGGATACATCGGGGAGGGGGTTCGATGGGATGTTCTATGGTGGGGGGTCGTATGATAGTACGGAGAGGGCTTTTGTGTTTGATGGGACGGATGATTACATATCAGGTAACGCAATGGGTCTGAAAGGTAGTACTTTAAATAAATCATACAGTTTATCCACGTGGGTAAGAATGACAAATGATAACTCTGCCGCTGTATTTTTTACTATAGGCACTTCAGCTAACGGTAAAATGATTGGATTTAGAATGCAGAATGGCAGTACTGCATATCTTTTGTATCATTATGGTGGTGATTATCTAACAACCCCTACGACTTTTGGTGAATCCCAACAATGGCGGCACGTTGCTGCGACATATGGCGGCGGTTTTCAGCGCATCTATATAGATGGTCGCTTGGCCGTGGAGGAACGCGCCGATCCTTCGTTTTTGGATATGGAGGATAACCCCGCTATAAATTTAGGATACCGTCCGGGTGCCAGCTCCACTGAAATTTTAAAGGGATACCAATCGAATCCTAAAATATATGACTGCACCCTCACTGCCGAAGAGGTCAAGACTCTCTACGATATGGGTCGGTGCGACGAGGGTCACCATGTGGTGAACTTCTCGAAAACCCGGGTCGGTATAGGTCTCGCGGATGGGGTGGCACCAAAGGGGGCTTTGGAAGTGCAAGGTGATTTTTACGTAAACAACAATTTCGTCCCTGGACGATATGTTGGTTTTTCAGTGTATCTTAAGACTAGCGAATCAGCTGGAGACGTTACCGTTTGGGACGGGATTTATAGCAGATCACAGGAGTTTATGGATCTCCCTAATACCACAGGTTTTTACAGAATACCATATACCGGTAAGTATTTATTTACATTCTATGGCTTATTTGGTGGTACCTCAAACATGAGTCTATACAAGAACAGTATTGCATCTACATCTGGAGGCTCGTTTACTAAACACGTGCCTTATCACGATAAAGGAAGCGGGGAGGGTACGTGGATGCAAGTTGTTGGATCCGGTGTTGATGACTTTGCCGCCGGTCAATTCATATACACAATTTGCAGTGGTGCATTGTATGGACAGGCATCTTCTCCCCACAACGGATTCTCGCTAACTTTTTTAGGTGCTTAATATAACTATGAACGGGGAGATTCTCGCCAATTTAGAAAAATCTCGTCTCATTGAACAGACTATAAAAGCATTGGATACTGTTCCACCTAGGTATAAATGGGGACTTACATGGGAATCTATAAAATTTCCCGAAGGCTATGAAAAACCCCCAAAGGAGGAGTTCGAAGCCAAACTTCAAGAAGTCACTGACGCTCAATCCCTCGAGAAACTTCGCACCAAGCGGAACGCTCTCCTCGATCACACTGATAGGTATGCTACTCTCGATTATCCTCACTCGAATTTAGCGGTACAGCAGGGCTGGTTCGATCAACGACAGACCCTCCGTGATCTTCCAACTCTGGTGACTCCCAAAGAAGGTGGTTCCATGAAGCTTTGGGTCACTAACGAGAAAGGGTCCCTTCAGGTGGGTGATAGTCTTGTAGCTTCTAACATCTCTGGGTATTTCACCAAGGGTTCACCAGTTGTTGTGACCATCAAGGATGCCTGTGACTTTTCGGAGTCCACTACAGAGACGTACTACTCCAATATTGTGAGTGTGACCGAATCTAATGTGGTCAATACGAGTGAAACGGCTCAGGAGGGTTACACTGAGAACGTATACTGGAGCTCAAATACCATATCACACTACGTAGGGAACGTGGTGTCCTACTATTCTAATGTTGTCGTGTACGATGGTGTGAATGTTTACACGAATGTGGAAATTGCTGAATATTCTAATTTGGAAGCGGACGCCCAAAGTAATTTTACAGGTATCACGAAGAGTAATACATCCCAAATAGAAATTGAAGGATTCACCCCAGTTTTGAGTTACTCCAATATTGGCTCGGATCTGTATGATGCTAATTTTCATGGTGAGAACTATACAAAGATTGTGACGCATTACACCAATGTTTCAGTGGTTGAGACATTGGAGTACTCAAACATTACCTCGAATGCCTACGAAGCCCTCGATACGGCGCATATCGTAACTCCCGCGTACACATCATTTTATCATGAAGCATCGAACTCATCCATTCGAGTCGAACAATACGCCGAACTCACCCCCGAACAACGGACCGAATATACTATTCAAAGCGTACCGGCGGTTACTTCTAACCTTCAATCGTTCTATACCCCTCAAACTAAGACAATCGTACACGAACTTAGGTATCTCGATGCTTCTGGTGCCCTTACGGACCAAGCGAATGCCGTTTCTACGGCGAGACAGGTTGAGTGTACTTTCCCGACATTGTAAGTGTCGTACGTGAAAAATAAACAAACTTTACAAACTGTATCAGAGTTTCTAAGGTCTGTCTCCCTCATATCAAACCCAAAGTCCTTCGGACTTTTCCATTTAAAAAAACCTCCTCTTATAATAAATGCCTATTGC
>MDSX01031793.1_pt1 | contig 10337 bp, 6 predicted proteins | sample 811141 | NCBI WGS metagenome assembly MDSX01 (sample SAMN05326642, study PRJNA326480) | marine metagenome | isolation source: seawater | place: Atlantic Ocean: South East | collected 2010
ACCCGCGGTGTGGACGTATCCAGCCTCGTGGCGTCGTCGGGTGTCGGCGCTTCGATCGCGGTCGGCTCGGTGATACGGCTCGGTGATACAGCCCCGACGGTCGTGAGCTCACAGAGGCGGGAATTTAGGGGCAGACAAAATGGGGGACGTGCAGCGCGCGAACGTCGGCGCGGGGGCCACCCGGGTTTCCAGCGATAACTGGCTCCTGAACCTCACCGCGCTCACGGAGGGCCTCCAGGGCGTGAACCTCACCGAGGGCGTGGACATCCAGGGATGGGTTGTCAACATCACGGCCGTCATCGAGGACATCCCTCTGTCGCAGTACCTCCCGCATTACACGGCGCGGGAGTGGTTTCAGTTGGTGGTGACGCTCGTGTGCGTCCTCCTGGGCACGCAGTGGACAATCACGCGGTATCAGAAGTGGCGACGCGCGCAGAAGGGGTGGTACTTCGCCCTGCGCGAGTCCAAGCACGCGCGGCTCATCCTGCCCCCGGAGTGCGTCACCGAGGCCCCACTTCGCTCGCCCCTCATCCGGGGCACCAAGAAGGTCATGAGGAAGATCCTCCGCAAGAAACGAAACGGCGAGTACACCGGCATCACCTCCATCGACCCGTCCTTGCTCCCCGAGGACTCCATCCCGCTGCTGGTGTTCGTCAACAGCCGATCCGGCGGGCAGCTCGGCGGCTACCTCTTCAACCAGCTCGCCAAGAACCTCAACCCGCTGCAAGTCGTGGACCTGTACAAGACGGATCCCAAAGTCGCGCTTCGACAATTCTGCGATTTACCGAGGGTGCGGGTGCTCGTGTGCGGCGGGGACGGGACGGCGGCGTGGATCCTGCAGTCGCTCGAGGAGCTCCAGGAGGTCGACCCGAAGCCCCCGGTCGGTATCCTGCCGCTGGGCACCGGGAACGACCTCGCGCGCGTCCTCGGATGGGGCGGCGGCTTTGCCAACGACCTCATCTCCGAGCTGTTGATGCAGATCCAGGAGGCGCACCCTGCGGTTCTGGACCGGTGGGAGGTCAACATCACGCCGCAGGACCCGGGGGCGCCGCCGCCGAGCCCGAAGAAGAAGCCCAAGGAGATCGTCGAGTTCGACCACGGCGCCAGGAAAGGAGGACGAAGGGGCAAGAGTGGTAACGGCGGTAACGGGGGGAGCGGGCGAGGGGATTACTCCCCGAGGCCGACGCACGACTACGCGGCGACGAACGGGGCCGGCGACGGCCCGGGCGGCCGGCCGATGGGTAAGAGCAAGACGCTGATCTTCCAGAACTACCTGGGTATCGGCGTGGACGCCCAGGCGGCGCTCAGGTTCCATCGCACGCGGAACGTGCGCCCACAGCTGTTCTTCAGCGCGTTCACCAACAAGCTCCTGTACGGCATCTTCGGCGCTCGCGATTTCGTGGAGCACAGCTGTGCCGGAATGCACCAGCACGTGCACCTGATCGCGGACGGCGTGCGCAGGGAGCTGCCTCCGGAGACCGAGGGGATCATCCTGCTGAACATCAATAGCTTCGCGGGCGGCGTGCGGATGTGGGAGAGCAGCGAAGGGTACGGCGCGAGCTCGATGCAGGACGGCATGGTTGACGTGGTGGTGGTCTACGGAGCCCTGCACCTCGGTCAGCTCAACTGGGGGGTCGACAAGCCGGTTCGGATCTGCCAGGCCCGGCACGTCAAGGTCATCGTCGAGCGCGGGTACCCCATGCATGTGGACGGCGAGCCGTGGGAGCAGGCGGCGTGCACCATAGACATCGGCCTGCGCAACAAGGCGCTCATGCTGCGAAGAACTGCGGATGCGCGAGGGATGAGCGTGGTGAAGATGGCGGATACCCTGGAGTGGGGCCAACGCGAAGGGGTCATCACGAACGAGCAGCGGGAGGTGATCATGGCCGAGGCGTACAGGCGCGCGGAGAGCGATAGGATAGCGGCGGGGGCGCACGGGAGGAGCGGGAGTTTCGGGAATCTCGTATCCCGGCACAGGCGAGGCCGGTCATCCGGATCCATCGGCGCAGACATGAACGACGCAGACTATTATTAAGTTAGCGCCGGAGATGAGACACTGGTGGTGATGTAACGAACACGATGAATGAGAGCGCTAGTGGCTATGTCTCACATGTCCGCGAGTTCCTCGGCGAAGGTTGCGAGGCGTGGAGCGAACGCGGGGGCGACCGCGGCTTCGATCTTCTGCTTGAGTCTCTCCTTCGCGGCTTTGTCGCCGTCGCTGGAGGTCACCTTGTAGACGTACTCGTCCTCGTCGTTCATCGACGCGAAGTCCGTGAGCTTGATCTCGCCCTTGGCGGTGGTCTCCTTGCCCTCGGCGTCGACGCACTCTCCTTCCCACGCGCACGTCACGGAGAGGTCGAAGACGGCGAACTTCTTGTTTCCCTTGCGTATGTTGACGCTGGCGTCGCCTTCGAACTTTGTGATCTCCACGACCCGCGCCGCACCCTCGCTTCCGGGCAGCTCGAACGTGATCGCGGTGAGGAGCTCCGACATCCGGTCCTTACCCCATCCCATCATGTTCCTCTCCTGCCAGTGCCATCCGTTGACGTTCGCGCCGTCGTCACGCTCCTGCACCAGCCACCTGCTGTCCCCCTCTCCCCACTTCGCCATCGGCCTCCCGCCTCGATGAAAGTCAAGTAGAGAGTCTCGCCGACTCTCTCTCGTTTGCTCGACGCGAACCGGGCGGTTCGCCTCGTCGAATGCGGTGTCTCTGACCGCGAGGGGACGTGAACGCGCACTGGGTAGTGCGCGCGGGGATTCACTCGACCAGAGGGCACGTGCGATGAGTCGCGCGGGCCGGTCTGATGGAGCGGCGACGACGGACGAAAATGAAGACTTCAGAAAAGCGGGGAGTACCTCAAATCGAAGTCAATAAATCGAAAAAATAACTCAAGAACGATGGGTTTCGCCTCCCATTGAATCCGCTCCGTGCTGCGCAAAAGGTTTTGAGTTCTAAATCGGGGGGCAAGAACGGTCAAGGGTCTTCATTCCTCGGACGCGCGCGGCGTGCCGGACGGTATCGGCAAGGTACGCGTCACTCCACTCGGTCAGTGTCACTGATCGTGTTCGCGTGGGAGATCTAGAGGCGTTCGAGTAACATGGGCGTCCTCCCGCTCGAGTCCGTCATCGGCTTCGACGGCAAGGTGACCGGCGGGCTGGTGCTGCACCCCGACGGCCGGACGCTGATTTACCCCCTCGGCGCGACCGTGGTGGTGAAGGAGCTCGGCGACACGTTCGCGCAGACCTTCCTCCAGGGCCACACCGATGAGGTGTCCTGCCTGACCGTCTCCCCCGACGGTCGATACCTGGCCTCCGGTCAGCTCTCGTTCATGGGCTTCAGCGCGGACATAATCGTCTGGGATATGGAGACCAGGAAGGCGGTGCACCGCATGTCGCTGCACAAGGTGAAGGTGCAGGACCTCGCGTTCTCGCCGTGCGGAACCTACCTCGCGTCCCTCGGCGGCCAGGACGACAACTCGTTAGTCATCTGGGACGTACACAGCGGCAACGCAATCTGCGGAACCCCCGTGCCGGGCCTGACCAAGTGCCTGAGCTATTTCAACGTGGACAGCTACAAGCTGGCGACGGGCGGCGGGCAGTCGCTCGTGGTCTGGGACTTTGATAAGCCCAACCGCAAGCTGAGGCCCCACAAGGTGAACATGGGCAGCCTCAGGCGCAACGCCGAGTACATCACCGTCGACGATAACGTGAGCTTCGCACCGTCCCCCCGCCCCCAATTTTTCCAATTTTGGGTTCCCGCCCAGCCAAAACCAACGTTCTCGGCAAATTTCCAATCATCCCAACCCCCGCTTCATCCCAACCCCCGCCGACCTCCAGTCTTTCCCCACTTTCCCCCGACGATAAAACAGGACCAGCAGATGTTTGTCGGCACGTCCTCCGGCGACGTGCTCAAGATCGCCCTCGGCGCGTGCGTGTACAGGCAGAGCGGCCCGTACAAGTCGTTGGTTCCCAAAGGCGTCGCCACCAACGCAATCGCGCCAACCGGCGACGTCGTCGTGGGCGGCGGCGACGGGAGCGTCAGCGTGCTGGACCGCGAGAGCATGAAGATCCTCGCGGTCACCAAGCTGGCGAGCGGCGTGACCAGCTGCGTCGCCGCGCCGGGCGTGCACAAGGATGGCGGCTTTGGCCTCTACTGCGGCACCGACTCGTGCAACATCTACTACCTCAAGTACTCGCCGACGCAGGGTTTCCTCTCCGAGCTCGTGCAGACCTGCCACTCCCAGGCGGTCAACGACGTCGCCTTCCCCAAGGGCTACAGCGAGGTGTTCGCCACCGCCGGATCCTCCGACGTCAGGGTCTGGCACGTCTCCGAGGCGAGGGAGCTTTTACGAGTCTCCTGCCCAAACGTCGAGTGCAAGTGCGTGTCCTTCATGCCGGACGGCGGCAGCATCCTGTCCGGCTGGTCCGACGGTAAGATTCGCGTCTTTGCACCGCAGACGGGCCGTTTGATGTACACCATCCACGACGCTCACAAGGAGGTGTCCGCGATTTGCGGGAGCAGCTGCGGCGGGAAGATTGTGTCCGGCGGCGTCGAAGGGTTCGTCCGTGTCTGGCGCGTCGGACCCCAGTCGCAGACGATGCTGGCGTCCATGAAGGAGCACAAGGGTCCCGTGAACTCCCTCGCGCTGCGCGCCAACGACAGCGAGTGCGTCAGTGCCTGCTCCGACGGCAGCTCCATCATCTGGGACCTCTCCACCTTTCACCGCCGCGGCGAGCTCACCGCGAACACCTTCTTCAAGGCTTGCGCGTATCACCCCGATGAGTCCCAGATCGTGACCACCGGCACCGATCGCAAGGTTTCGTGGTGGGAGGCTTTCGACGGGAGCGCCATCCGCGTCGTGGACGGCTCCGAGACTGCCGAGATCAACGCGCTGGACGTCAGCGCGGATGGGACGCAGGTGGTCACCGGCGGCGGCGACAAGGATGTCAAGGTTTGGGGATACGACGAGGGCGCGTGCTTCCACGTCGGAAAGGGCCATAGCGGCGCCATCGCTAAGGTCAAATTTTCGCCCGACGGCCAGAAGATCGTCACCGTCGGCTCCGAGGGTGCCATCTTCATCTGGCAGAACATGCCGCTGGAGTGAGGCGGCTCGAGGGAGTTTCGGATGAATATCAGTTTGTGACGAGGAGGCCGGTGTACTTATCTATCAATCTAGCGCTTCGAATATTGGAATACTACTCTTGAGTATGCTACACACGCGTGCGACGACGTCTCTTCATCAGCTCATATAGTATGACTCAGTATTCACAAAAGGGTTTCTCTAACTTTCACAACTGTCTCACGACGCCGACACCACCTACTCCTTTAGCGGCCCATTCGCCTTTTGAGGAAGCTGGGGATGCCGCCACCGCCCCTGGGGGGAGGAGGAGGAGGAGGAGGGGGCGCACCACCCTCCGCGCCCCATCCCATGATTTCACCACCGCCGCGGGCAGGCGCCGCCTGCTGCTGGGCGGGGGGCGCGCGGCCGGGTTGGCCGGGGTTGGAGGAGGGCTGGAAGCCGGTGGCGATGAGGGTGATGGCAACCTCTCCCTCCGCGAGCTGGATCGCCGGGTTCACGACGGCACCGAAAATAATGAGCGCGGAGGGATCGACGAGCTCGTAGATGACCTCGGCGGCCTCGTTCACCTCGTGCAGGGTCAGGTCCTTGCTGCCGGTTATGTTCCACACGATGCCGGTGGCGCGGTCGATGCCGAGGTCGAGGAGCGGGGAGGAGATGGCAGCCGCGGCAGCCTCGCGCGCGCGGTTCTTGCCGGTGGCGCGACCGATGCCCATCAGGGACGAGCCCGCGTCCGCCATCACCGCGCGAACATCGGCGAAATCGACGTTGATGAGGCCGGGGAGGGTGATGATGTCGCAGATGCCGCGGACACCCTGGCGAAGGATGTCATCTGCGAGGAGAAAGGCGTCCTGCACGGGGAGCGCGGTGTCGACCGCGGAGAGTAGGCGATCGTTGGGGATGACGATGAGGGTATCGACGTTACGGCGGAGGCGCTCGACGGCGTCCATCGCCTGGTTGTAGCGCTGGCGACCCTCGAACTTGAAGGGCATGGTGACAATGCCGACGGTGAGGATGCCCGCCGCCTTGGCCACGCCCGCGACGACGGGGGCGGCGCCGGAGCCGGTGCCACCACCCATACCGGCGGTCACGAACACCATGTCGGAGCCCGCGAGCGACTGCTCGATGGACTGCCTGCTCTCCTCAGCCGCCTTCTGGCCGATCTCGGGGTTGCCGCCGGCGCCCAGGCCGCGGGTCAGCTCGCTGCCAATCTGGATGTGGCAGGACGAGGGCACGGCCGCGGTGGCCATGGCCTGCGAAAGAGCGGGGACGGGGGATGGCGATGCGTCAGCTATTTTTTCGGGCAAGGGAGACGCGAAAAAGGCGGCCCGCGGAGCGGTTCACGCGATTGGGGAGATCGTTCAGCGGAATTATCCAAAACTCACCTGAGCGTCGGTGTTGACGATCCAGAACTCCACTCCGTTGATATCGCTCCCAACCATGCGGTTCACGGCGTTGGAACCACCACCACCGACACCGATGACCTGATGAGGGTTAAAAAGGGGGAAAAGGTCAGGGATCGCGTCTTCGGGGCGCCGATCGAGGCGCGCGATTATCACGGAAGATAATTTTGTGTCGTGAATTGTTGCCCCCAACCGCCGCGTCAGCGGGCGAGCGATCCGGGGGGACGCGGGGGTTTTCGGCGGAAATTCCGGCTCACCTTGATGGACGCGGCGTTGAACGCCTGGGCGGGGGCGGCGGGCGCGGGCGTGGGCGCCGTGAAGTCATCCCCGAGGCCGCCCGCGAAGGTGGCGCGGGTGGTGGCCATAACACGCTTGTTTCGGCGTGCGCAGGCAGCTTTGGGGAGGGCACTCCCGGAGCGGACCGCGCGGCGGGCACCCAGGGCGGGCGCCGCGCGCGCGACTGCGGCAGATCCCGCGATCGCAGCCATCTCACTTGTTATCGCGTAAGGGTTGAGGACGCGGCGTCGATGACACGGACGGCGCGTACAAAACACTGGGGACGATGCCGACGCGTCGTAGATCCAATTCCTTTGGCGGGCTCGACGAAGAAGAATAGAGTGGCTGTCGATTTTTCCAAGTGCCAGGTAGACAGGCGGCCGGTGAGAGGGGAACGACGATTTATTCTCGAGTTGTGCGTATCCGATCCTGTCGAGTACCCAGATCGGCCCTCGTCGAAATTCGAGTTTGGCATTTCCATTTTTGGAAATCGGGGTTTTCACCATGCTGGTTTAGAACCAGGTGGATCGATAGAGCCTGTCCTGTCTCACTGACTCACTGTGAGCAAGCCGTTAGACAGACGACTGCTTTGCAGGGAGTTGTTTTGGGTTTGGCTTTTGGATTTCGGGCCAGGCTCGAAAGGAGACCTCCGTGTTCTCCATTCGCGGCGAGCGCCGGCTTTAGCGGCGTCGCCGACGGTCGAGTCTCAGACGAGTAAGATGAAGGGGGGAGAACTCAGCCTCGAGCAGGTGCGCCCCCGCCGTCCCGTGCCCCGCCCGCGCTCGACATTTTGGAACAAATTCGCCCCGCCCTCGGAGTGGACAATTGATTGGAAAATGACAACCCTCTGACGCTCCTCGCGCCCCGCCCTCTCTTCCCACCCGAAACAGATGGAGGCGGACATCAAGCTCTGCGAAGACCTCCTCGCGATGGATAACTTCAACGTGAAAGGTGAGACCCGCGAACGGCCCGATCGCGAAACCCCCGGGCGCCGTCCGACGCCCCCCGAGCGAGGATCGAGCCCTGAACGGAAAATTGGTCCACGCGCGATTCACCAAACGCCGCTCCCTTCCCTGACGCGCGCCTCTCCCCCTTTCTCCCACGCATCCAGGCGGCGCGGGCAAGTCATCCGCAGAAATCGCGGCGGACGCCGCGGCGGCGGCCAGCGGCCGGCTCACGGACGAGCGCCGCGGGGAAATCATGAACCGCCTCAACAAACACAAGGAATCCACCCGGCTCGCGTCCGGCTCGGGGGACTCCTCCATGACCGCCGCGGAACGGCGCGAGCGTGTCCAGCAGCTTCTCATGGAGCGCCAAACGCGGCTATCCTCCGAAGGCACCGCGCGGAAAGGTGGGTCGGCGGCGGGCGGATCCATCGGACGCCACTCCACGCCCACCAGGGGGGCCCGCGGCGGCGTCGACGTCCGAACCGGGTTTTTCGGATCCGAGTCCATCGCCGCCGCTTCGCCCCGCGCGTCGTTCAAGACGCCGGGCCGCGAGGGCACCGCGACGTTCGGGCGCCCGTCGTCCGCGCCGATGGAGTGGAACCCGCGGACGGGCCCGCAGCCCTTCAACCTGAGCGTGAGGAAGGCGGGACGGCACTCCAAAGAAGCCGTCGCGGCGAAGATCGCGGTGGAGGAAGCGAAGGATCTGACGTTCAAGCCGCGGACGCGAACCGTGCGGCGGCCCGCGTCCGCCCGCGCGGAGTTTGGCAGCCGGCAGGACCGCATCGCGCGCCTGTCCACGCCGCGGACCAAGCTCTGGGAGAAGTGCGAGCAGGAGAAGGAGCAGCTGGCGGGCGAACGCGACGGCTTGGACGAGTGCACGTTCAAGCCCAAGCTCGTGACCAAGAAGACGGTCCGGCCATCGTCCGCGTTTCCCCAGCGGCTCTACGGCGACGCGGAGAACCGATACAAGCACCGCGAGGCGGCGAAGCGCCAGCTCGCGGAGGCTGAGGTTGCCTCGTACCCTTTCCAGCCCGCCATCAACGACAACTCCCGCGCCGCCGTCGAGGCGGAAGGGTACGCGCCCATACACGAGCGCGTCGGCGAGCTGCTGCGGAAGAAACAGGAGGCGTTGGCCGCGGCGCGCGTGCAGGTTGAACTGGAGAACCCGGACCTCACCTTTGCGCCCAAGGTTAGCAACGCCAGCAGGGCGATCGCGCGCGGTTTGGAGGAGGAGGCGGGCATGGACGCGAGGTCAAAGTTTGACAGGCTCGCCTCGGGCGTCAGCTTCACCGACATGCGCCGCGCGTCCGTCGGCGGCGGGACCGCCACGCGCTCCAGCAGGCGCAGCATCGGCGGCAGCATGTACGGCGAGGGCGACTTCTCCTTCGCGCCGAGGCTCAACGAGAACACCCGGCGGCTGTGCGAGATGATGGCGGAGGAAGGGGTCCGCGGCGGTAACGGTTCCTTCCTCGACCGGCAGCAGGAGCACGCGGCTCGGAGCAAGGAGAAGAAGGCGGCCATCCGCGCCAAGTCCGACGGCGACTGCACGTTCCACCCGAACACCGGTAACGCGGCGGAGGTGCTCATGAAGTCCAAGCACGTCGTCAAGCTGGGTGAGACCCCGCAGGAGAGGGTCGCGCGGCTGGCGTTTCTGGAGTCGCAGGAGAAGGAGATCAAGCAAAAGATCGCCGAGGAGAACTACCACAAGCAGTTCACGTTCAAGCCCAAGATCTCCAAGGATGCCAAGACCAAGTCCGCGACGCCACTCGAGGACCTGGTCACGAACAAGCGCACCGTTGAGGTCCGCGCCGCCGCCGCCGCCGCAGCCGCCGAGCAGTTCAACGCCGAGTGCACCTTCGAGCCCAACCTCGGGCAGCGCCACGAGGACGCCAAGCCGAGGCCGTTTCAGGTTGACTACTCGGAGGAGGGCGGGATCGTGGCGCGCATCCGGGAGTACAGGCGCGAAAAAGAGATCTGCCTGCAGGAGGCCAGGAACGAGAAGGAGTTCAAGGAGCTCGAGGCTTGCACCTTCCAGCCCAACGCGGGCGTCAAGAAGCCAAAGCCAAAGTCGCAGAACAGCAAGTCCGTCGCCGAGGTCGTCCCCGGCCTCGGCAGGCACCTCGAGCTCAGGCAGCGCGCCAAGCAGATGGAGGACGAGGCCAAGGCTCGCGCCGCCAAGGTGTTCCTCGAGGATGCGGTCAAGAAGGACGTGGCGCACAGGCAGACGGTGCCCAAGCAGCCGCGGATCAGCGCCTACGCGGAGCACGGCGTCAAGGCGGAGACGCGGAAAAAAAAGTTGGTAGCCAAGAAGGAGGCGCGGGAGCGGGCCGAGTGCACGTTCCAGCCCCGGACGAACGAGGCGCCGAGGAAGGAGCTCATCGAGGCGCTTCTGGCGGAGGATGATGAGCTGGCGCCCTTCACCCCGGGGTCCGCGATGGGGCGCTCGCCGTACTGATGCGCATTTACGCTTGTGATTACTAAAACTAGTCGCCATCCAACTAAAACTACTCGTCTATGGTGAAGCCCATGTACCTGGCGTTCTCCATCTGGGCCTTCGGGTCCTCGAGCTGCGATGGGTCGAAGCTCCTGATCCATATCTGCACGGGCTCCAGCAGCTTGACGCTGTCCGGCGC
>MDSX01067594.1_pt1 | contig 10335 bp, 10 predicted proteins | sample 811141 | NCBI WGS metagenome assembly MDSX01 (sample SAMN05326642, study PRJNA326480) | marine metagenome | isolation source: seawater | place: Atlantic Ocean: South East | collected 2010
AAACTGAACCTGGCGCCGAGCCAACGTAACGAAACTCCTACACGGAGGACTCTCCTGCGGGATCCGACCCGCTTTGAAATCGGTGTAATGGATCATTCTCTAATAGGCCGACCTGGCGAGAGATAATTCCCGGCTTCGCTGCATCCTCTAGAGGCTGGAAAGCGGGGTAATTGACACCTCGGTGCTTTGTGCCTACACCAACAGCGTTCGGGCTGCACATCTGCGCCTGAACGAGAGACCAAATCTGAGGCGCTGGCCTATCAGCTCTTTCAGGACAAGTAATGCTGACTCCTATGAGCTTAAATTCCCTCATCAAGTGGCTGCCTCTCCGAGAGTTGTTCCAGCTGATCTACGTCGAATCGGAAAGACCCAAGCTTCAGCTCGGGATATTGGCTCTAGTCTCGGGCGTCTCTAATGCGTTGCTTCTGGCCTTGGTTAACAACGCCTCTCACAAGAGCGTCGATGAAACAGCTCATGTCGAGACATCTACTTTCTTTATTTTCTCTTTCACCCTTTTGCTCTTCGCTTATTCAAAACGCTATACCTTAAAGCAGGGCGCGACTCTGGTCGAAGAGATCATGCGGAAACTTCGAGTCCGCATCATTACAAAACTCAGTCAGACAGATCTTCGGTTCATTGAGACTTCCGGCAGGGGATACATCTTCAACCGCCTCACTCAGGATACGGCCCTCATCTCAAGCACCGCCGTCCTTCTTTTTGCCTCCATGGAGTCTGCTGTCATGTTGGCTGGGGCTATGGTGTATCTTGTTTGGCTTGACCCAGTCGGGGCCCTAATGACCATTTTCGCAACTGCGCTGGGAGTGCTTTTCTATCTGAGAAAACGAAAACAAATAATGCTGAGCTTCACAAACGCTACAGATAGAGAAAATGAATTCGTAGACTATTTCCTCCAGCAAATAGAAGCCTTTAAAGAACTCAAGATCAATCGAACGAAAGCCCTTGCCTTGTTGGAGATCCAAGTTGAAAAGGCAAGAGCCGTAGAGCTAGAGAAGGTCCATGCAGGCAAAAGTACAACCACCGTAGTCGTTTTCTCTCAGGTCTGGTTTTATATTCTCCTTGGAATAATTATTTTCGTCCTTCCCACCCTAGGAAACACCCCTGTTGATAACGTAGTAAAACTGACCACAGCGATTTTGTTCATCATCGGTCCGATTGAGATGCTGGTCGGTGCACTTCCAAACTACATGAGAACCGACGTCGCTATCAGCAGGTTAAAAGAACTAGAGGAAATGATTGATAAGGCGATACCGAGGGAATCTACAGATGAAAACCGTAACTCTTCGGAGAACTTCAAAGCAATTCAATTTAACAATGTTTCCTTCGCCTATCGGAAAAGGACCTCCAATGAAAACGTTAAAGGGTCTGCAAAGGCTGAACAAAGAAAACGACGTCGTTTATATGACCCCAATGCAGCACAACAAGATGAAGTTGAGTTCGCCCTTGGGCCTTTGTCCTTCACCATTAACGCTGGGGAGATCGTCTTCTTGATAGGTGGCAACGGGTCTGGAAAAACTACTTTGCTGAAGTTATTGACCGGGCTCTATAGTCCTGACTCAGGCACCATTCGTGCATTTGATAATCTCGTTGGTTCAAACAACTACCAAACCTACAGAGAGCTTTACACCACAATTTTTTCGGATTTCTACCTTTTCAAAGAACTTTTTGGGATGGGACAGATCGACAGCCAACAACTTAGCCAATGGTTGGAAGTGATGGAGCTTAAGGGGCTGACTGCGCTTGAAGGAAATCGCTGGACAAATACTGAGCTGTCCACTGGGCAGCGGAAACGTCTCGCTTATGTTAACTCATTAATCGATAACAAAAAAATATATGTTTTTGATGAGCTTGCCTCTGATCAAGACCCTGATTTCAGAGACTTTCTATACAGACGACTGCTTCCTGATCTGCGCAACGACGGAAAAACTATCTTTGCTGCAACTCATGATGACCGATATTTTGACACTGCGGATCGACTCCTCAAGCTAGACAAAGACCTAGGACTGATAGAAGTTCCCTCTACGGGGCAGTGATCTCGCCACCGAGTAATTCTTGGTGATTACTCGAAAAACACCGGGCCCTGACGTCCGACCAAACGCGGGCTTAGTAGCGCCTCCTTCCCCCGAAGATGCTCACCTAAAACCTCGACGACCGCGTTGCCTATCCTACGCGCTGCGTTTTTTTTTGGCCGTAATCAGCAGCAATAATCCGACAATAGGTGTCAAGGCGAGTGATAACAGGAACATGCCCCAGAATCCCATCACCTTTTTATGGCCCAATAAGCCCACAATCCAGCAAATCAACACATAAAGAACGATCGCCCCAAGCACCATAATTCCCTACCCTCCGTATTCCGGACTCCCCTCTGAAACGAAATTTAATCGCCCCGACTCATCGTAAACAAGTCGCTTAAAAAAATATTTTCGGTGTTTATTGACCCCTTGGTCCGTAAATTCGAACCGGCCCGAGACACCAGACCACACGGGCATTGCGTACCGAAGCGTTAACGATACGTTGAGTGGTCTGCTGCTCTTCGCATATTCAATCGCGGCATCAAGAAGGTAAATGCTATCGTACCCAAGACTCGCACTGGCGTCTGCCTCATCGTTAGTGTATTCCCGAAATCGCTTGGCAAATTCCTTAAATTCCGAAGCAGACTTATCTACCAACATCGGCATCACGACACCAACAGCCGCATCGCCGATCTCAGCGACGAACTCTTGATTTGACATAAATGGCATCACTATAAATGGGACATTAACTCCGAAGTCCCTGGTTCTCTTAATAATCCTGGCCGTGATATCCGGCTCCGACACGACGAGCACCGAATCGATATTCTTCTCCGGAACCGCCTTTGTCAGGCTGTTCATTATGGACGTGAGGTCAAAATCTGAAAAACTGCCATCGCTAAGGTGTAGATAAGGAACGGCTTGTTGGTAAATGCGAAGATCTACCTCCTTCCTCTCTACGCTCTTTTGAAGGAAGTTCACAAAATTTAGACTTGTTCTGTCTCGGCTAAAGAGGACCAGTACGTTTTTTAATCCTTTGTGGACAGCGTAACTGGTCATTTGCTCAGCGAGACCGCTATCGGGCGAACTCATTTGGAAAGTAAGCGGTGAATCAAGTTGAGACAACTGGGAATCATCTGACGCCGCTGCTAGAAAAAGAATTCCACTTTGCTGATAGGAAAGCGCTGCAGGCAAAGTTGTTTCGTATCTGTCAGAATGACCAACAACCGCAACAACTTCTGGGTTGGAACTGAACTGTTCGGTCAATCGATTTGCTAGTCGCTGTGGTGCGTTTCTGTATCTTCCTTCCCCAAGGCGGTCAAATCCGGCTGACGCCAGGTACTCTGTCTCATCTACTACTAGTAACTTGTAACGGAATTGACCGCCGTCCTTGTCTGCATTGATCTCATCCGCTGCCAGTTTTGCCCCTTCCACAAAGTTCCCCTCACCAGTCGGCCATACAACCCCGACCGTCAACTCTGCAATTGGGTCCGTATCAGATACATCTGTAAATAATAACCCTCGATCTTCTGGGCTTCGAAAATTTGAAGAATCACTGCATCCAGCAGCTACCAGACATACAAGGAAGACAAGCAGCGCCCTATGGAATCCGTGCGCCAAGTCCATTCCCTGACTCATTGATTTCCAAGAATGATTGGCAGCCCCTGTTCACCGGCGCCAATGACAACGACCTTAGAATTATCCGATTTTGCGATATCAAGGGTCGCTTGAATCCCCTGCCAACGTAACAATTTTTCATCTAAGGTCGATGAAATAATATCTTGGTACACCATTATTCCCAATGCTTCGATTCGCTTCCTCTCAGCCTCTTGCTCTTCTCGGTCTAAACGGAACTGGTAGGCCAGATGCTGCTGCTCAAAAACAAGCTTTTCTTCGATTGCCATTTTCACTTGTTCAGGCAGTTCGACAGTTCGAATAATGATCTCGTCAACTTCTACGAACTTTTGGCCAACCTCCTGAATAGCTAAAGAAATGATATTACTTAAGACACCCTCCTTATTCGTATAAATTTCCTCTGGAGAGTGTTGGCCGATACGGCGCCGCAACACGGACTCTATCTGTGGCAGGATCACTTTCTTTGGATAATCCGCACCAACCTGTTGATGCAGAACGCCAACAAGTTCATAAATCGGTCTAAACCGGACGGCAAGCTTCAGCGTTATCGGTAACCCACGATTAGTAAGTACTGTTAGATCATGCTGAATAACTTGAACCCGCGTATCGTAAATTGTCATCCGATTTAACGGAAAAAGGACATGCAGACCCTCCGGGTAGACATAGTCAGTAATGGTTCCTGAGGTTAATGGTCGGTATAGTGCGCCGGCCTGTCCAGGCCCGATTACGACAAAAATTCGATTCCAGAAAAAAAGCACCAGGAGAACAAGTATCAGTACGAGCGCGACAAGATACGGCACTCTAGCTTTGATCCACCTCCCCACCCTGGTAGCAAACTTTTTCATACTCCGATTCTCCAAGAATTCAACGTGGCATGCCGAAGTCGGCTGCGACTAAAGACAGAAGTCGTGTCGATAGCCGATTTAGAATTTCTCCCTTGAGTCAGAAACGATACGAAATGTTAAACATTGATTTGAGGTCATTGTCATCTCCAGATGAAATAGGGGGGCTGCCGTAATGAGTTACACCAAACATCAGTTGGGTGGACAACGTCTTGGTGACTGGAAAGGAAAGAGTTGTCTCAAAAGTGGCAAAGGTATATGACGCGTCTTCCACAGAAACACGGTATCTCAAGTCAGCAGTCAGCAAGACACCCGATTCGGCCCGATGCTTCCCAGACAGCGACAGCTGCGGAGCCGTATAAGTATAACTTTCAGAACCGGAGATAGGCGACACAGTGCCAGTCACGGACCGATCCTGCGCCCGCACAATGCCCAAAAATCCTCGCAGTGTCCCCTTATCACTTTCCAGGTATGTATCCAGTACACCAATACCTGCCGCCAATGACTTCCCGATACCAAACTGAGCGAATGCAGAGTTGTCGGTATAGTCGGCGATAACTGCAATCTCAAGTCCTTGGCTGAGAACCTTTACCGTCTGCATTAGATCGAAATCAAGAAGATCCTGTTTGAAACCACCAGAACTAATGTAATTGACCCCCAAACTAACATCAGTCGGTAGCCCACTATATGTCTCGTAATGGACATTCAAGTTTGCAGACCAAGACTCACTCAGCGACGACTGCAAAACTGCCCCACCGCTCACCTGAAGCGTTCGTGCCGGATGAACTCCGGTTGTTTCCTCTGCAAACGAACTCTGGGTTATGTCCTCATTGGTATCCCCCATCACGGTTAGCGGTGCAATGAGGGTGCTCGCAAATGTCAGCCATACGCCCAGACACGTAAAGTAACGAAGGTTCATTGATTAATCTCCGCAGAATTCACTTCTTTCATCTAGCACAATTAGTGCGCCCCTTTTTCGAACATCCTGGTTTCAATGCAGTATAAATTCAGCTCACGGGTTTTGGGGTTGCTCGCTTGCCAAAAAGGTCAACGTTGTACTCGCGTGCGACACTGGCGATGTCGAAGTTATCCAGTGTTCCGCCTCTTCTCAGGTGAGCGGAAAATCTCTTTCCAAGTACATACGTCATGCTGGAATTTAGTCCAGCGAGGGATACGACGGAGGTCATTGGAGCAACGAACTTTGACAACAGCATCATACTTGTACCGGATGCGGCCCCTCCCAGAAAACCGATGATTAAGAGGTTTCCCTTTTTCCACGAGAACGCAACGCCGTGCGCTGCAGCGATTTCTCTTAACATGAGTAATTGAGAAGTTGAGACCGCGGCCAACTCGACGCCAGGGACTGGGATAATCCCAGAGACCGCTGATAATGCACACCAACGTCGGATAACCTCGTCTGCCCGGCGTTCAGTGCGAGCCGTATCTGGACTACCGCCCACTATACCCGTATCCGACTCGCCGTCCGAACAGGCCGAGGCTTGCTCACAGGCCGGGGTGGGCTCAACGAACGCCTGATAAGGACGCCGCCGACTTCTATTTCCCATCGCGCATAGTGTTTGGGGGCACTACGAACTCCTTAAACGTCTTATCGCCCATAAACTGATACCTCTCAGAGAGGGATGTTTTCATATCGGTTTCCTAACAATAAAAACATCCATCAGGGTGCGGCCAGCCATCGGACACGGCATGAGTTCCCACATTCATCTCCTTCTCCACCTCAGCCATGGGCGGCAGGGCGAAGGTCATGTTAAATATGGATGTTTTCATATCGGTCTCCTAACAATTGTTATTAATAACCACTCAGCAATGCGCTTTTGCTGATGGGAGAACCTTAACATAAGGATTGGGGTCAGGCGAATGAATCCTACGGTGGCTTTAAGAATGGGTTACGCGAGAAACTCTCCCAACCAAGGTTCAGAAAACTCCACTCCTCGTGTCTGCCGGGGAATCATCCGCGATCTTTACCTTTACCCCTAGAAGCTCCCGGACTAAGTGGTCGTAATCCTCTCGAGCCACACTCTTTTTTCTCCCGGCGAATACTGTTTTCTGAACCTCAAGTTGCTTTGCATATTCACTGCTGGTACGAATGGATGGCGAGATAAGTTCTGCGGGATATCTCACTGACAAAAACTCGAGTGTATCGTGTGCAAGTCGGAGTCGTTTATCAAATTTCGTAAAAAGAACTCTAATCGATGGCAAGATTAATCCGAATGTTTCACAGATTGCGTTGATCTCCTGTATCGTTAATTCAACCGCTTTCAAAGAAAACCTATCACTATTGGTTGGAATTACAATTACATCTGCAGCACAGATCGTCGATATAACAGCTGTACCAAGAGAAGGAGGGCAATCGATTACTACTAGATCGTAGCGTTCTCTAGCCACAGTGGAGCAAACTTCACGAACAGCGCTTTTCTGGGCACCTGGATTAACCAGCTGTACATCCAGCAAACTGTTGTCCAGGCTTGAAGGCAAGAGAGAGACCCCAGAGGAATGCTCGATCAGTGCTCGCGGGAGGCTCTCGCCGGGTTTTTGCCAAATATCCACAAAGACATCGTCATCATCTTTCGGCATAACACCCAGCGCAAGGGATGCTGATCCTTGCGAATCCAAATCGAGAAGACATGGCCGAAATCCATAATCCACTGATCGAACTGCGGTTGTTACACTTGAGGTTGTTTTGCCTGTTCCGCCCTTGAGACTTGCGAAAGCAATGACACGAGGGGAAAAATCGACCCCATTTGCTTCAAGAATACTACGCACCTGTGAGGGGTTGAGTTCCGCTTGGTCAAGGTCCACCTGTGCTGCCGTGTCGATATCAGCAACGCCCGCTAATAAATCTGGCGTGGCACCCTCTATATTGAGTAGCTCAGAATAGGAAAGCATGGCAACTAAAATGGGCGATTATCCCGAGAGGCGTGGTTTGACTATTCAATTTTCCTTGTCCAGGTTGCTATTCTCTGTATAACTCTTCGAGTGATCAATTAGCGCCTGAAGTTTATCTTTATAACATTGTTCCCCGCGCGCCCGTTGTTCTATTGTTCCGCCTCTAATTAGACTTCTGCACTCAGCAAGATACTCCTTGAATGTTTTTCCATCTGGCATGTGAAGCTGACGTTTGCTCTGCCCTGCAACACTTAAATAATCTATCTTCTGCTGAGCCTTATTGATGTCTGAGGCAGAGGGATCGCTAAGCGACATTACCTCATGAAGTTTCTTGGCACTCTCCCCTGAGGCATTCGAAGACACCATAATGAGGGCGGCTGATAAAGCCCCTAGAACAGACTTCAATCGACACCGTCGAACCCCTAACGTATTATTCATACTACATCTCTTGCAATGATAATCCTAATCCTAGATTGTCCGTAGGGCACTTTGGACACGAATCAACGGCGCTTTTGTCTCGACCGTACAGCTGAATAACTTACTGTAATCAGAAAACGAGGTCATAAGCGGAAGATCGGCAAAAGTTAGTAACGTCACGATACTATCTCTTGACTATCTCTTGACCTGGCAATCCAATAAGCCAAATCCCCTACTGAAACACTCCTGATTCCTCCACTTGCAACAGAATCCAGAAGGATCATTTTTTTCTATATGGTTTGCGATTCAATTCTTTCCTCTAGTCCAACCGCGCGATTTGCGCCGAGCATTGCACTTGTCCCAAGCACATTCCGGGTCTCTATGCAATACTTCCGCTCATAACCAATAAGAGAATACACCATGTTGAGTCCAACCCAACTCTCTAAGATTAATAGCCAGGCACTCTCCCTACAAGAGCGTTTTTCTCTCTGCTCTGGCCCGGGAGACTCTACCAGCAAGGAGGACGATGAAAAATTTTCGACATATATAAAAAAATGGTCTGAGATATCTTCAGATGGAGATCAGGAACTGTTCGAACGTCGATTGACTTTGTCCGGTCTAAGCCTTGAAGCCCTACCGAGCATCTTCTCTGAAACCGAAGTGTCCGTCGCTTCAGAGTCAGAATGGACCGAAATGCTCGTCAAGATATTGGAAGCTGTAGGAAATGCAGACTCTGAATCACTTTTGCAGAAGACCAAATCCTGTGATTTCGTCGTTGACGATGCCCCGCTACCGTTTCAGGATTTGTTTGTTCCTATCGTCCAGTTTGCCAGGGCGACGGCTCAGGAAACTTTGAGCACGAACGACTCTCTGGTTCTTGATACGGCCGACTCAGACCTAGATCGTCTTCTCTTGTCTCGACTCTCGGAGACATGCTGTCGTGTTCTCGAAGTGGAGTTCAATACCTTCCTCGCCATGCTACAGCTAGAGGGACTCGACTATCGCGAGATCATCAAGAATCCGGACTCGACTAAAAATTATGAGCTTTTTGTGGGTCGACTGTTCGAGGGTGGGCTCGAGGCGCTCTGCATTGAATACCCTGTTTTTGCCCGTCAACTTGTCCATAGGATTGAGCAGTGGATCGAAGTAACGACTGAATTCCACGAAAGACTGGCAAACGATATTTCCGAACTGAGAACGCAACTTGGGGTGCCGGAGGCTAGCCGGGTCGCTCGATTAAAACCGGGTTTATCTGACCCACATGACAATGGCAGAACCGTAATCGTGACGGAGTTCGATACCGGCCACAAGTTGGTCTACAAGCCGAAAGATCTTGGTCCAGACGCCAGCTACTTTGAACTTGCAGGGTGGCTGAACAACAAGGGAGCACCTCATCCCTTTAAGTTATTGCATGTTGTCAATAGATCCGATTATGGATGGATAGAGTTCGCCCAATACGAGCCCATCAATCACGAAGAAGGAGCGGCCCGCTTTTACCTCAGGTCAGGCTCATTACTTGCTCTACTGTATGCGCTAGATGGTCTTGACTTTCACCATGAAAACGTCATCGCCTGCGGCGAGTATCCGACACCAATCGACTTTGAAACGATCGTGCAGCATAGCGCGAAATTATCCTCTGAAGAAGAGGAACTGACTAGCGCCGCCCAGGAAGCAATTCGCCGCTCGGTTCTGAAAACACACTTCCTGCCACAGCTATACAAAATTCGGGGAAAGTATATCGATATATCAGGCATGGGTGCCCAATCCAACAAAGAGGTATCGATGGAGGTTTTGAAATGGTCTAACCTCAATACGGACGCAATGGGATACCGCATTGAAAAAATCAGTCCTTCATTCGATTCTGAGCATGCGCCGAAAATCGGAGATGAATTTCTCACTCCAGAAGAATATGCCGACGAAGTTATTCAGGGCTTTTCCGACACGTATCGCTTCATTGCCGAAATTGAGGATGAAATCCTTGAGGATGATGCTCCTTTCCCGGCGCTGTTTCGCCAGCCCGTTCGCTTCCTGAACCGTGCCACGCAGTTTTATGGGTCGGTGTTGAATCGAATTGCGCATCCGAGCTTCCAACGCAATGGGATTGATCTGGGAATTGAACTGGAAGTCCTGTATCGCTCCGCGTTGTCAAAAGGTGAACTCAGCCCTTTGCATCCCCTAATCGCTACCGAGATTTCAGAGCTGAATCGTCTCGATATACCAAAGTTTATGGCGCGAGCAGATAGCGACGGCATCACACTGAGCGATGGGCAACAGGTTCCGTCGTGCTTCAACGGCTCTCCCCTGGATGTGGCGTCTCAAAAGCTTCGTGATTTCTGTGAAGAGGACCTGTCTTTTCAAACAGAATTAATTCGCAGTTCATTGTCTGTGAGGCGTACTCTGGAAGTCAGAGAAAACCTCGGCCGATTTGACGAAAAAGAGCTCCGGCAAGATCACAGACTCGGCCGAAGCGAGATGATTGAGATCGCTACCGACATCGCCAATGAGAT
>MDSX01024713.1_pt1 | contig 10334 bp, 9 predicted proteins | sample 811141 | NCBI WGS metagenome assembly MDSX01 (sample SAMN05326642, study PRJNA326480) | marine metagenome | isolation source: seawater | place: Atlantic Ocean: South East | collected 2010
CTGCACGGGGCTCCACACTCTGTCCGTGGGTGTCTGATTGTTGCGCGACGTGGGCAACAAAGTTTGGCTATTCAAAGCAAAGCGAATGGAAAAGCGGGGGCCGGCGCTGTGAGAAATCGCCTTTTTCGACTTGAAATTCGTACGCGAAGCAGTCAGGGAATCTCGGTTCGGAGAGATCGAATCGTCCACCAGCCTCTGAAAAACGCGGGGAAAGTTCACCGTGAAAATGGAAACCCAAAAAAACGGGGGTTCAAAGCGGCCAAAAAAGATCTCCTTCCAAAGAACGACAGCTTGAAAGAGCTCCTTTCCGCGTCAGCAAAGATTCCAGTTTGGCGAGGGAATAACTTTTTCGGTGGGTGCAACTTTACTTTTACCCTCAAAGCATAGCGTCTCTACACTAGTGTCTACTGAATCACGGCCGCATGACGTACGCGACCGGTGTCTCGGGTTTAGCCCCGGTGTCCGCCATCCCGAACGCCCGCTGATCAGGCTGCGGCGACCTCAGCCGGAGTGAGTTGGCCGCGGCTTGCTCCGCCGCCGACACCGCCGCCGCCGCCGCGACCCTCCGCTCTCTCAACGCCCGCGCCCTCTCCTTCAGCGGGCTCGTGTCACGCCGCCCGCTGCTCGTCGGCCGTGAACCAACGCTCGCGCGTGTCCCGCCGAGTCCCGCCATGGTCTTGTACGCCGAAGCCGCGATGGGCGGCGCGCCGCGTCGTCCCTGCGTGGGTATGAACCCAGCCTTGACCTCCTCAGCCTTGTCCACGCGGGCGTACGCCGTCTGAACCTCCGTTCGAGGGTTCTCCGTCCCCGTTCGAGGGTTAGTAACGCCGCCGCCGTCCAATCCCATGCCGCGCGCGGATAGGTTCCGCGAGGTTTGCCCCGAGTAAGCAGAGTCCGAGACCTGGTCGCCGGATGACGCCGGCCTGGATGACTCCGAGTACGGGATGGACTCGTACGATTTGCGCCGCCCGCTGCCGCCGCGGTCGCGAAGCTTTGCGATCGCCATGGCGCGCGGTGACGTGGGAGTCGGTTGTTGCTCCGGCTGCGCGCACGGTGGGGATTTGGCCAGTGTGGCGGCGGCGGCGGAGAGCAGCGCGGCGGTCGGGTCGTTTGACTCCCTCTGTTGACCAATCGCACGGAGGGACGGGCCGTGATGCGGCGGCTGCTTCGGCTGGTGTTGGTCCCGCGGCTGATGCTGTTGATGCTGCTGGTGATACGCGTGATGCGAATGTTGCGTCTGGTGTTCCGCCGGCGGAGGGTGTTTGCCCGTACCGACGGTCAAGTCGTCCACGGCGTCGTAGCTCTGCCAGAACGCGAGCCTCTCCTTGGCGCGGGCGCCCACCACGGTTTCACTCTCCAGGGCGTAAACCTCAGTTTCCTCCCCAGTCTGTTCACTCCCGTCGTACATGCCAAACACGCCGTCGCGTCTCGCAGCGTCAATCGCCGCCTCCCGTGTCACGCCCACGCTACGGAGCATGCGCCACATGCAGCCGATCACGTCCCTCTGGTCCGCGAGGCACGCGTCGCGAACGGCGAGTTGAAAATGAGCCTCCATCGACGAAACCTGTGATAAAACACGTCGTCAGTCGAATTGCCCATACGGAAGGGAAATAAAAAGAAACTCAATACAAATGGAAACTCACCTGACGCATCTGGTGCCGCGAGAGAATCTTCAAAAACGCGGGCACCGCGTTGGACTTGCCGGGCCCTCCGCGTGACACGTGTTCCCTTGTCGCCCTGTCGATCCGGACCTGTATCTCCCGCCGTTTGTGTTCGTTGGAGTTCATCGCGAGCCGGTCGCGCCTCGCCGCGACGTCACCCTCGCGGAGACTCTCCGCCAGCCGCCTCCGTCTGTCCCGTAACGACTCCGCCTGCGCCTTGTGCGCGAAGCCGAGGTACTGCCCCGTCATCTCCAGCTCCACGAGTTTGTCCTCCACCGAATTCAACTCGCACCGGTTGGTGATGGCGACGTCCTCGAGCTCGAAGAGGGCGCGTTGGAGGTTAATGCGCTCCTCGGTGTTGTCGTGGACGTCGACGCTGAGCTTCTCGAGCCACTCGTTATCCGCCGCGTCGGTATCCGCGTGGGTATGGGTATTGTGACTGGAGGGCGCCGCGATGACGGGCTCGGGTGGTACCTCCACGGTCGTCTGCTGCGTCGGGGGCTTGTTCTCGTTCGTGTCGGGCACCCCGGCGGCGTGTGAATCCTTAGGGAGGGTCTTTTTCCCGCCGAAGAACGAAGACTTGGACGGATTGGAGGACCTCGCCGCCTTGAGCTCTTTCCGGAGACCCGCGACCTCACCCTGAAGCTGCTCGATCACCCTCTGCGCCTCCCCCGGGTGCATGCCGACCGAGATGACGTTCGTCTGGACGTTCGTCTTGATCTCCTTCGCGCGGTCCGCGTACTTTAAGGTGTTAACCGTGTGACCGTACTGGTCGTCGCCGCAAGACACGTTTGCCACCATCGCCGTTCGAGAGTTTCCCGTTAAACTATCCTTCAGCAGCCTGGTGAGCTTGGAGTTTCGAAACGGGACGTACACCCCCGCGCCCTGCTGCTTCTTACCCAGCGCGTTGATGCAGTTGGCGAGCGCGAGCAACGAGCGGTTGATGTTGGCGCCGTCGCGGAGCTTACTTCCCTCGTTCTTGGTCTCCGACGCGCGTTCACTACCCGCCAAATCGACGAGCGACAAGCGCCCGGTGAGCACGTCCATCCTGCTCCCGCTATCGCCGCCTTCACCCACGCGATTGAACCGCCGGACGTTGATCTCCATCACCGCGTGGGATCGCGAGGATACCGCGTTCGCCTCCGTGGGCTCCGTCTTACGCCTAGCGTTGCCCTCTCGTAACACGTCCAACACGTTATCGGCGTTTGTCACCGAGATTTTTTTGAGTCCACTCACCGTGGCGCCCCGCTCCGGGTCTTCTCGTAGGTCCAGCGATGGCGAGTTTGGCACCCAAAGGTCGTATATGAGCTCGTTGTACACCTCGAGGTAGGAGCACGTCACCTCGAACGTGTACTCCCCCGACATCGAACGAACCGCGTCGAAGATGTCGACTAGGCTCAGCGGCATCATCCCCGGGTCGCCGCTGGTCCCGATCATGGTGTACGTCTTGCCGCTGCCCGTGCTGCCGTACGCGAACACCGTGCCGTTCTGCCCGTTGAGTACGCCGGAGATGAGCGCCCTGGCGGTCTTCTGGTACACGTCTCTGTTCGTGGCTTTGGCGCCGAAGGCTTTGTCGAACGTGTACCGCCGCTCCTTCGTCCGGTGCGTGCGCTCGTCGAGGTAGTTCTTCTCGTCGAAATCCGGGTCCAGGACGACGACGTGCTTATCGTCGAGGACGCGGACGATGTCCCGCGGCTTATCACCGCGTCGTCGCTCGTCCGGTAGTAAAGGCCTGGAGCGCACGGCGACGGTGAGCGACGTCTCGCCAATCGCCCCGGAAGATTCGGCGAACGCGCCGGACGTCCATCGGTCGTCAGCCTTGGGTTTCCTGCTGCGGAAGAACCCCATCGCGTGTGTACCGGATCGTACGCGTGTTCACTGGATCCACGAATGGAGGGTTCAGGGTGACCCTCCACGCGTGGCCGTCACGCCGCGCGCGTTCTACCCACGCCGAGCTCGCCGATTAATTGCAAAGGTCAACACCCGGAATTTTACGGAACAACCGTCGCTGGGTTGCCCAGGTGCCGGTTTGAACGTGTGGGGATGGCCGATGCGATGCGTCTATCCCGCGCGCGATCGATGATGTGTGTCGCGTGGACCCACCGCGTGTCGATGCGCTTCCCGGCGCTCTCGACGCACGCGAGACCGCGCCCCGATGTGACGATGAATGAATGAGCCCCTCCGACGAAAGTTCGGCCTGCCCCTTGTGATGACTGCGACGTGAATTATTTGTTAGTTCTCCCGACCACCCCTGTTAGACCTGTCCTTTCAGCTGTGCCGTCAAATTAGGCGATTGGAAGACTGTTTTTGGAAGACTGTTTGCCTGTACAAGATCATCAAAGGAACTTTCATCTGAACTCAAACTTCGCACGTGGCGCAACAAATATTTCTCGTCGGACATCCACGCGCCATTCGAACGCACCCTAAACACGCGGACGACCAAAGAGATGGGCGTCGACATCGAGACCATCAAGCCCGGCGACGGCGTGACCTTCCCCAAGCCCGGGCAGGTCGTCACCGCCCACTACACCGGTGCGCGCGACGCTCCCGTTTCCCACGAAAAAGTCAAACGATGGAGGGGAAACAGCGCTGACTAATCCGCCCCGCGGCTCGTCGCCTTCCGCCTCCCGACGCCGGGTTCCACCCGACGCTGACCTCCCACACGCCCTGAACGCATCCACCGATACCCCAGGTACACTCACGAACGGTTCCAAGTTCGACAGCTCCAAGGACCGCGGCCAGCCCTTCCAGTTCACCATCGGTATGGGCCAGGTCATCAAAGGATGGGACGAAGGGATGATGAAGATGTCCGTCGGGCAGACGGCGAAGCTGACGTGCACCCCGGACTACGCGTACGGCGAGCGCGGCTTCCCGCCCGTCATTCCCCCGGCGTCCACCCTCATTTTCGAGGTCGAGCTCCTCGGCGTCAAGTAAACGACGAGGCGACACGGGCACGGCCACGGCACCCCCGCCGGGTTGCCGAGCGGGCCGAAAAGATTATTTTCCCGGCCCGCCCAGCGAAATACGCACTGGCAACAGACTCGATCGGTTTCGACGGCGCACCAACTCTCAGCACCGGCTCTCATCGTCGACTGAATAGCACGCACGCAAAATGTAAATGATATTTGAATTCTAAGCTCGTTACATCGATAAGGGTTGCGTCAGTACGTGATGTCCGCCACGTAGGGCTTCGCGGCGTCGACGAAATGCGCCGCGCTCAACCCTATTTTCAAGTCCACCTCTCCGGCTCCTAGCCAAAACGTATCCGGCGCCAACCGCGTGATTTTGTCGCTGAAGATGACCGGCATCTTCGCATCCACGCACCCGAACGGGCACACCGCCCCCTTGACGTACCCCGTCAGCCGCTCGCTGTCCTCCTCCTTGGCGAGCCTCATGTGAAAGTTCTTCTTGCCGCACTTGCGTCCGTCCCGATTGTTGAGCTCGTGCAAGTACTTCTGGAGCTTTTGCTGGTTTAACTTGGCGGTGTACTGGACCACCACGAGGTACCACCGGCTGTTGGCCCTGTCCGCGGTGTCGTCGTTGACGCACTTCGTGTTCTCCATCACGATCGTCTTGCACATGTGGTCCACGCTCGCGCCCCCGACGCACTCGCGGCGAAACTCCAGCGGTTCATCGTAGTAGCACGACGGGACCCTCATGAACGTCGCGCATCCCGTGGGCGCGCCGCGGGTCCCCACGAGGTCGTTCAGGATGTGCCGCGCGGCGTCGCACGTGTCGTCGCGGCGGGAGTTGAAAGCGGGCTCTCGAGGGTTACCCGTGGGTGTTGGAAGCGCCCTTTTCTCGAGCGCGTCGAGGCGATCGAAGATTCGGGCATATCTCGCGGAGACCTCGGCCCATCGCAGGTCCGCCTTCGGTGCCGCCGCCGGGGCGGGTTTAGCCGGCGCGGGTGGCTCGCGCGTGGGCGTTGGGGGCGCGACGGGGACGGGGTCAGGTGCCTGTGCTCTCGGGGGGACAGCCTTAGTCGGGCTCCCCGCCGGGGAGCTCGGCTTGGAGCCCTTGCCTCCCATCGTTGTGATGTGCCGATCGTGATCATTTTATTCCTCGCCGTGATTTTTCGAGGTTCGTCTCGCCGAAACGCCGGCAAAGTTGGCACAGTTGCGCGCGCGGCGCCAGAGACGGCGACGGTCACGACCGTCATGACTCCGAACACGCACGCGACGATATGGACATTCCGAGCGCTCTTGTTCGGGAAACTGGTCGTCTGTCCTCCGCAACCGCAACCGCAACCCTAGATCTGATGAGCCCTCGGGGTCCGGGGACATCATTTTCCCCGTCTTCTTCTTCCGCGACGGTCGACGCGCACCACGGCGTCGCGAACGTGTCCGAGCTGACTTCTCACGCCGACAGTAGTGATGATACGATCGACATGACTGTTCAGAGCGACGATGTCGCGGACGAAGAGGGACCCCCGTCGGACGACGCCGGGTCCCTCGAGGTCCCGCCGGGGCAAACCATGGCACCCCACCTCGGGCAAAAGGCTGCACCCCCCCGAGGCATCCCCGCCTCGGGCCGATTTTTTCACGGGGCATCGGGCAAGGAAATTTCGGAATTTGAAATGTCCCGAATGGTAAAATCGGGGAAACTTGGAAGGAGATTGAAAATACCCTGGAGGGAATTGAACAAGCCAAAGAAGAAGTTGATGATTTGCAGCAAGGAACCGTTGCTCCTCATATTCCGCTCAATGATGTACCGACACGTGTCCTTCCCAACCCGGGAAATTTTCCTGGCCTGGCTCGCTTCCAACAGGCGGTCTCCTCCATCGAGCTTCGCGCAGTTACCATCGAGAAGACCATGCACCTCAAACGGAAGCTCCTCCGGGACTTCCCGACGATGGGCGAGGGAGGCGAGGACGATAACCGGGCTAAAAGGATCGAGGTGGATGCCTCGGGACGCGCGCCGATCCTCGGCGTCGATTTGATCGGACGAAAATCCAGGTCGTTGAAGGATATCAACGAAGATATGCGGTACAACAACCTGACAATGTTTGAGCAGAATGACGACGTGACCGACGACGAGCTCGAAGGAGACTTGGCCACGACCGACGACGAGGCCGAAGAAGAAGTGGACGTGACCGAAGACGAGGTCGAAGAAGAAGTGGCCACGACCGACGACGAGGTCGAAGAAGAAGTGGACGTGACCGACGACGAGGTCGAAGGAGACGTTGACGTGACCGACGACGACGACGACTTCTACATCGCCATGAACCCGACGCCTCCGCCCGAAGCCGAGCTTGAAGCAAGCTCGGCGCTCGCCAACCTGCGACACTACGACACCTCCGATGCCAGCGACGGTCTGCGGATTCTCGTTGATGCATTTGAAGCGAACCTCTCAAAGAGGCCCCCTGAATTTGACGAGCTGCTGACAGAAAACGGCATCGTCTACGCCTCTTACACGTGCATTGACGAGGTGCCCGATGGCAATTGGGAGCGGGCTTTGTTTGCCCAGCGAGACATTGGACAGGGAGAGATCATCGCAGTTTACATTGGGGAGGTCTGCAGTTCTGAGATTGATGTTGAAGGGGACTACTTGTTCAAGGTCAAAATATTGAAGAGCGACGCTTCGGACCAGGAAGACGAGTCTGATTCTGAGGAAGATCTCGTCAAGGATCCTGATTATGAACCGGCGATGCGACAGCGTCCGCGTGACCTCCCCGCAGTCGCTTCGGTTGCGCGTGTGCCGAGGACGCAGCATCAAAAGGACCACGTCACCATCGATGGAGATCCTAATAATTTCCCCGAAAATCTGGCAGCTTATGCGAATTACGCAAAGGGAGACGCGGCAAATGCCGTGTTTGGCGAGTATGTCGAAATGGACGATGGTCCACTTCCGGAATTCCTTTCGACATATTTTCGGTTCCCGCAAACCGTCAGGCGATTCGCAAGCCAGGACAATATTGTTTGGCCTGTTTTGGTTGCTCGGCAAGACGTTCCCAAAGGCACGGATATTCGCGTCGATTATGGCGACGAGTACCGAGAACAAATGCTGCAGAGGGGCATCCCACGGACCGCACTCGAAAAATCGGAGTACAAAAAAGTGACATGGTCATATCCCCAAGAGCCCTAACCGTGGGCCAACACTGTGAAATACAAACACACCCTGCTGATGTAGCACTACAAGTAGTGCTATGATGATGATGAGGTTCCATCCTGTTTTTAGACGCCTCGAGATGGAAAGTAGCATCCTTGGACTTGTAACAATTCGGTTTTATCACTGTTTCACTGTTTGCATTGGTGCTGTCGGGAATTTTCGTCGGTGATATATTTTGACTTGCAACCTACTATTTACCCCGGTGTACTTGTAGTTTCGTCTAAAATTGACTTCGTATTCGCAATAAACTCACACAAAATACTGTGAGCAAAATGGGTGTTTCTCTCCATTTTGGCTTTGGGCTTGTTCGAGTTTTGCCCGAACCGCTTTTGTTTTTGCCACTCAGCTCACAGCCAGACAAACGCCGTAACGAAACGACGTCACTACCCACGGCGCGACACACACGCCAACCACCCGTCCCTCCGAACCCGGAAGGACCTCCCGCGCGACCATCACGCTCGCCGCACTCGCCCGGCGAATCTCCCGCCCGGCCCTCGACGCGCTCTCCACACACGGCGGCGCGCCCTCGTCTCCACACAAGGGACTCGGAGGACTCAATCGTCACCCAGCCTTTTTCTCCCAACGATCTCTCATGGCTTCCTGGGCGCCCGCGCTCTTCGGCGACGCGCTCGTCGCCGAGGGGGGCACCGAGGTGAACACCGAGGATGCCCTCAAGGACAAGATCGTCGGCGTGTACTTTTCCGCGCACTGGTGCGTCTCCCCCCCGCCCCCTCGTGAGTCGGACGCGTGTGCACGGTGTCACCCCCGCGTCGGGTCGGCATCGCTCGGCACCTTGCTCAGATCTCTGATCGATCCCACCCGCCCTGTCCACCCTTCCCATCCCCAGGTGCCCCCCGTGCCGCCAGTTCACCCCGATTTTCGGTGAGATTTACAAGGAGCTCAAGTCCAAGGGTAAGAACTTCGAGGTCGTCTTCGCCTCCTCGGACAAGGACGAGGCCGCGTTCACCGAGTACCACGGCGAACAGCCGTGGCTCGCCATGAAGTTCTCCGAGCGCGATCTCAAAAACAAGCTCAGCGCCAAGTACAAGGTTTCGGGTATCCCTTCCCTCGTCATCCTGGACGAGAAGGGCGACGTCCTCAACAAAGACGGACGCACGGCCGTGATGAAGGACCCGGAGGCTTTCCCGTGGAAACCACCGACGCTCGCGGAGGCCATCGGCGACGAGTTCGTTCGAGCCGACGGCTCCAAAGTTTCGCTGAGTTCGCTTCAAGCCTCGGGCGCAAACGTCGGGATCTACTTCTCCGCGCACTGGTGCGGCCCGTGCCGCCAGTTCACCCCGAAGCTCATCGAGGCGTACGATAAGATGCTGGGTGACCCGGGGAAGCCGTTCGAGGTGATCTTCGTGTCCGGCGACAGGGACGAGGCGGGGTTCAAGGAATACTTTGGATCCATGCCGTGGCTCGCGGTGCCCTTTGAAGATCAATCGCGAAGGGAAGCGCTCAACGAGTACTTTGGGGTCCAAGGCATCCCCCACTTCGCGATGTTGACCAGTGACTTGAAGATGATCAACGGTAACGCGCGCGGGAGCGTCATGGCCGACCCCGAGTGCGCGGAATTCCCGTGGCGGCCCAAACTCATCACCGACGTCGACGAGGATTGCGAAGGCGTGAACGACACCGCCACCGTCGTTTTGCTGATGGAGGAATGCGGCGAGGACTGGGACGACCTCACCGCCGCACTCACCGCCGTCGCGAAGGACACCAAGGCCGCGGAGGAGGCACGCGGCGAGGATGAGCGGTCCACGCTGTTCATGACGGTCACCGAGACGGGCGGCGGCATCGGCGCGCAGCTTCGCAAGCTCTGCGGCCTCGGCCGAGCGGTGAGCGGGGTTCCCCAGGCGGTCCTCCTGGACCTCGGCGTGGGCGGGTTCGTCAAGCTGGAGTCCGCGGATGTCACCAAAGACACCATCGCGACTCTGCTTCGCGAATACAGGGCTGGGAAGCTCGAGTTACAGTCCCCGAACCCCGCGAGGTGAGCGAGCCGGCGGATGATTTGACATCACTCGTTCAGATTTTTCACTCCGAAACTCTGAGCGGTCTCTCGGGGGGCGCCCCGCGCCGCCGCATCGCGCGTTGATTATTGATTCATCGTAGACTACATGACGTAAATATATGATACACACCGTGTTGAGCTAATAAGAGTTATAACACTAACGCCAATAAGGGCGCGACGAGGGCGAGTAAGTGGGCGTGTAGGGCGCCGGCTCCGCTCTTCTTCGGCGGGTTGGGCGACGACGGTGATTCGGACGCGGTTGGCGCGTGCGAACACCCGTCCGGGTACTTCCACGTCACCTTATCCGTCGTCACCTTGTTCACGTTGTTACTTCCCTTGTCCGTGGTCAACCCCAATAGCCCGTCGGCGACGCACGGGACGTACACGTCAGCATCCTTACCGTCGCCGCCGATGAACACGCTCGCGACTTGCGTCACCTGTACACAAAAAAAACACGACGTCAGTCACATTGCCCATATGGAATAAAAATAAAAATCTACTCACCTTTTGAAAGTAGGCGCTCTTCAGCTTCGGGAGCAGCCTGAGCTCCA
>MDSX01031089.1_pt1 | contig 10331 bp, 8 predicted proteins | sample 811141 | NCBI WGS metagenome assembly MDSX01 (sample SAMN05326642, study PRJNA326480) | marine metagenome | isolation source: seawater | place: Atlantic Ocean: South East | collected 2010
CAATATTTACGGCAAAGGAATCACTTTCAGGAATATCAAAAGAAAACGGTATAAAAATTGTGTTTTTTGACGGACGCGGAGGACCTCCAGCCAGAGGTGGAGGAAACACAAATAAATTTTATTCTTCATTAGGCGATAAAATAGAAGACCACGAAATTCAACTAACGATTCAAGGACAAACAATATCCTCCAACTTCGGAACATTGAACTCTTCGCAATACAACCTGGAACAGTTTTTCTCCGCAGGGTTGGAAAACTCTGTTTTCAAAGGAGATGTAGCGAAAATGACAGACGAACAACGGGAAATAATGAATGATTTAGCGGAACTAGGTTTTGAAGCATATAGCAACTTCAAAGAAGATCCTAAGTTCATTGATTATTTAGAGGACGTTTCTGTTCTTAAGTACTATGGTAAAACCAACATAGGATCCAGACCAACTAAAAGAAAATCGGCTAACAAGCTAAGCTTATCCGACTTAAGAGCTATTCCGTTTGTTGGAGCCTGGACTCAAATGAAGCAAAATGTACCTGGTTTTTACGGAGTTGGAGCTGCGCTTAAAAAATATGAAGATGAAGGTAAGTTACATCTGGTAAAAGACTTTTATAGCAAATCATTGTTTTTCAGAACATTGATTGACAACTCCATGCAGTCTATATGCAAAACCTATTTCCCACTCACCTCTTATCTTGAAAAAGACCAGAAATTCGGAAAATTCTGGAGAGGAATTTATGACGAATATGAGCAATCAAAACGATTATTATTAGAAATTTCCGGTCAAAAAACATTACTGGAAAAATCACCCAATACAAAAGCCTCTATTCAACTAAGAGAAAACATAATTCTTCCATTAATCACCATACAGCAATATGCTTTAATGCAAGTTAAGGCCATTGAAAAAGGCGATAAATTAGAAGCAGAATGGAAAGATGCTTATGAAAAAATGATTATCAGAGCATTCTTTGGAAGTATTAATGCTTCGAGAAACGCTGCATAATTGTAATTATTTTAAAAAAGAGGGTAGGCAAAAACCTACCCTTTCTTTTTAATATTTGATTTATGAATTCGGAAAACATCTCAGAAAGCCCGTTAAAGCAAGCTAAATATGATAAAGCTTATTTAAGAATGGCCACCGAATGGGCTAAATTAAGCCATTGCACAAGAAGGCAGGTTGGAGCAATTATTGTTAAAAACAACATCATAATCGCAGATGGCTTTAACGGAACACCCAGTGGATTTGAAAATTGTTGTGAAGATAGTGATGGAAAAACACATTGGTACGTTCTTCACGCTGAAGCCAATGCAATATTAAAACTAGCCAAGTCAAACAATAGAGGCCAAAACTCAACTCTATATATAACACTTTCGCCATGTAAAGACTGTAGTAAGCTTATTTTACAAGCCGGAATAAAAAGAGTTGTTTACATAAAAGGATATAAAGATTCATCAGGTATTGACTTTTTAAGTAAGGCGGGCATTGAAGTTGTTCAAATAGAGAACCCTTTTTCAGAAAATGAAAAATAATAAACTTTTTTTCAATTACCTTCCTGTAATAGGAGCCATATTCCTTATTCTAGGTTTATTTCTTGGTAAATTTTTATACCAGGAAACAACCTATAACCAAACGCCATTTTTTAGTAACTCCGGAGGGAAAGTAGATGAAGTAATTGAAAAAGTAGTTGAAAACTATGTTGATCCTGTAAACGAAAATGAAATAACAAAATTCACCATTGAAAAACTTTTAGCTCATCTTGACCCACACTCGGCCTATATTCCCAAAAAAGAGGTGAGTGTTGAAAAAGAAAAAATGAACGGAAAATTTGAAGGGATTGGAATTGAATTTAGAATAATTGACGACACGTTAATGGTTGTAAACACAATTAACGGAGGTCCCTCCCAAAAAGCGGGCGTGCTGGGAGGTGATCGGATAATCGGAATAAATAATAAGCTAATTTCTTTTGGGAAAATACCTTCTGACTCTTTAATATCACTACTAAGGGGTAAGGCCGGCAGCACTGTTGAGTTAATGATCAACCGGCCATTTGAAAATAGCAGAATTTCTATCCCTGTAACCAGAGGTGAAATACCAATATTTAGTATTGATGCTCAAATAATGTTAAAGGAAAATATAGGATATATTAAAATTAATCGATTTTCATATCAAACCCATTCTGAGTTTAAAAACGCAGCAAAAACACTTCAAAAACTAGGCGCAAGAAAATTAATTATTGATGTAAGAGATAATCCAGGTGGGTCTTTAAATTCAGTGGTTAAAGTATGTGAAGAATTACTTGAATCAGGGAAAAACATTGTTTTTACAAAAGGTGAAAACGATAGAGAAACTTATAATTCAAAATATGACGGTGATTTTATGAATATGTCGTTGGTTGTTTTAATAAATCAAAATAGTGCAAGCGCAAGTGAAATTCTTGCCGGGGCACTTCAAGATAACGACAAAGCTATCATTGTAGGAAGAAGGACTTTTGGCAAAGGCTTAGTGCAGGCTGTTATAAATTTAAAAGATGAATCCAGAATTCACTTAACGATATCTCGCTACTATACACCTTCAGGAAGATGCATTCAAAAGCCTTTTGAAAAAGATAACGTTGACCTTTATCATAGTGAAGAAATAGACCGATGGGAAAATGGAGAATTGTATATCAAAGACAGCATTAAAGTAAATGACTCTCTAAAATACACAACAATGAATGGCCGAACTGTTTATGGTGGAGGAGGAATTATACCTGACGAATTCGTTCCATATGATACATCTATGAATAGCAGTTTACTTTTTGAAATTTTATCTAAAGATTTAATAAGGAACTATGTCGTTAAATTTTATACTAAAAACAATCTAAAGGGCTATGATTACGAAGAGGCCTACAAAAGCTTGTCAAAACAGAAAATTATCACCTCTTTTAAACAGTTTTGTCAAAGAAGAGAAATTTCATGGAAGCAAAAAGACTGGAATATCTCAAAAAAATATATAATAAACAGGCTCTCGGCCTATATCTTAAGAGTTAAATTCGGTAACAATGGGTACTATACAAAAACAGCTGAAATAGATAATGATATTAAAAAAGCATTAGAAATCTTAAGTTCAACCTATTAAGCCATCTTTCTTTTTTTATTCCCAACGGAAGAATTTTGACATTTCTTATTTATCTGGGGTTAACGTAACTGCAGTCTATATCTGAAGACAAATGACTACTTTTGATATATAAGAAAAGCAATAACAAAATGTTTAAATTACTTACTTTGCTGGTTTTTTCAGCAGCCTGCTTTAGTAAACTCTCCATTACATCTTTCAAAGAACAGACTGAATACGCTGGAATTCAGGGAGGAATAACCGTTTCTAATTATACAATTGAAATTAAAAACACTGAAAATAATGAAATTGAAGTAGAAGCGATCTGGGTTAAAGGACGCTGGATAACGTTTAGTCAGAAAACTTATTCAGGAGACCCTATAATTATAAAGGCAAGTATAAAACACATTTACTCAGACAGCCTTAAAACCAAAATGGAACCTCCTTCTAAAAGAAAGAAAGACCGAGGAGTTGTAAAATACAGAATTAAAAATAAGGATAAAATAAGGTATCTTGGAACTGAAACAATTATAAGAGAAAGAGCATTAGCGAGACCATAATTTTTATACTGCTATAATAATTAGCGGTGTTTTATGACTCTGATATTTTTATTTCTTTTCCTTGGAATTTTCATTTTTTATTTCCTTAACAACTATTCCATCTTTATAAATTGTTGTCTGCTCTTTCTTCCCCTTAGAGGTATATGTATAAACAGATCCGTTCAATAAATATCCATTTTCAAAATATCCTTCTCGTACTACCTGACCTCTTTTATTATAAAATTTTCGATTACCGTTACCACTCCAAGGAGAAGCATCTTTTTTTTCGACAGCCTTTTTAACAGTAAGAACCTTCTCTTGATCTAAATCTATTTCGGGCTTTTTCAAAACCTTCTCAACAGTAACCTTACCCTCTTTTTCTTGTGGTTGATATTTTTTCACTTGTGCCAGATCAATACTTCCGTTTTCAAATTTTCTTTCCGATTTAACAGAGCCATCCAAATAATATTCTGTAATTGTTCCTGATTCTTTACCATTCATCCACTCTCCTTCGACCATTAACTGGCCATTTTCATAATAGTACTTTTGAATCCCTGTTCTTTCACCATTTTCATTATAATTCCAATCATTTTTAATTTTTCCGCTTTCATGATAGTAGGTGTAATTACCTACCCATTTATTCCCTTTCCAAACCCCCTCTTCACGTTTATTACCATTTTTGTAATAAAAAACAGAATACCCTTCAGGGCGATTATTTGCATAGGTTAATATTTGTTTAACTTTATCATTATTATAATAAAAGGTCCATTTCCCTGATTTTTTATCGTCTTTATAATACCCCTCTTCTACCACTTGATTCTCCCTGTAATCAGGAAGTTTTTTTGATTTATTAGTATACACCCAATAACCCTGCTTTAGGTTGTTTTCGTCTACATAATTAAGCGTGTCAATCGAAAAAACACTATGACTTAACATCAAAAGACAAGAACAGAAAAAACTATAAGCCTTTATTTTATTTAGTCTGATCATTTTAATTTCAAATAATGTTTTCTACGTGGTCATTCAAAAAAAGTTTACCAAAAATAGGTTTATTTACGCTTTAAATACGTTTTTTACCGTATAAAAACACATTTATTCTTTACACTTCCTAAAACCGGAAATAAATAAAAGGCTGAAGTTCAGCACTTTTAAATTGATAAATTAACAAAACAACAGAAACAGCAACAATTCCAATTGACGGCCACCATTTATTACTAAAATAAGTCTGAATTTTAATTTCTAATGAATCGGGAATCATATGCAACAGGTACCCACAAGTCATAACAGCAAAAATTGTAAGAGTGCTTTGGTTTGTGAAATATTCTACAATGTGCGCAAAATCAAACTCAAACAATATCTGACCAAAAATCTGGCCTATGATTTCTTGATTGGGCGCCCTGAAAAACACCCAGCAAAACACAACAAAATGAAACGTGAAAAACCAGCATAAAAACCTAAAAAACTTTGATGAAACGCCAGTTAAAATATTAAACTGTTTTAGCATCTTATGAGCAGCCAGTGCTAATCCGTGAAGACCACCCCAAACAATAAATTTTAATGAAGCCCCATGCCAAAGTCCACCAAGTAACATTGTGACAAAAAGATTAATATAAGTCCTTATTTTCCCTTTTCTGTTTCCGCCAAGAGGGATATATAAATAATCCCTTAACCAACTACTTAGACTTATATGCCATCTTCTCCAAAAATCAGTTATATTGGTACTTAAATAAGGCTGATTAAAATTATTAGGCAAAGAAAACCCCAAAAGCAGCGCCAATCCAATTGCTATATCACTGTAAGCTGAGAAATCACAATAAATCTGTATAGTATATCCATAAGAACCCATTAAATTATCAAAACCAGAATATTTTAAGGGGGATTCGAAAACTCTATCAACAAAATTTGTTGAGATATAATCAGAAATTACTATTTTTTTCACAAGACCCCCAAGTATTAACAAAGATGCCCGAGAAAACTGTCTATAAGACAAGCTGTAAGGCTTATAAATTTGAGGTATAAACTCATTTGCCCGGACAATCGGCCCCGCAACTAACTGAGGAAAAAAACTAACATAAAATCCAAAATCCAGAATGTTCTTTACCGGCTTAACTTTTTGCCTGTAAACGTCAACAGAATAAGAAATTGTTTGAAAAGTATAAAAACTAATTCCAACCGGTAAGATAATTTCAGACACATCAAATCGGCCTTCAGAAAACAAATTCCCTATTCCAGCGAAAATGTTATATGATTCCAGCTGAGTTCCTAATATATCATTAATTACCTCTGTAAAAAAGCCGGTATACTTAAAAAAGAAAAGTAAAAATAAGTTTAATGTTACAGCTATAATCAGCCACACCTTTTTAAAGAGCTCTTTGTTTGACTTATAAATTTGATTACCAATAAAATAATCAATTAATGTTGACAAAATAAGAAGCGAAAAATATAGCCCACCTGCCTTATAATAAAAAAACAAACTTATCGCGAATAGATATAAACTTCTTAACTGAAGTTTTTTATAAATAAACCCATAAATCAAAAAGAAAACAGAAAAAAACACCCAAAATAAATAATGGCTAAAAAAGATAGGTTCTTTTGGAGTATAAGAAAACATTCCTTCAACCAAACCTTTATAATCAATCCCCTCCTTTACAATTAAAGGCCGAATCCTTCTTTTTATTGTATAATCATTATATGCATTGGATAAGGCTTGATAAAAAAGCTTTCCTTGAAAACCATACCCTTCTTCATTTAAGTGTATAAAGTCCTCTGTCGTTAAATTATTAGCATACCAATGGTTTATGGAGCCCAAACCGCCCATAACATTGAAAAAATCCCAAACACCACAGTTATACTTTTTTGCTAACTTTAAAATACTTTTTCGAATTAAAATGTTTTCGGTTAAAGGCGTTTTTCGGTACCTTTTTGCATCCCCAGGAGTAGTAAGGAGAATATTTGAATTTGGTAAAGCATTTTGAACTATGTTTATCAGGCTATCGTAATAATTATAAAAAACGGAATCCGTGAAATTTATACGATACGCGTCATTTGTTCCTAAAGAAATTATAACCAAATCAGGATTAACCGACGCTAATTGAGGTGCCAAATTATGACACTTTAAAAAAGATTTTACCTCAGCACCATTTACACCAACCTCACTATATGTAATTCCTGGCTCATCATTTAAAAGTTCTACACCCTGTATTAATAAACGAGAGCTAACATCATCTGAATCTTTCTGAAAAGTAAAATAAATGGTATCTGTTAAGCCTCCTGTTTCAAAAGTTTTAAAACATCCATTAACATCATTAGAAACTATAATTGAATCTGCCCTATTCGCTTTTAAAGAAACTTTATAAGCATTATCATCATCAATAAAATATAACCTTACCTTGTTAAATTTATAAGCATCAAAAGTGTGATTATTAGAATATAATTTTAATGTTGTTGAATCATCTTTTGTAACGACTGAAATTCCTGAAAGCCCCCACAACGATTGTGCAGTATTAGAAGAACATTTATATCCTTTCCAATTCCCTGTAAATTGGACACCATAGTTAAGGGGTCCATTCGTGTAAGCCATTCCGTAAGGAAAAACGAAACCTCGCTCTCTGGTACCACAACCTAGTCCTTTATGAATACTCTCCCTAACCTTTCCCGTAAAATAACCTGCCTGGATATGAGAATCACCAATATGCATTATCCTTGCTTTTCCGGAATCTTGGGATTCAAAAGTCCAGACCTTTTCAAAAAAAGAGGAAAGAGTTGATGAATCTTTAACAGAAATTCGATTTAAATCATAGCGAACAAATTCATATTGATCAAGAGTATCTAGCGAAAAGAACTGAGCCCTAAGCTGAGAACCAAGCATCAACACTAAAAACAGTATTTTAAATATTAAACGCATTAATAAATATTTGCACTTTTATAATCGTTATAATCTGAAATAATAGCATTAAAAAGCTTATTCCCTATTACTTTAGCTCCTCTAGAATTAAAATGCTTAAAGTCTTTTTCTGCAAGAGATGGTTTTGCATTAACCCATCCTGGCATACTTAACTCACCACCCATTACATTATATAAATCCCAAAATGAACAATTAGCTCTTTTTGCTGCTCTCATTTGAGCATCTCTAACTTTATCAATATTAGCATAACTTTCTTTTTCGCTTTTACATGCGTCTGTTACACTAATAACCAAAATTGATGCCTCTGGTAAAATATCCTTGAGTAATTTCAACTGCTTATACATTGCGTTTTCATAATAACGATAACTCTTGAGTTCTGCCGGAACTACATTTAATCCAAATTGAAAAATAACCAACCCGACATTTAGACTTTTTAATTGTTGGGATAAATATTCTTTATTAATTTTTGTAAACTCTGTACCGCTGGAACCTCTTAATGCAATATTATCAACAGCAACCCCCTTTCTGCAGTCTAATGAAACACCATAAAAATCCGGACTATTTACTGTTTCCAAAAACAGGGATATTTTGCCCGTACTAAAGCCGTTCATTTGCCAAATCCTTCTTTTTACATCCTTCGAAACAACTAAATTCCCTTTACTTACAGTTCCTGTATCAGTTTTAAGTTCATAGTCGACGTTTTCTGAAGAATTAGCATACAATAAGCTTATTTGCTCAAAATCCTGAGCTTTTTTAAAATATCTTCGATTTTTTCTGATTTCAATCTTTGCTCTTTTTTGCCCTATTGTATCTTTGCCAACCGTATAATAATACCCCATAAATCCATATCTAGAATGAGTGCCTTTTCTTCCATTTCCAAACACCTGATAACGCTCCCAGCCGTTTTCCTCTTTCAACACACTTAACCGGCCTGTATTTGTTTCGGAAATAGGAACAAATCCAACTCCGCAACCACCAAACAAAGTTTGTAAGTTTTCTCTTATAACACCACTTATTCGATCTCCCTCCAGCTGGGAATCTCCAAAATGCATTATTCTCAGAGGCTTTGATAACTGATCAACCATAGAAAGTTTGCGGTAAAAAGAATACAATCCATTTTCAAAATCAGAGGGATGAATTATCCTTTCCTTTTGATCTATTACTAACGCTTTCTGAAGAAGTGAAGAATCAATTGAAGCAGCCAATAAAGTGTCCTCCTCAAGTTCTTCCAAAGAATATGTTTTAACTGCATCCGTAACAACCTCCAGTTCCCTTGTATTCTCTTTATAAAAATCTTTTGGTCTTGAAAATTTAATCGAATGCTCACCCCATAGTTTGATTCCGTCTTTTGGAAAACAAAAGACTAATGCGGCTAAAATCAATTGAACCGCAATTAAAAAGATTGCTATTTTATAGGGCTTAATCAAGACTCCTCTATTATTCAAAAATATTCAAAGAATAATACAGAAGGGATTTAAGTTACTTTAAATGCTCACTTCTCAGTGTTAGCAACTACTTTGTCACTCTTCTACAGCAGGCGGAATGTCTTCCTTGTTAAAGTTCGGGTTATTGAAATAATACGTTAAGTTTATTCCTGCTCCGCGGTGCCAACCGCCAGCTAACAAATTAGAAAAATTAGGGACTTCTGCTTTATAAATAGGAGTTATAGAATTTGTTATTCGAAATTTAAAATATAGTTTTTCTGAGATTTTATAATTTAATCCAAACATACCTCCAAGCTCAAACTCTCGTAAAACTTTACTTTGTGGCGCTTGAACCCCATTATATCTTGGTAAGGGAGCATCAATCAAATAACTAAAAACGGGGCCAACTTCAAAGGGGATTCCCCAGCTATCAAAAACAAAAAATAAAGGAACCTCAACATAATTTAATTTCAAAACAAAACTTGTATTATCTCCTTCATCTATTCTTGGCCATTTTCTAGCGCCCTTTTGCGCGTAATTGATCTCAAAACCAACAGCCTTACTTCCCCTGTCAAATTTCACTAATGTACCCAACCCAAATTGCAAACCTACGTAATTATATCCACCATAACCATCTCCATCTATTTGATTCCCAAAAAAATCTAAGTGAACGCTGTTGACAAAACGTTTTTGTGCATGAATGCCTGTAGTTGATAATAACAATATAAAAATTAAACCTCTCAAATTTTATAAACCTTTTATGATTTTTATCAACTCATCTTCATCACCTTCTTTATATGATGTATGCTCATAAACAATCTTACCCGCTTTATTTATTATAATTGTGTACGGATTATTTACAATGTTTAATGCCTTAAACATTTTCTTTTCCTGATCGGTGTAAATAGGGAACTTCCATCGCTTTTTCTCAACAATCAAAGGAACTCTCGATGAAAAACGAGCATCATCAGTACTTATCGCATACACTTCTATTTTATACTCTTTTTTCCAAAAGTCATATTTATCATTAATTGCATTCAATTCTTTAATGCAAGGAATGCAGGTTGTACTCCAAAAAGAAACTATAGCTGGTTTGGTAATCGAAGCCATATCAAATGTATCACCGTTTAACGTTTTTAATTCCTCATTTGGGAATGATTTACCAATATTTTCCGAACCAGCGAAAGAAAAAGCCGGCACTATCAAGCATAGTATAAATATTTCTTTTATTATCGTTGAACTTATAAATCTTAATACAGACATAATCATCTATTTAAAATATCGTACATAAAATTAGCCTCCTCTAAAGATATACTCCCTTCTGGTTTTGGCTCAGGAAATATAACGGCATATTTACTATTAGTAACTATTAATTTAA
>MDSX01037580.1_pt1 | contig 10331 bp, 4 predicted proteins | sample 811141 | NCBI WGS metagenome assembly MDSX01 (sample SAMN05326642, study PRJNA326480) | marine metagenome | isolation source: seawater | place: Atlantic Ocean: South East | collected 2010
CTTGTTTTCACCACTGCTTCGTCCGTGCGCGCGCGGCCCTCGAAGCTGCTGGGATCGTTGCGCAGCTCCTCATATTCGCGGAGCTGTGGGGCTGCAAAGACGACCATAGCATATTCAGGCGCACCCAGGAGCGCTCCTCGTCCTCGATGTAAAAACTAGCAGGCTCGAAAACGCATGATTTGCGGACTGCACACATCTTGAGTTTTGACGATGTAAAAGCCGGTAAAGAGTTTTCCTTAGTTAGAGAAATATGAGAGTATCCCTAGTTGGGGCCCTCCTCTCTTCCCTCCTACTTTAATTCTCCACGGTTTATGCTAAGGAGAGTTGCGGGGCTGAACATAAAAAGGGAATTCCTCGTAGTCAGTATAGTGAACTTGCAAAAGGGATCTATCTGAATTGAGTACCTTTGAGATCCACCATCATCCCCATAATTTACACTACCCTGCTCCCTCTCTATCGCGACGTCACACTATGGAGATGACACTGCACTTCCCCGTAACGTTGACATCAACGTTCCTCATTACCCTAGTTTGAGGTATTTCTCCCTAGGTTATGCTTGCCCTTGCGCATCCATCTCCGAGTGTTGAACACGATGTATAATGGGAAATGCTCACGCCGAACGGGGCAGCCCCTCGGTCGACCGTCGTTTCGTGTGGTTTATGTGCGAATTCGCCCTTCCCGGATGGAATTGAAATGCTATTTCCGGGAGTCCGCTGCCTTTGATCGTGGATTCGAATTTCCACGCGCGCGTCGCGGACGCGCCGCGGCCACTGCGCGCGCGCGCGGCCGCCATCACTGCACGGGCTTCCACCGAGTCCCACCCCCCCGGCCCTTTTTCCACGCGCGAAGGGTCCGGTAAGGAGCGGCCTCGCCGTGTTCGCGCGATTGGGCTACTCGTCGTCGCGCGCCACGGCCGGCGGCGGGGTTGAGTGCCGGGCCTTTACTTTCAGGCAGGGTCGTTCTCGCTCCCTTCGATTCCTCCCTGCGCGCGGCAATGAGGCAGTGTCGTGCTTGAGCCCCCCCCGGTCTTAGGTGTGTCTAGACCTGCAGCCCTGGGTGTTCTGGCACCGACGGTCACCCACGGCCTCCGGGTCATCGGGGCGATTCTTGTTTCTTAGGAGACATGACAATTCTGAAATGGCCGAGACGAGCGGCCTGGGTGTGCATCGCTCGATCCATCCAGCTTCACATCAACTGCAAGTACATGGTGAGTTAAATCTCAGCAGCGTCGTCAGCTATCTCTGCCACGGCAGCGCCGTGTACTTCTGCCATCTGTTCCTCAAGACAACTCTGCTTTGCGATTTCCAGGGCAGCATTGTACGCTTTTTGCCGAAGGAAGATAATGGCCCTATTTTTTCGTTGCAAATTACCACGATACTTTTCTCGAATTGAAAGCACATTCACAGTACCCTTGATGAAAGCAGTACGCCAGTCTAGCAATTTTCTCTTGTGTTTTCCTTCTTCGTTGAATTGTGACGCATTTTCCAGACGACCACGCTCAAGAATCTTGATGCCTGCATCACTTGATAACTCATCAATTTGATCAGTCAGCCTTGTATTTTTATCTGGGCTGGATAAAGTGACAGCATGTTGAGTCACAGCTTCTACGTCAGTAGCTGCAAATTTAAGCGCGCCGCGCTTTGATTCGCGGTTGGCTTCCAGCTCGGGGGTGATGAGCTTGGGGCCAAGCGCCTCTGCGCGTGAATTTGCAATCTCCTCTAATGTAGCTTGATGCTCCGGAAGGTCCGTGGCTCGGGAATTTTTGAAAAGAACGGCACGCACCGCTGCTGCACGGTCTTCCCTGCCAGGTTCATTTGATTCCCAATTCTTGCGTAAGGCATGGCGTGCCTTCTCCTCCTCAGCGTCGTGGCGGACGTGCACTCCTTCTGCAGCGGCGTAGAGCGTCAGAAGCCAATGAACTTCCATCTCATCTACCTGGTTCTGCTCAGACAGGTCATGATGACAGGTGTCGTGGTTGTGCTCCACCACAGCAGGTATGGCACTGCTGTTGTGGGTGTAGGGTTTGGGGGCACAGAGGGCTTGATCCACTTGAAGAATGTCTGAGTCAAGTTCTGCCTCAAGGACAAGCTGAATGCTAAGCGTAGCTTCATTTGCTACTGCAGAACTTCGACACTGCATTGGCCAGAAGCAGGGGATGCAAATGGTGCGCATTCCACTCCGCTCAAGTATCCTGCATCCCTTTGAACCATTTGTGTTTTTCGCTGCTGATATCAGAGAGTCCTTGTCACTTTTTGCGGGTCCAGTAATAGATCGGGGTATTTTTTTTGTAATCTCGTAGATGCTAAACCTCACAGCAAGACGTTCGTCCAATGCACACTTGTTTACGGTTGAGTCACTGGTATCTCGAACTTGCGTTATGTCCAGGCTGATGTACAGCGGGAAGCACACTGAAGGCACGTCAAGTATATCACGAAACAAGCGCAGATTTTTATTTGGCTCATAGGATGAACCGAAGCAGTATTGGATTGCATCGACTTCCTTCATCTCAAGCGACGGTCCGTCTGACTGGTCTATCATATTTGAAAGCGCCAAAAGAGACCAATCACCGATCCCAACCGGCTGGGAGCGGGAAGCACAAAGAATGGCTGTAATGACAATGCCGCTACCACCCCTTGGTATTCGCATCTGCTGGCTTCTTAGCAACGGGTGCGATGTCGCAGCACTAGTGTCTATGTCAAATGTGTGTAAAGTCACACTTTCAGCTGCTGAGAGATCCGACAGCCACAACTCAATGTCAACATCAACGAACAGAGACTCAGCTGGCAGCTTTGGCTTCGAATCCAGAGCGCCCGACCCCTCGTCATTTTCTTCATCAGTCTCACGAGGAGTCTTAGCGCGAGGTGATTTTTTCTCTTCCCCTGGGGAGCCACCTGCAATGGGCGTTTTGGGCAAGGAAACGACGCGCCGAAACAAAACAAGCTGACTACCAGGGTGAACAGCGCAGTAAGCACCATGGCAGGTTGCCGCAAGGCCACCGAGGTGTGTATAGATGGTTGACACATCGCTGCAGGCAACGGGCGCATTACTGCAAAATATAGCAACGGCACCAAGGGGGGCATCCAGGGAAAGCCGGTATAAGCGGCCGCTCGGTGCAGACGGCACGACTAGCGCCGCCGCTATGATGGGGTTTAGCCTGTCGAGTTTTAAGGCGAGCCGTATCGAAACAAGCGGGCTTGGCGCTGCTGACTGTGCGTGATTTTGATTGTGCATCCTTGGCTCCTCATGATCCATTTTCGTCTTTGAGTGAACCAAGGCACGTGCCTCCTCTTTCTCCAAAGAATTTTGTCGAATGGGCTCCGCCTTCGTGGTTGGTTCCTGTCGGGGAGGCGAAATCTCCGCGAGAGTTAAGATAACATCACGCATAGCGAAGGGACTTGTAAAATTAGACTGCCTCATATACTCGGCCTGTTGCGCTGTGAGATTGGGCATATCCGCCTGCAACGCGACGATAAGGGTTGCGGATTTACTGGTGGCATTGACATGGAGTATCGTAGGGGTAAGTGGTGCTGGTGGCACGAAACTTGCACCATCATCTGAGACCCAGTGGCATCTAGCCTGCGCGGTAAATGGCATTTTACGGCATGTTTTCATTGCAACAACGCAAGTGGTAGCCCTGGATTGCAAAAGCTCCTCAAATGAGACTAACCTCGTCTTGGGTTGAGGAACTATACCCCCGATCTTGAAATCAGCATGCTGCGCATGCGCGCAGCTCCATTCAAGGAGTGCATCGCTAGCCTCGAGCCTTTCATCGCTTGAAGTGACAGCAAGGACTGGCCTCAAGATTGTTTTAGCACTGTGATCAAAATCAATGATAATAATGAGCTCTTCACGTGCTCCAGTGAACTTGCTACGTAGCACATCAGCCGCACTGTTTCGTGCCGAAGCAGCAATTGCCAACATTTCATCTGACGGTTCTCGCGACCGGGCACGCCGGCGCCGACGCCCAGGTTTCATATGACGTCGTTTGAAGGGAGAGCCTGGTAAACCTGATGTGGCTGTAAGCACAATTTCCTCCATGGTACAGTTTGGCGTACCCCCACTTGTAACACGCGCGGAAAATGCATCAATCGTTGATGGCAACCAAGGCGAATCGAGCGACGAAGATCCACTGATAAGGGATGGAAGCCACCCAGTCAGTGCCATTGCTGCCACAGCAACGATTTCGCTGGTCACCTGATTCGATGTTTGGTCTCTTGAGGCTGCGCAACCCATTGAGTTCGCAACTTTGTACATTGCCTTTGCAAGAATAATCGGCCATAACTCACGTCTTTCGCGAGACGACACCAGAGTTGCACTTCCGTTAAAATCTATCGGCACGAGGTCGTCAACAAGCACCTTGCGCCAAAGCCCGCTCACGAAAAGTTTCACAGCATATTTCCCCCCCGGGTTATAGCATGGACGACCGTTAGCGTCCTGTGGGAAAATTGCTTCCCAGAGGAAAGGCGCATTTTTCGCCTCGACGTAGCTCGCAACAAGTCGCAAAAGAGAACAGCCGATAGCATCACGCTCCTGCACAGGCTCAGCCAAATTCGAGCTCAAAGCAGGGGAAGTGTCAGCATCTGCAAGTTTTGGACTCGGTGCCTGAATATTAGCATCCGTAAACGGACCAGTCTCCGCCGGGTTGGTGGTGTCTCTTGGGGAGGTTCCACCCTCCGTGGCGTATATCTTCTCATCCTTTGACAGAGTTTCTAGAACCTCACTCCTAGCAAAGCCCCGATCAAGCGGCAAAGATCGGGGGGGGGCCACCGTCGTTCTTGGTCCATACGATTGCTCGCTTCGTCGCAGGGAAATTGTGGCAAAACCACAATTCGAGGCAGCACTTTGCATGTCGACTCGTCAGAATCGGATTCGACCCACACCCGATGATCTCCCTCTTTGCTCTTGGTTCTGGTTCCTCCTCCCTTTTTCTCTTCGTTCTTTTGATTGTTTTGATCTGTGAATTCAGCATGCTGAAGAGATTTGCTCTGAACAAAATCGCATGCACGGACCCATCCCGCCGTCTCTACCCGCACCCAAGCTGGCAAAGCCTCAGTCCCGAAATCATGGTCTACAAACAAATCGTCTACACTATGCCAGTCCTCATCCTCGAGACCTTCTACAGCCCATTCAGGGAACAAGGCGTCGCTCACACGGGGCGCATAACCGTCCAAATCTTCTGTCGTCGGAATACAAGGTGGGACCACAGCTGGTAGTGGATCGCGAGAAACATCGAAGGACTGCGGTGTTCTCACTGGCTCTTGGATTTTGTTCTTGTCGGTCTTCTTTGGTGGCATGCTCGCGCCAGGTCGTTAGACGGAATTCTTGCTTAAGAAGATATATTGTCGGTCGAAGATATATGGTCGAAGATATATGGTTGAGTTAGATACGCGAGGTATCAATACTATTGATGCACTGACGTAAAAGCAAGTACCACCAGGGTTGAGGCGCCCGCGGGAAACTCGACGTATTCTAGTTTGGGGCCTGCCCACCCCCCAAACGCCTGAGTAAAGCCCCCAGAGTGACAACGACGATTCAGTATCTACCTATCCTAACTTCCCAGCCCCCAACTAGAGAAATAACTCTCTAGATTCGCTGAAGATACAAAGCAAACCCCGCAGTGAAATAAGAAGCGAGGAGGCATGTCTACAAACCCCCGCTCCCTCATGTCAAAGGGCTTGTAGGCCGGGGTGCTGTAGAGCTCGCAGAAACTCACCCCAGGTAGCAAGGCGCTGCGGCCCAGACAAGGTGCTTGCCTTGAGGGAGGTCCATTTTGCATCGATGTCGATAGCGACGCCCTCCATATCCTTCCAGGCTATCGCATACTTGTCGCTTAAAACGGAGACATCTCCCTTTACTAGGAAGTCCCACATCTGCCAACCCTCTTTCAGGTCTCTAACCATCTTCAGCACTTTGTCGACCGCGTCGTCTCTCGAAGCAGATCTCCAGACCTCTTCCTGGGTATAAATATCGAGCAGGGTTGAATCAACGTCGAGATCATCTTCCTGCCGCTCGACGCTGTAGAGCATCTTGCCCCCAAAATGAGAAAAAGCTCGAAAATCAGATGGCGCCTGATCAAGAACGAACCTTACTCGGAGCATTAGGACCTCGCGGCTGACATCAACTCCGTCATCAAGGCGTCTGCCCAATGCATCCTCGTAGGGGGCTTTCTCACCGCCTTCGATCTCCTGTTTTTGAATCGCAGCGCGGGTGTCGGCAATCTCGTCATCTTCACGAATTAATTCGTGAAGAAAAGATTCGGGCTTAAACGGAAGCTTGCGCGACTGGTCAGCGGCATCAGCTTCATGGATGCCATCGTGAGGATACTGTTCATTTAGCGAACGAATAAGTGCTGTGCGTGCGGCATTAGGGTGAAGCTTTGCAACACATTCAATAGCGGAGCAAACGCGGTCAATCTCGGCTTCTGCATGATGAATGGCCAAATGCATCCGTGTCGCGTGTTCATCGCGGTCCTTCAGGCGCGCGCCTGCACGCCTTGCGCGGTCACGCTCGTCTTCAAGGCGCCGTGTGGCGTCCTCGCAGGCAGCTCCGTGGCCTTCTGCACGTGCTTCGAGCCTTCTTCCGTGTGCCTGAAGCTCAGCTAAAGACCTGACGAGCTCCGCGCGTGTGTAAAGCCCTTCAACCCGCCCATAAATTGCCTGGTGGTGCCAGGCACGCATTAGCTTCTGTCGTAGTCGGCGCTCGCGCGCACGCGCATGTGTCGCTACAAGGCGCCTCTGGTCCATGCGGCGAACGCGACGTGTGCGAGCGAATAAGTACCAAGCTCGCAGAGGCCTACCAAGAATTTGCCGGCCCGTCTCTTGCCAGGCAATCACAGCTATTGACCTTAACTCATGGCGCCGCGCAACTGCCTTTTGCCAACGATTCCAGTGAGATAGTCGGGTTCTCATGTCAAGACGAGCGCGAAGTTTGCGCCCCGCAGCCCAGGCGCCATAACGCTGTCGCCAATGTGCCCAGCATGGCCGAACGAGGCGTCTGCGAATACGCTTACGAATGAATCGATCAACTAGCCGCTGCGAGTAGCGTGGAACATAGCCCCGAGGCCGCGGCCATAGCTTTCGATTTAGTGTTGCGTTGGGTGACGTGTACAGATATTCCGTCCAGGGATAAAAGACGAAGCCGTATACGGAAGTCCGATAATGTCTGATGGCCGCTTCTGACGCTGCCGCCTGCATCGTGACTGCCAACCGTAGTGCGACAAAATGGTGCCTTAAGCACCACCAGATTTGCTTTTTCAGTGCCACTTGATAGACTTTGCGGCTCACCTCACGATCAACCATGTCGTTGGTGATTATGAGGCGTTCTGCAGTTTTCCCCGCTATTTCCCTCTTGGCGTGAAGTATCCCTTCAAATTCCTGGACGCGACTGCGAGCAGCGTGAAGCGCCTCGGCGCGCCGCCGTCGGCAACTTCGCATTGACTGAGGCCCCACGCAATCTCTGCGCCAGGCTCGCAAAATTTTTCTCAGCATTTTCACATCACGCTTCTCAGCAGCCATGCGGCTCGCCTCCCGGATGTACTCAACATGTCCACGCTGTGCCAGTGACATGCTGTGCCAGGCCTGAAAACAGCGCTGCGTGCGCCTGACCTCTCGCTCTGTGCTGCTTGCGCGCACAATTCTGTCCATTTTTCGCTGTCGTAGTATCTCGTAGCGAGCCTTATGCAGCACAAGCGCGAAAAGACTATCACGTGTCTTCCGTAACGTAAATAAGCATTGTCGACATCGGATGCGACTAAGGAACCCACGCGCTATTGCCTGAGTGAGAATAGCTGAATGATACTCGTGTTCCACTTTAGAATCTATAGCCTGTCCATGGGTGGTCTCCAGCTTCAGCATCACACGACCGATTCGGGCAAATGCGCCATCGACGGATTGACAGTCCTGCTTGACTGCAGGTCGATCCCATGGCCTCATTTCATGGCTGGTTGCTGTATGATCCCCCACTCTCGGTGTCGACACCAGTGCTGGCGGTGGTCTCGCTTTTTTTACCGTCAGCTCGGACACGTAGGTGTCACAGGTCCTTCTAGTTTGCCTTGATTTGCTCTGCCTGATTAAGAGTAGCTCGGCTTCAGCCTGATCAATAAGTTCCGATAGGCTATTGACCTGAGTCAATAATCGCTCTACCTCAGCGTCCATTGGTGGAACCAGTGTTAATACGGCTAGGCCTGTTGAAAGACTTGTCGATGATGCAGCGTGCTTCTCACCGGACCGCCTCGATTTACTCGGATCCTGTACTAAACCTGGAGGCGCCGGAACATGATTTGTTGGCAGCGTTGGCTTCTGCCGAGCAGTGGACGTAAAGTGGTCCGACGGATGGTCTAGCCTCTGGCGTGCATGCAGCGGCCGCTCCCGTGGCAAAGTCCGCCTGCCAATCCCAAGGGAGTGCCGAAAAACGACATCCTATGCAAGGAGATCGCCCTGGCTGGAAATTATTGGCATGACTCACCTCAACGGATTTGGACCCGGACAGCGCCTCTAATCCTGGCGGGCGGTTGACAACCAGCCGTCTCGACCGATTCTCGGACATGGCCAGCAGAGACGCAAATTAACGCTGTTTGATATGTGGCAGGGACAGGTAATCGATTACTACAATTGTAGACGAAATGGGCATAAATCGGCCTCAACGTGAGGGGTTGCAGTGCAACATGAGCGACGGCGTCGTCGCTGCGCTTCTCGGGGAGTAGCCTCCGGCGTATTCCCGGCTGGCAGAAGCCTTTTTTTGGTGGTTTTATGCGGCTATGTGGATGCGGTGGCGCCACGCGCTCCGGGGCTCGCGGCCGTCGCCGCGCGGACCGGAGCCGCCCCATATCCTTTCCGCCAAGGATTGGAAGGGTACTTGAGTCTGGGCAAGTGCTGACCCCTTTGACCCAGATGGGTATCCGTCTGTGGCCAGGGGTAGGTGATGGGAGGTGTATGTTTGGGGTAATCTGCGAGACGTCTGTCTCGATGGGGCGACTCGTCGGTCGGCTCGGCGCGAGGCCCTCGCAGCCCGCCGCAGCGGCCCGTGCCGGCTGGCACGGGCCGTTGGGGGATTTGTGTTGGAGTTCCCCTTCCTCGTGGCCGTTCCCCGCGGGCGCGCCCCCGCGCCACCCCCGTCCCCGGGGCCCCTGGGACACGTCCGGCCAGGCGCCGGGGCCGGAGACGTTTGCCCTGAATTAAACGGACATTCAGGGGGGAGTCGACCGCGGCCCTAGCCCACTAACGGCCGTTCTCGTCAGCCACGGGCTGCTCCGGCGCGAATTAGCTGCTCGCCTTCGACCGATGGTCTTTCCTAAGCGACTCGTAGTCGGACCCAAGGCGCGACATGGTCCACAGACCGAGCGCCGCGCCGAGTCCTGGAACCGCTGCATCGCGCGTCCGAGGCCGGAGCGAGGCAAAGCCGTGACGTCAAAAGTTGTTGTCGTTGAACGGGTAAACTTAGCCAGCAGTGTAAGCAGGCCACCGAAAGGCACATGCCGCGGCGATCACAACGAGGTTTAGTGCCGCATATCCGGCGTCTGTGTAGCCCCTACTGCTGCGCACACTCATTTCCGCCTCTGAATCCCGGTTTGTGAGAAAAGAGGTGCTGGGACAACTGATGGGCTTCAATTTCCTCAGCCTTTACGCGGTCCTCGATAGCTCGTGCATGCGAGGCAGCGTCTTCGATAAGTCGTATGTGGTGTTGTAGAGACGATGCTTTGAATTTGAGCGCCGTTATCTCTGCGAGAAGGAGCTCGTAGCGACGTGACAAAGCGGAGACCGCAGAATCTGCCGCCATAGCTTCCCGAGTGCCCAATTCTGTGGCATTTCGGTGCAGTTCGAGATGACAGGCAAGAGTGACTTTGCGCTCATTTTTTAATGATGACAAAATTGCACCGGAATCGGGTGACATCACCTCGACCTGTTCGATCAACTGCGCGAAGATGTTCACGTACAGTGTTTCACGCTTCGGGCATATGCCACTGCGTCTACTTTGCATCTCAGCCAAGCGCTGGGCTAATTCATGCTGTAAAGACTTGACTTTGGATCGTGTCTGAGACGTTCCTGGCAAAGCGACGGAGTTCGGAGGCAGGGCGCGCATGAGAAACGTCTATAAATAAGATATGATATAAGATATAAAATGATATAGGATAATTAATAGTTTTATTGCTGGGTGTGCCTTCAACATGGGCTCCACCAAGCCCGAGACTAGCCTAGTCTAGGCCCTCCGGGACAGCCATAGGGCCGGCTGGATAAGGGGAAGATTCTCCTACTACGACAGACAGGCTCATCGTGAGGAATTTGCGAAATATGCAACTGCAAGGACCGCGGGGTGGAGTCTTGGATGCGACCTCC